>Ga0214473_10003613_pt1 | contig 18707 bp, 12 predicted proteins | sample RVTome_7_FD_203509 | JGI IMG/M metagenome (GOLD analysis project Ga0214473, IMG submission 203509) | Soil microbial communities from uranium-contaminated site in the Upper Colorado River Basin, Wyoming, United States - RVT98D197 | ecosystem: Environmental > Terrestrial > Soil > Contaminated >... | reverse complement strand
CTTGCGGTCATCAACCAGCCGCTCGCCCGCGTTCTCAATGATACAGGGCGGCATGAGGAGGCTGAAAAGCTCGTAAACGAGGCGCTGGCGATCATGCGCGATGCGGTCGGAGACGACCACCTCGAGGTGGGCGGACTGCTGTGCACATTGGCCTCGATCCACGAACGAAAAGGCGATCGAAGCTCCGCGGAGCAGCTTGTTCGGCAAGCGGTGGAGATGGGTCGCCGACTCGACGAGTTCGGGATTGAAACCGGAGCACACTTGCAGCAACTCGGGGCGCTTCTTTATCGACAAGACAAATTCTCCGAAGCCGAGGTGGTCCTTCGGGAGTCGCTCCAATTGCAACGAAGCGTTCTCGGCGGGGATCACCCTGCGGTGGCGACGTGCTCGATCACTCTGGCGAAGCTCGCCGCTCGACAGGGTCGCTTTCAGGAGGGAGAGGAATTGGCTCGCGACGCCCTCAGAATCTACGAAGCCAGACCGGATGGCCCCGCCTGGCTACACGCCGATGCGAAATCCACACTGGGGACCGCACTCACGGGACAAGGTCGATTCACCGAGGCCGAAACGCTGTTGATGGAGGGTTTCGATGCCCTACGCGATCAGTCGATCGCCCCACCTTGGGTCAAGGGGGACGCGCTGCTGGCGCTGACGGCGCTTTACGAGCAGTGGGACGCCGCCGAACCGGGCAAGGGCTACGCCGAAAAGGCTGCCGAGTGGCGTCGGAAGCTGGAGTCGAACGAATAACAAGAGATCATCGTCCGCTCGCTTTGCGCTCGCGGCTCATAGTGTCGCGTTGTACGACCAGCGAGCGCGAAGGTACGAGCCGCGAGCGCGAAGCGAGCGGATAGGATCAGGCACCGCTACCCCCGGAATGGAGCAATCAAGATACCTCCGCCTCTGGCCTACTTCCTGACCTGGACCTGTCATGGAACCTGGTTGCATGGCGATGATCGCGGTTCCGTTGACCGGGCGCACAACGCGCCCGAATCGCCGCTGATTCCACCGGATCCCGTACGTCGTGATCGGGAAAAACGGTCCTTGTTGCATGTTCCGAATGTTCTGAACGACGAAGCGCGACGAACCGTTCAGGTGTCCATCGCCGATCATTGTCGCCTGCGCGGTTGGGAACTTCGCGCCATCAACGTGCGAACGAACCATGTGCACGTCGTCGTCTCGTGTCCGGGCGATGTGCCGCCTGAACGGGTGATGACCGAGTTCAAGTTGTGGGCGACCCGGCGGCTTCGGGGTGCGCGCCTGATTCCTCCCGATGGGCGACCGTGGACCCGGCACGGAAGCACGCGATGGATCAATAACCAACAGAGCTTAGACGCGGCGGTGGCCTACGTTGTCGAAGGACAGGACGGGGGATCGTGACCGCGCCATTGAGATGCCCCACTCGCTCGCTTCGCGCTCGCGGCTCGTAAAGGGCGCGGCTCGTACAGGGCGGACCGTCCTCGAACAGTTGTATGTGCCGACGCTCCACGCCCTGCTGGAAATGCGCGAGGATCGGCTGGACGTGGTCGATATGGAATCGGCGATCCTAACGGGTAGAATAGAACGGGTTTTCGAGGACGATCCGCGCGGACCCCGATACGAGGTTGTCGGCAAGGCCTGTGACCTGGATACCGATGTGGGCATCGGTCGCACGCTTCGTTGGGGCGATGTTGATCATCATCGTGTACGAGAAGAAACGATGAGTTTATACGACTTTCCATGTGAGCATTGTGAGGGGACGGTACGGGAACGCGTCGTTGAGCGCGAGCCGATTGCGCACCATCGCGGAATCGCCATTCTCGAGAACGTTCCGATCGGCGTATGCGACCAATGTGCCGCCCACTACTACGCTGCCCCCGTTCTGAAGCGCGTCGAGTCGCTGCGGACGTCACCTTCACCCTCCAGACGCACTCTTCAGGTCCCGGTGGACACCTATTGAACGCTTCGGACATGGCATCGGAACAGTGCCGCCGAGCCGGGCCAGGGCTACGCCGAAAAGGCCGCCGAGTGGCGGGCGACATTTGAGAGCGCTCGGAGTCCGGTCAAGCCCGCCGGCCACTAGCGAGTAGCAACGATAGAGACCCACGTATGGCCGACAGCCTGAATTCGCCTGGCGAGGAATCCGACCGCGAAGCGACGCGACCGCGCGAGGTGACCCGGACGCGGACGACGCCTCCCATCGCCGCGCGGGTTTTCGCCCACCCCAAGAACATAGGGCCCTACAGGATTGTCCAAGTCCTCGGCGAGGGCGGCATGGGAGTGGTCTATCTGGCCGAGCAGACCAAGCCCATCCACCGCAAGGTGGCCCTCAAGATCATCAAGCTGGGGATGGACACCAAGCAGGTGATGGCCCGTTTCGACGCCGAACGTGAAGCCCTCGCCTTAATGAACCACCCCAACGTGGCCCGCGTCTACGACGCCGGGGCGACCGAACAGGGCCGGCCCTACTTCGTTATGGAGTACGTCGAAGGCGAGGCCCTCACCAAGTATTGCGACCGAAACCGCTTACCGACCAAGGAGCGCCTCAACCTCTTCATGCAGGTTTGCCACGCGGTGCAACATGCCCATCAGAAGGGAATCATCCACCGCGATCTGAAGCCGTCCAACGTGCTGGTCACGAAGCTCGACGACGCGCCGGCGGTCAAGGTCATCGACTTCGGCATCGCCAAGGCCACCCAGCAGCGGCTCACCGAGGCCACGTTCTTCACCGAACAGGGGCACCTTGTGGGTACACCCGCGTACATGAGTCCCGAGCAGGCCGACCCCACCGTCCAAGACATCGACACGCGAACGGACATCTACTCCCTGGGTGTGATCCTGTACGAGTTGCTGGTCGGCGCATTGCCGTTTGAACCCCGGACGTTGCGTAGCGCGGCATTGATGGAGATCGTGCGCATCATCCGCGAGGTCGATCCCCCCAAGCCCAGCACGCGCCTGGGCGCCCTGCGTCCCGGACCCCGAACGCAAACAACGGACTCATCAGAACCCGGAGCGCAAGCAAGAGAAAGTGCTCAAAGCATCGCCGCACTGCGTCAGACCGACCCCGCTTCGCTGGTGAAGCAGCTTCGGGGCGATCTCGACTGGATCGTCATGAAGTGCCTGGAGAAGGACCGCGCCCGTCGTTACGACGCCGCTAACGACCTGGCCATGGACATCACACGACACCTGGGCGACGAGCCGGTGGTCGCAAGTCCGCCCTCCCGCGGGTATCGGATGCGCAAGTTCGTTCGGCGGAACCGCGGGGCAGTCACGGGCGCCGCCATCGTGGCAGCCGTGCTCATTTTGGGTGTCATCGGCACGACCTGGGGATTCGTGCGCGCCGTCGTCGCTCAGCGGAACGCCGTGCAGCGCGCCGCGGAGTCCGAGACGGTGACGACGTTCCTCTCCGACATGCTGGCCGCCGTCGATCCCGCGGAATCCGGCAAAGATGTGTCGGTCCGAGAGATTCTGGACAAGTCCTCGAAGGCCCTTGGGGAGCGCTTCACAAATCAACCCCAGATCGAAGCCCGCTTGCGATCAACGATCGGCAAAAGCTATTTCGAGCTGGGTGTCTACGACCAAGCGGAACTGCACCTGCCGGTCGCGTTCGACATGTATCGCCGCCTGCGCGGCGAAGAGCACGTCGAGACGATCCGATCCATGAATGCCCTCGCCTACCTGTACTATCGCCAGCAGCGTGTAGACGCAGCTTGGGCGCTGAACGAGCGGACGGTGGAGAAGGGCCGCCATGGGCTTGGAGAGGAGAATACGGAAACGCTGACGGCCCTGCGCCTCAAGGGCGCCCTCATGATGGAGACTGGACGCTGGGAGGGACTGCTCACTCTTACGAAGAATACCCTGGAGCAGCGCCGCCGCACCCTCGGCGACGAACACCTGGACACGCTGAAGTCCATGCACAACCTGGCCAACTTGTACCTCAATACCGGGTGCACGAGTGAAGCGGCGAGCTTGTTTGAGCAAACCGTTGCAATTGAGCGCCGCGTATTGGGCGACGAACATTGGTCCACACTGCTGTCGATGAGAATGTTCGCGCGCACATATTTCAGACTCGGCCGTAGCCAGGAAGCGGTGACTCTGCAGGATCGCGTTGTTGACACGCTTCGCCGCGTCGTGGGCGAGGAGCACCAGCAGACGCTTTACGACATGACTATGGCCGCCTCGTACTACGCGGAACTCGATCGCTTCGCCGAGGCCCGCACCCTGTTTGAGCAAGCGTTGGGGACGTACCGCCGCGTTTACGGCGAGCAGAGCATGTCTACGGCCGGGGCGATGATCGTGTACGCCGGAACCATTCTGGACTCAGGGCCGGAAGAACGACGAAACCAGAACGCAGAGGAAGGGCTACGTCTCGCGGAACGTGCGGCTGCGCTCGTTGAAAAAACCACCCCGAGGTATCCTTGGGTCTGGTTGAACACACTCGCCCTGGCCCAGCACATGACGGGGGATACGGAAAAGGCCATCGAGACGCAGCAACGGTCCCTCGTGCTCATGCCGGAAGAGGAAGCTTTACGCTGGGAATATGAAGGGCGCCTGGCTACCTACTACCGCAGCGCGGGGCGCGTGGACGATGCCGCCCGCGTTGACCGTCAGCGTCTGGAGACCCAGCGTCGCCTCCTCGAGCGCGGTGGGGAACGCCCGCAAGTTCTGAACGACTACGCGCGCGACCTGTTGACCATCGAGGCGCGGGACCTGCGTGACCCGGCGGCGGCGCTTACTCTCGCAGAGCGGGCCTGCGCCCTGGCGGAGGAGCGTGGTACCTATGGGCGCTGGAACTACCTCGACACACTGGCATTGGCACAGCATTCGACCGGCGACACGGCCAAGGCGATCGAGACGCAGAGACAGGCGCTGGAACTGACCCCGCCGGAGTATCATCAGCAGCGCAAGGAGTTTGAAGGGCGCTTGGCCGAGTATGAGGCGGCGCTGGCAACCTCGAGCCCGTTTCCGCCGTGAACGGGGACCGGGACGCCGAAGCGCCGGGCAAGGGCTACGCCGAATAGACCGGCCATTGGCGGAAAGATCTCGACGAAACGTCAAAAAGGCGAAACGTCGAAAAGTCTCAAACCGATAATAAGCAATGTCCGCCTCGTGCGGCCTGACGACTGAGGATTCGGCCGTCGTCCCGAGTGCGGAAATCCGGGTTTTAGCGCAAACTCGGTAATCGAGTGGCGAAGCCGCGAGTGGGATTCTTCGAAGCACCGGCGGGCAGGCCGCCAGGTGGCACCCATTCGAGCGATACCCGAATACGTGGTTTGTTCTGAACGTTTGGATTGCTGATCGTTTCTGATGCCGACTTGGTTGCAACCGTATTTCGTGGATTTGACCTGGTCCAGGCCGGAGGACATCACCCGCCTCATTGCGGCCATTCTGTTCGGCGGCGTGATCGGACTGGAGCGAGAGCTTCGCGACAAGCCGGCGGGTTTTCGCACCATCATCCTCATCAGTCTGGGGGCGTGCCTGTTTTCCATTCTGTCTCAATCCATCGGTGGAATCGAGTTGGAGAGCACACGGATCGCCGCCCAGATCGTGACGGGCATCGGCTTTCTCGGGGCCGGGGCGATCATTCATCAACATCTGAGCATCGTGGGACTCACCACGGCATCGACCATCTGGGCGGCGGCGGCGATCGGGATGGCCGCCGGCTTCGGACGCATCGGACTGGCGGGAGCCGGCACGCTGGGGACGCTCGTGGCCTTGTTCCTTTTTGATTCGGTGGAACACTGGGTGGGCCGGCGTCGCGACGTCCAGGATTATCGCATCGCCACGCCGAACACGGACGGGGCGTTTCAGCGGGTGTTAAAACAGTTTCAGAACGGCGGATTGAAGGTCCGCAAGCGGACCTGTTACCAGGATGGATCCTCGCTGGTCGTCCTCATCGTGGCCATGGGATCCCAGAATAACCATGAGGCCCTTCGTCTGAGGCTGATTCGATCGGAGGAATACTCGCTTCGTTCGCCCTAGCGCGCGGCAGGCACACTTGAATTGAACTACGTTGAAAGAAGCTCGTAACACGATTTCAGCAACAGTGCATGGACGTGGGGGCGGGCGGCCAACGTAGGAAGATCTTCCCCGCCTTCACGAGTCAGATCAAAGGGAAGTCGCTCCTTTCCCCAGGGATCGGTGATGATCCCGCGGGCCTCGGTCACCAAAAGAGCGCCGGCCGCGATATCCCAGATCTTGCAGCGCTTACAGAACATGGCGTCGAGGGCGCCGCACGCGACCAATCCCAAGTGATAGGCCGTTGACCCCAGGCTTCGATAGACGATGCCCGGCGTGGCCAGCCAGCGAGTGAGCACGGCCTCGGTCAACGGGTCCTTATTGGAGGGCACCCCGACGAGGATGTCGCCGTGGTCCACGGGATGAAGCGCATCGATGGGTTGGTCATTCAATCGAGCGCCGCCGCCGATCTGAGCGGTGAACATCATCTGAAGATTGTGTTCGTAGACCGCGCCGACGATCGGCGATCCGCGGTCGAGCACGGCGATCGACGTGGCATAACAAGGCAAACCCACGGCGAAGTTACGCGTGCCGTCGATGGGGTCGATCACCCAGGCGTACCGGGCCGATCCCAGCGGCGCGTGGGCGCCGGGGTCTTTCATCAACTCCTCTGCGCAGACCGCGTGATCGGGATAGGCGTTGGCGATGGCCGCCAGAATGTGCGCCTGCACGGCGTGGTCGGCCTGGGTGACGACGCTGTCATCGGCCTTTCGCATCACGGCGCGTCGGTCAAGATGAGTACGGGCGATGTCCGCGGATTCACGGGCGAGTCGGCAGGCCATCGCCAGAAAATCGGCATGGATCGGCTCGGAGGTCATAGGTGACAAGGACATGCGGACGATCATAGTGGTCCGCGAAGGAAACGGGAATCGGCGTCAGCCCGGAATCATCGAATAGCGTGGAGCTTGACCGAAGGGCGCGGGACCGCCAGGATCGTCTTCGTGGCCAAACCGGTGGCGAACATCCTCTCGACGGAAGCACTGAGCCCCGACGCCCGGCGAAGGCTGGAAACGGTCGGGCGGATTCGCGTGCTCGACCCGCGCGATGAAGAAGAGCTTTGCGAGGCGGTGGGCGAGGCCGAGGCGTTGCTGGTACGGACGAAAACCAGGGTGACGCGGCGGGTGATCGAATCCGCCCCGAAACTGAAGGTCATCGGTCGCGGCGGGTCGGGACTGGACAACATCGACGTGCCCGCCGCTTGGGAACGCGGCGTGACGGTCGTGTACACACCGGAGGCCTCGACGGACGCGGTGGCCGATCTGACCGTGGGTTTGATGATCGCGGTTCTTCGGGGCATCGCGTTGGCGGACGCGGGCGTTCGCGGCGGTCGATTTGACGAAGCCCGTGCGGCGTGCGTCGGTCCTGAGTTGCGCGGCCTCACCCTGGGGATTGTCGGCATGGGGCGGATCGGGCGGGCGGTGTCAAGTCGGTGTCACTTTGGGTTCCGTATGGCGATCGTGTACAACGACATCCTTGAGGTAGAGCCGCTTCCGTTCCCAGCTCAATCGCATTCCAAAGAAGCGTTGTTTGAGCGTGCGGACGTGATCAGTGTGCACGTGCCGCTGACGGACGAAACGCGAGGGATGATCGATGGCCGTGTGCTGGCGGGCTTCAAGCCAAGGGCCGTGCTCATCAATACAGCCCGCGGGGAAGTCGTGGATTCCGTCGCCCTGGCGGAGGCGTTGTCGGAAGGGCGGCTGGGTGGAGCGGCGCTGGATGTTTTCGATGCCGAGCCGTTGCCGGCGAACCACCCGCTGCTTTCGGCGCCGAATACGCTGCTTACGCCGCACATCGGAGCGCGCACGCCGGAGAGCCTGGCCCGAATGGACAGCGTCGTGGACGATGTGATTGCCGTGCTGAAGGGGCGAACCGCCCGGTTTCCGGCACGCTGAGACGGTCCCGGCACGGGCGGCGTGCTTTTTTGCCAAATCCTCTCGTTAGACTACAGTAAACCTCCATGCCGCGATCGTCTTCCATCGTCCCTGCCGCGCCGGGAAAGGCGCGTCGCCCCCCCTCGGCGCCGCCGCCGGATAGCCTCACTCCGGCCATGAGACAATACGCGGAGCAGAAGAAGCGCGTCGGCGACGCCGTTTTACTTTTTCGGATGGGCGATTTCTACGAGACGTTTTACGACGACGCGGTGCTCATCTCCAAGGTGTTGGGCCTGGCGCTAACCACCCGCGACAAGAACAGCGCCAATCCCGTTCCGCTGGCGGGCATCCCGTATCACGCCCTGGACTCGTATCTGAAGAGGCTGGTGACCGCCGGATACAAGGTGGCGGTCTCGGAGCAGCTTGAGGATCCCAAACTGGCCAAGGGGGTGGTGAAGCGCGACGTGGTCCGCATCGTCACCGCGGGCACGCTGACGGAGGACGCGTTGCTGCCCCAGGCGGAGGACAACGTGCTCGCCGGCGTGTGCGCCCGCGGCGGTGTCACTGGTGTGGCACTTGTGGAATTGTCCGGCGGGCGATTCGAAGTGCTCGACGTTTCGGCCGATTCCATGCTGGACGAGCTTGTCCGCGCCAAACCGGCCGAGGTGCTCATCGGCGATGATCCGAACTCTCCGGGCGCATCCCTGGCCGACCAGCTTCATCGGCTATGCGGGACGGCGATCACTCGCCGAGGGGCGCACGAATTCACACCGCATCAGGCGCAACGAACCCTGCACGAACACTTCGGGGTCGCCACGCTGGCCGGATTCGGGTTCGAGGAAATGAACGTGGCGCTGGGTGCGGCGGGAGCGGTCATTCAGTACTTGCAGGAAACGCAACGAACTTCGCTGTCGCACATCACGTCCCTGAGACGACGGGTGACCGGGGAATTCCTGCGGATCGACCACGGGAGCTGGCGAGCGCTGGAGATCGAACGCACCCTGCGCAGCGGGGCGGCGGAGGGGACGCTCCTGTCGGCCGTCGACCGCACGGTGCATCCCCTCGGGGCGCGGAAACTACGTCATTGGCTGCGAAATCCGCTGACGAGGATCGAGGCCGTCACGGCGCGTCAACAGGCCGTCGCGTTTTTCGTCGAGTGCGAAGGGGCGCGGAGCGCGGTCCGCCGTCATCTGAAGCATCTGGCGGACGTGGAGCGCATCGCCGCGCGCGTGGCCCTGAACCGTGCCTCACCGCGCGATCTGTCGGCGCTGGGAAAGACGTTGTCGGTCATGCCGCAAGTCGCGAGTTTTTATGAGCCAGAGGCGTCGCAAGGCGCGTTTTTGACTGAGGTGGCGAATGATCTTCACGGTCTGGGTGAGTTGAGCGACCGGTTGACGCGGGCGCTGGCGGAAAGTCCGCCGCACAGTCCGCGCGAAGGCGGGTTCATCCGGGATGGCTTTGACGCGGAACTGGATCGCCTGCGAAACATCGGTCGCGACGGCAAGACCTGGTTGGCTGATTTTCAAAAGCGCGAGATCCAACGCACCGGCATTACCTCCCTGAAGGTCGGGTTCAACCGCGTGTTCGGCTATTACCTGGAGGCCCCGCACAGCGCCGGCGATCGCATCCCCGCCGATTACGTGCGCAGGCAGACGGTCAAGAACGCGGAACGGTACATCACCGACGAACTCAAGAAATACGAGACCGAAGTGCTCACCGCCCAGGAACGGGCGAACGAACTCGAGTTTCAATTGTTTGAGAAATTATGCTGCGACACGGCCGGACACTTGGAAGGCTTGATGCGATTGGCCGACGCCATCGGACGGCTCGATGTCGCCGCGGCGCTGGCGGAACTGGCCGTCGAGAGGCGCTACGTACGCCCGGAGTTGGTGGACGAACCGATCCTCGAAATCCACGACGGGCGGCATCCCGTGCTCGATCGCACCCTGGGCGATGATTTTGTCCCCAATGATTGTTCTATGGACGGCGACGCCCGTGTCTTCGTCATCACCGGTCCCAACATGGCCGGTAAGAGCACGTACATCCGGCAGATTGCATTGCTGACGTTGCTCGCCCAGACCGGGTCGTTCGTCCCCGCCAAGTTCATGAAGCTGGGCGTGGTCGATCGGCTGTTCGCGCGGGTGGGATCGGCGGATGACATTGCCCGCGGACAATCCACCTTCCTGGTGGAGATGACCGAGGCCGCCAACATCCTGCACAACGCCACGCGGCGTTCCCTGGTGGTGCTGGATGAACTGGGACGGGGGACCAGCACGTTCGACGGACTCTCGCTGGCCTGGGCGATTACCGAGCATCTGGCCTCGGAGATCGGTTGCCGCACGCTGGTGGCCACGCACTATCACGAGATGACGGAGCTGGCGTCGCTGCTCCGCGGGGTGCGCAACTACAACGTGGCGGTCCGGGAGATTCCCCGAGCCGCGGGCCTCAGTCCACGCGGCGGTACGGTTGCCGCCGGCGGCGGGGCGGGCGCCGATCACTCCGCGCCTTCGGCGGCCCTCCACGCCGAAGGCCTCGCGTTTCTGCACAAGATCGTGGAGGGCGGGGCGAGCAAGAGCTACGGGATTCACGTGGCGAAGCTGGCGGGGATTCCCGATGCGGTGATCGCCCGCAGCCGCGAAGTATTGGACGAGTTGCAGCGCGGCTTCGAGCGGGAATCCAGGACGCCGCAGCTTTCGCGGAAGAAAACGAAGGATGACAGGCAGTTGACCCTGTTCCGCGATCCGCGGGAGGAATGGGCGGAGGAGTTGATCCGGGAATTGCGCGCCCTGAATGTCGATGAAACGCCGCCGCTGGAGGCGCTGAAGCGTTTGGCGGAATGGAAGAAACGGTTGGGCTAGAGCAAACTCGGAAATTGAGTAGCGATGCCGCGATTGGGATTTGTCGGAACACTGGCGGACAAGCCGCCAGTGGCACCCTTTCGAGCGATACACGAATACCGAGTTTGCACTAAGCGCGCCGCCTTTGGGGTCATGCGGGACGGACCCTGTAAGGTCTTTCGAAATCAGTCAGCCAATACGCTCAGGTAACCCAAAGATTGTAACGCGACGCGCGGCAACATCGGACGAAACCATCATCACCGCGCCGGCTTTTCATATTCCTTCACCCGCTCTCCCAGGTCGAGCATGAGTTCGACCTCCGCGTCGGTCATCTCCACGTTGCGACGCGCCATGGCCGCGGCGGCCACATCCAGCAGGCGCGGCGCATCGCCCTTCTTGATTCCGTCATCCGTCACCCAACTGAAGGAGGGAATGTACTTGGGAATCACCCGCGTCGCCGCCACGCTCGCCGCCAGCCCGATCACCGCCCCCGTCGGAAGGGCCGCGTTGATGCCGATTTTCGCATGATCGGCGATGATCGCCCCCAGGAACTGCCGACCGGAGTCCACTTCGTGCCCGCCCAGCGGCACGCGAATTTTCCCATAGGTGTTCTTCAGATTGGAATTCGTCGCCCCGGCCCCCAGATTCACCCAGCTTCCCACGTAGGAATGCCCCAGGAACCCGTGGTGTTGCTTGTTCGTGTAACCGTTGATGACGCTGCCGCACACCTCCCCGCCGATGCGACACACCGGGCCGATGCCGTTGCCCCCGTGCAGCCGCGTATGCGGCATTACCCGCGTGCCCGGACCGAGGTAGACCGGGCCCTCGATCACACTGAACGCGCCGATATGAGCGTCATGGCTTACGTAAATCGGTCCCGTGGAGGCGTCGAGGATCACATAGGGATCGACCGTGGCGTTCTCGCCGACGTGAATGCGCTCCTGGGAACGAAGCGTAACCGAGCGTTCCAGTTCGATCTCGATGCCCGCGTCGCCCTCTTCCCAATCCTGTTCCAGCAGCGCCGATAGATCGCTGATGATCTCCCAAATGTGACGGACCATGCGACCGCCGGCCTCGTGCCTCGGGAGACCGTGCAGCTTCAGCTTCAGCTCATTCTCATCAAGCATGGTCCGAGGTCGCAGGCGCTCGGCCAGATCCGCGTCGCACGCCACGTAGGCGATCTCGCCATCCACCACACCCACGCACGGCCCTTTGGGAAATCTGATGGGTTGGTCGATGAGCCAACGACCGTTGACCAGCACCGTGCGTTTGTCCGGCGGATGATTGGCCGGCGCCCCGCATCGCTGCGCCGCCACCGGCGCGATCCAATCGCGCGTCCAGACGCCGGCGATGGGTACACCGAGCCGCTGCGCCATTCGATCCAGCACGATCTTACGTCCCAGTCGAAGCTCAAAGACGCAATGCCAGTACACCAGCGGCAGGAGGCCTATAAACCCCGCATCCTCAAAAAGGACGATCGAGTTTTGTGTCACGCTGCCACCCATCGCCGGAGAGTATATCCCCTTGCCGGGGTCATGCACGGCGCGTCCGGTAAGCGATTGCGCCTCACTCTGTCGCGCCCATCCCCCCGATCGATAAAAAAAGGGCCTGCGCGGAACGCAGACCCTCGCATCGTCACAGCCGTGCAACCGCCGATGCCGGTGAAGGCCAAAGGGCGGAACCCTGATGACCAAAGTGGGTGGCTCGCCGCGGCCCGGACCGCCGACCTCGATGGGGTCGGTACGTCGTTTGGCTGCTTACGTCGAGCCTCCTCAGGTTCCTCTTACCGGTTCGGCCACTTGCCGGCCCTCCGCCGCGCACGGAAGCCGCATCAGCCTGACAGTTTAATTCTATATCAGAATCCCCTCGTAACAATAGGCAAAATCGGACACAATCGTAATCTTCGTGGCGGTTACACGTTGTGGACTCCAGCGTGACGGACGGGGGAATCTCGTTAAGCCTCACGTATTCGCCTCGGCACGCTGTCGTTTTCGTTTTTCCGGGGTTCCCAGGCGTGAATCGTGCCTTCCGCGGGGTTGGATTGGCGTCCTCATGAATGACAGAATCACCCGGCTATTCCACGATTTCCGCACTCAACACGCAGGGGCCCTTCTTCCGTACCTTTCCGTCGGGTATCCCAGCCTCCGTGTTACCCGCGAACTCATACTCCGCGCGGACCAGTGCGGCGTGGCGGCCATAGAACTGGGGTTTCCCTTCTCCGATTCCATTGCCGATGGACCGGTCATCCAATCCTCATTCCATCACGCCCTGGCGAACGCGTTTCGAGTTCGCGACGCCTTTCGTCTCGTGCGCGAGGTTCGAGCGGATGTCGGGTGTGCCCTGGTGGCCATGCTCTCCTATACGCTTGTGCACCGAATGGGACTCGATCACTTCATGGACCAGGCGGCGGGCGTCGGACTCGATGGCATGATCCTGCCCGACGTCCCCATCGAGGAATCTGACCATATCCATCAGGCCATCGAATCGCGCGGCCTGGCGCACGTAGGCCTGGTGGCGCCGACGACCTCCCCCGAGCGGCGACAACGCATCGTCCGCGGTGCGACCGGGTTTATTTATCAAATCGCCGCCGCCGGAACCACCGGCGAACGCGCCCAATTGCCCGACCGACTCGCCCATGAAGTTTCGGAATTACGCCGAGAAAGTAACCTGCCGGTTTGCGTCGGCTTCGGAATCTCCAACCCGAATCAAGTGCGAGAAGTTTGCCGGTTGGCCGACGGGGCCGTCGTGGGAAGCGCCCTCATTCGACGGATGGGGGACGCCCTGAAGAGCGGCGCGGGAGAAGAGGCCGTGGTTGAAGAATGCTCGCTATTCATCCAAGAACTTATGACTGGGACGGTCCGAACGGCCTAATCAGTCATGTTGCGGCCCGTTCCGGTCGATTTATAATGCAGCGTGACACGTGGCGATCGGGTTGACGAAGAGACGGCTTGGCGCGGGCGGCTTCAGGGAAGCGCATCGGACCGAGAGTCGTCGTTTCGCACCCTCGACTTGTTTGCGGACGGCTTCATGATCCCTCGAGAGGACAGCTTCCCTTTTTAATTCGACAGGAATAACCCATGGCTGGTGAACCCCACGGAGCCGCACGGCGCGATTGGCTCGAGGCCAGCGGATTACTTCACATCTTCCGTACCCTCGGACTTTCCGTGCAACCGGCCAAGCTTGCCATCGGCTTGGTCGCCATTGTGGCTACCGGTCTTCTGGGCCTTGGACTAGATACCCTTTGGAGGCTGCACGGGGGTGTGGATGGCTCGGCCATCGAGAATTTCATCCGGGCACGGGAAATGGGGTTGCCCTACGAGGAGACCGGCGGCAATTGGGGGATTTTTCAGGTTTGGCGGGCCCATGAGGAACGCACCACACTGGCCCTGCTCGCGTCGTGCATTCCGGGCACCTCCCTGGCCACCGGAACACCCTTCGGCGCCATCATGGAGTCCCACGCGGCCGGCGGCCCCCCGCGTCATTTCATGCGCCTCTTTTACGGCGTCTGGTGGATGATGTGGCATCACACGTACTACTTTTTGATTTTTGCGCTGGGCATGTTGGTGATCTGGTCCTGGGCCGGCGGCGCTTTGTGCCGACTGGCGGCGCTCCAATTCGCCCGCGAGGAGAAGTTGACCGCGGTTAATGGGCTGACCTATGCGCGGCGAAAGCTGATCGGCGGGTTCGCGTTGGCGCCCTGTATTCCCTTAATCATCATCGGCGCAACCGCGTTTCTCATGATGCTGGGCGGCGCCGTCCTGCGAATCCCCGTGCTCGGAGATCTGGTGGGAGGGGTGGCCTTTCCCCTGGCGATCGTCGGCGGATTCGTCATCGCCATCATGCTGCTGGGATGCCTGGTCGGCGGCGGCCTGTTTTGTCCCGCCGTCGCCGTCGAGGGCTCGGACGCATTTGACGCCTTCTCGCGCGGCCTTTCCTACCCTTTCACCAAACCCTGGAAATGGGTGCTATACGACATCCTCCTGCTCGTCTACGGCAGTATTTGCTGGGTCTTTGTCAATCTCTTCACCTTCGTCATGCTCAAAGTGACCCACAGCGTGGTGGCCTTCGGCACCTCCCCCTTCGGATGGTGGTCACGAGGTGAGGGTGAAAATACCGCCAGCAAAATGGAACTCCTCTGGCCGATGGGCGGCGCCCATGTCTTGTACGCCTGGCCCGATTGGAGCCGACTCGCCTGGTACGAGTACATGTCCGCCGCCCTGATCGGTGTCTTCGTACTCATCGTCGTGGGGCTGATGTGGTCCTTCCTCGCCTCCTTCTATTTCTCCGGCAGCACGGTGATGTACTTCCTCCTTCGCCGCGACGTGGACGGGACCGACCTCGATGAGGTGTTTGTCGACGATGATGAGGGCGATGAGGCGGTCATGACGACCGGCGTTTCCACGACCTCCCAAGATGACGCGGCGAAGGGCGCGCAAGTGCCGGATCAGACCGCGCCTTCCCCGCCGCCATGAACCGTTTCCCGTAAGCCGCGGGCGCTGCACACGGGCTTGGGCGCGCGCTTCATCGGTAGGCTAACACTCTGACATATCTGCCGTTACAATTCGCCGCTCAATGGCGGCCGCAAACCACAAACGCAATCCCTCCGGCAAGCTCACCTATAAAGAGGCCGGAGTCGATATCGACGCCAACACGCGATGGGTGGCGGCCATCGAGTCCGCCATGAGCAGCACCTACGGGCCTCGTGTCTGCGCGGATCGACATGGCGGGTTCGCGGGAATGTTCCGCCTGGATTACGACGAGCAGCTCTTCCGCCGCAACTACCGCCGCCCCATGCTGATCGGCTGCACCGACGGCGTGGGCACCAAGGTGTTGCTGGCCCTGCGGATGAAGAAGCTCGACACCATCGGCATCGATCTGGTGGCGATGAACGTCAACGATCTGATCTGCTGCGGCGGAGAGCCGCTGTTTTTCCTCGATTATCTGGCGTGCAGCAAGCTCGATCCGGAGCACCTGCTGACGGTCATCGAGGGAATCGCCGCCGGTTGCCGGGAGGCGGGCTGTGCCCTGCTGGGCGGCGAAACCGCGGAAATGCCCGACCTCTACGCCAAGGGCGACATTGATCTCGCCGGCTTCGCCGTGGGCGTGGTGGAGCGTAACCGGGCCATCGACGGATCGCGAGTGGACGTTGGTGACATAGTCGTGGCACTCCCATCCAGCGGGGTCCATTCCAACGGCTACACGCTGGTACGCAAGCTGATCGAGCGCGCCGGGGTCCCGCTCGACGAATACCGCGAGGAACTCGGCGAAACGGTCGGTGAGGCGCTCCTTCGCCCCACGCGCATCTACGTCCAGCCCGTGCTCCGGGTATTACGCGGCTACGTGCGCAAGCGAGTCGTCACGGCCATGGCGCACATCACCGGCGGCGGGCTGATCGAAAACATCGCCCGGGTCATCCCCGCCCACGGCGACGCGGTACTGCGCCGGGCGTCCTGGACGCCCCCGCCTGTCTTTGATTTCCTGCAAAAGTGCGGCACCACTCGCGCGGAAATGTTCAAGGTCTTCAACATGGGCATCGGGTTCGTGATCATCGTCCGACCCACGTTTGTGGGGGGCGTGATGCGCATCCTCCGCCGCGCGGGAGAAAAGCCCTTCATCCTGGGATCGGTCAGACGCGGAAGCGGGAAGGTGGTCCTGAAGTAAACGCTGAAACGGTGAAACGTTGAAACCGAAGCAATCGGCCATTGCAAATACCAAAAAGATGGCAATGCGGGGGCAGGCCGGGGGCTTGGGCGGCCCACGCCCGCGTCTTCTGACTTGTTCTTAGAGGACGGGGTGACATGTTTGGCCGGATTTGGTACAATCATATTGGTGGGATTCGCCGTTCGGGTAACGAATCGGGGGTACGGGGGAAATCTGATGAGCACGATCAAGCGCTGGGCGTATCGGGTCGTATCCCGTGCGTCGATCACAACCGCGGTATTCGCATTGGTTCTGCCGTCCGTCCTCGATGCTCAGCAGAACGCGCCTCGGGCCGGCGCCAACGCCGCGCGACAACCCTCGCCATCGCCGACCAAACCAACGACTCCGTCCGGTCCTTCCGCCAAGGTCCAGCCGCCGACCGTCGAACGGACCGAACCCTTGTCGGCCACGGTCATTGAGGTGGAAGGTCTGGTCGATTGGGCGCGCGGCGGTGTATCGCCGTTGGAATCAAAGGGCTGGACGCCGGTCCAGTTGCAACAACAGCTTACCCCCGGTTCGCAGATTCGCACCGGGCTTCGTTCGCAGGTCACGCTGCAATTCGGCCAAACGACGACCATCGCTCTGCGCAGCGCGACCCACGCCGGCCTCGATCAGTTGTATCGCAGCGCCACGACGGAGACCGTACGGATCGGTCTGGGTTACGGAACCGTTCGCGGCGGATCGTCCGAAGGCGCCGTGCGAAGCGACGTCCGCGTGGAATCCACCGTGGCTACCCTGGCCAAGCGCGGCACCGAAGGTTGGGAGATGACCGTTGAGCCGATGACCGGTCGCTTCAGAATCTCACTTGCGGAGTACGGTCTGGTGGAGGCCGTCGCCCGGCTTCGCGGCGCCGGACGCAGTTCACGCACGGTTCGTCCCGGCGAGTACGCCACCGACGCCAACATCGCCAGCCTCTGGATTAAGCAGGATATCTTTGATCGCAACGTACAGTTCTACGAGGCCAGCGCGGTCAGCGTGGCCGACGCCGACTTTACGTCCTCCAACCAGCGTGGGTACGGCGTGGTGTCGCCTGGCGGTGGCGCCACCTTGGCGGATTCGGCGGGCAGGGTCAACTCCGATTTCGTGCTCCAACAGACATCGCAGAACTTCCCCAACAGAGTGCTGCCCAACACCACCGTGATCGTGCCCGACGTGGTCCGACGGCCGGACGGTAACTTCGGGACCCCGACCACGTTTCGTGTGCTCGTTCCGCAGGGCACACCCGGCGTTCCCGCCGTTTCCAAGTCCCCGGCCTTTGTTCGGCCCTAAGACTTAAGGCTCCGTATTTCGGCCCCAAATATCCGCCCCAAACACCCGAATAGGGTGGTATACTGGTGGCGGCACGGGCTTTGCGACAAGGATACGGGCATGGTTCACGTTACCATCTTCGGCGGGCACGGCGGGCGGCTTCAATCCGACAAGCGCGTCTTTATCACCCTGTTCGGAGGGACGGAACTACTCCGTCCGACCATCGCCAGACAGCTTCTTGCCCAGAAGCAGACGCAGCAGAATCCTGGGGACCGCCCCAATCGACCCTTTTTCTTCACCATATTCGGCGGCGTGGAAATCACCTATCCGACGCTCGCCGAGGAGTTTCTGGATTTAAGGGAGTTGATCAGTTCCGGCATGTTGAGCCTCTCCGATTGGGACCGCTCAATGACCCTGCTCACCGAACCGGCGGGCAGCATCGCCTCCTTCACCATGTTCGGGGCCTGCGAGGAAAACAACCTGCCCGGCGAGGACGCCGAAGTCGACAGCCTGGCCGCTCAGCAGCACCTCGGCAATATTTCCGGGTCCGCTACTCAGGTCCTGCAATACGGTATCGGACAAAAGGGATCGGAACGCGCCGCTACCGTGAAGCGGGCCTTGATGGCCACGGCGTAAGCCGCACTCCGGTCCGATGGTGGCTCTTCAACCGGAAGTTTGCTCAGGGCGGATTCCTCCCAGGGCCTTTCAATCCTCCGGAATAGCATGAATCGGACGCCACGGCGGCTGGTCCGCCAGTGCCCGCATGCCCTTGAAGACGTTGAACCTCGACAAGGGCACGGGCCTGATACGGTCCCACGGAATCACATACGGCGGACTGACACCACCCTTCTTCGAGGTCATCCCAGCGCCCTTGGAAGAAAACGCGAGTTGATATTCCCCGCCATGTTCGCGGCGTGCTTTGCGATTCCGCAATACCCTCGTTACTAGCCCAGGTTGCGCAGTTCGGAAAGAATGGTAGCGATTTTTGATCGGATTTCAGGGGCGGATCAGCCTTGGCGATAGCGCCAGGCGTAGTCCGTTCGTTGAAAGCGTGTGT
>Ga0214473_10003611_pt1 | contig 18708 bp, 16 predicted proteins | sample RVTome_7_FD_203509 | JGI IMG/M metagenome (GOLD analysis project Ga0214473, IMG submission 203509) | Soil microbial communities from uranium-contaminated site in the Upper Colorado River Basin, Wyoming, United States - RVT98D197 | ecosystem: Environmental > Terrestrial > Soil > Contaminated >... | reverse complement strand
AGATTTTTTTCCAAAAAATACCAATAAAAATAACGCTGATGCCCGCGGCAATCATTTTGAACTTAGAATCATATGCTTGATATTCTTCAGGGCTTGGTGGTCCCGATGTTTTTTGTGCGCTCCACATTGCCAAAGAAATTAGGACTATAATTCCGGCATGAATTAAAAACAATATAGCAGTTTTTTTCAATGCTGCTTCATCATCCAAATATTTTCTGAATAGGATAACCATAACGACAGGTACAATACCGAGCACGCTCATCAAATGAACGCCTGTTGATAAACCAATTAAATAGGCAATCATCAATAGATATTTTTCATTATCCTTTTCATCCGCCCGTTCATGCCATCGTATCATTAACCATGTTACAAATGCGACGAGAAAAGTACTGAAAGCATAAACTTCGGCTTCAACCCCGTTAAACCAAAAAGTATCGCTGAAAGAAAAAGATAGCGCCCCAATGGCGGCAGCAATATAGGTTCCTAATCCGTCCAAAAGGTTTTCAGGTTTTTTGCCCTTAAAATTTTCAATTAGCTTAATTGCAATTAAGTATAAAAAAAGGATGGCTGCTGCACTTGATAAGTTAGAAATGAGGTTGACTCTTAGCCCTATATTCTCAACAAAGGGTATCATTGCAAAAATTCGCCCTAAGAGTAGGAAAAATGGTGTTCCTGGCGGGTGTGGAACTTGCAGATAATAGCTCGACGCTATAAACTCACCACAGTCCCAAAAGGACACGGTCGGTTGAACGGTTAACAGTAAAACTACTAAAGAAATTAAAAATACTACCGCACCAATAATGTTGCGCAAGAGCTTATAGTTCATCATTCCCTCTGAAGTGTAATCAAATTAATTTTTGCGAGCTGTCTTTTTTGTCAGATTTCCTTTTTCTTGAAGAATGCATCATATTTTGAGCGATCAACAGGGATATTATATTTGTCGTAAAGAGATTTGAGTTTGTTCATAGTTACGGAGTCAAAATCCTCTTCATCTTTCTGCATTTTAAGAAACATTTTGAAATCTTCGGCTTCTTTTCGATCAAACTTGCGTTCAAATTTTCTTAAAAAATCCAAATATTTCGCTTGATCACGGTACGACATAATGCCTCCGTTTTAGTTGATTATTTTACCGCAACTCTATTTTTTAGCTTCGCAAAATAATGAAACTAATCGTTAGAAAAAACCAGACGAATAATTTGACGAATTAGAGGATAATCTGTTCCTTAGAGGCAGGCCAATTCATTAGGCTCAATTTTAATGATCATGAAATTGGTTTAGGAAAAAGCATCTCTTGGTTTTGCCAAAGTAAGATAAATTCAAAAAGGAATTGCAAAATCATCTAAGTTGAATTGAGGCAGATACTATTTATTTTTAAACTATGAATGAAGATAAATTAAGATACTTCGCGCTTCACAAACCTTATGGATTTCTTTCGCAGTTTACTGATAAGCTGAACAGAAAAACTCTTTCCAATCTTAAAAATATTCCAAAGGATGTATATCCCATTGGAAGGCTGGATATGGACAGCGAGGGATTGTTACTTTTATCAAACGATAAAATCATAGTTGATTATTTGCTCAATCCTAAAAATTCACATGAGAGGGAATATCTTACACAAGTTGAAGGCATCCCATCTAGTGATGACTTGACGAAATTTAGGACTGGTTTGCTGCTTGAAAACAAACTCACTTTGTCAGCAAAAATCGAAATAGTTACCTCGCTTAATACTTCTGAGCGTGTTCCTCCGATACGAAAGAGAGGGGATATTCCTGTATGCTGGTTAAGAATTGTTCTTACCGAAGGCAGGAACAGACAGGTGAGAAAAATGACTGCTGCAATTGGTCATCCTACATTAAGATTAATTAGAGTAAGAATAAAAAATGTGCTTCTCGGGGATTTGAAACCTGGAGAAATTCGTGAGCTAACCGAATTAGAAATTATAAGTTTGAAACTATAAACCAGTTCAATTCCGCGGTAAAATAAACTGTCCAAAAAACTTTAATAAGTATGCCTGCAAATTCTGTGTTCAGGCATCTTCACAATCTTTTCAGGCATTCAATTATTACAGCAAATCTAAAATTATGAAAGAATTTAAGGTTTTTAACCCGGCTGGGTATTGGCATGATTCTTCTCATATCTCCCGAAAGATTGGATTAAAAATTTTAACTCAATTAACATTATTCACAAAACAAATGGAGTACACAATGAACAAGCAACGATCTTTTTTTGCACAGCTTTTGTCAATAATAATGCTATCCATGTTAGCGTTATTTATTGGTTGTAAAGAATCTGTGGTTGAACCGGAAAGCACCGAACCAACTACAGATCAGAGCGCAATGATCAAATTAGCAGATGAAGATTCTGCTATTTCATCTTTTGAACCTAACTATAATGAAGAAGATGCGATGAGCTTCTTCGGCAAAACAGAAGCTGAAATATATCCTTTCAGGGTTGGTCATAAGGTTCGCCTAGTAAACAGAAATTTAACTGTTGATATTGTTGGCGATACAGCTTATGGAACAATAACTAAAACTTTCGAAGGAACTTTGATTATTGCCGCTTCATATAACTCTGGCGCGACCACACCGGACACTATAATTCGAAAACCATTCACTTCAGTAATAACAAGAAAAATAATTTTTGTTAAGGTTGCAAATACTCCTTTCCCATTTAGAAATTGGAGAATAGGCGCTATCTCTTTACCTGAGGGCGGCGTTTTGAGCGAAAATATTGATATTCAAAAGCTTACGGCGTTTTTACCAAATGGCGATACTCTGGTAATCAATTCTCCAAATAGTTATTTCTTATCAAGAGGGGTCGGTTGGTGGAGACAGTTCCCTATTATTGGCGCAGATAAATCGGTTAAACTTAGCCTCGAAGTTTACAGCGCTTATGCAGATACAGATTTTGTAACCCTTACTTATGGCGCGGATAAAAAAGGATTCCATAGAGCTAAAAGAAAATTTGTAATGGTTTCTTCAGTTCCATCAGGGAACGGGTTTTTAAAAGTGTACGAGCAAACTTACACCACTCATCAATTCATTGGACACTATCATGCTATCATAAATGCATTTCCGAAACAAGTGATATTTGATGATGCGACTCCGGTTGAATCAGAATCATGGGGAGTCCCTTATTTTGTGCGGCCATAATTTGATAAATTAATTTCATGGGATACTGCATTTGCGGTATCCCTTTCTTATTTTATATACTTAAAGAATAAATTGAATTAATAGAACATCAATAGTAAATTAAACAACAATGAAATCATTAATTAAATATTTTCTGCTTTTATTCTTTTTAGGGTCTTTTTTTAGCTGCAACAATCCTCAGCCGACAGCTCTTGTAGAAGATACCGATCCAATTGAAATAGAAGTAATAACTAAAAACTCTGCTGAGCCTACAAGCTTTGGAGTAGATTCAACCGGGCTTCGAGAAAATCCGGGGCGGTTTACAAATGTTATAAGCATCGCCGGTATCAAGGAAACCGTTCGCGGCATTTCAAATAAATCTTCATTTGCACAAGCAGCTTTCTTTGACAGAACAAAACCTATTTACGGATTGAATGGCAAGTTGATTGGGTATTCTACATTGGCTCCTGGAAAAGTCTTTTTTGATAATGAAGAGGCAAAAATCCGTCCATACAGAATTAGATACGGCATAAACAAAGACACCCTGATTGGTTTCCGTTACGAATTGCACAAGAGAACAAATTTAGGCGATCCGTTTGATTTTGTTTTTAATTCTAAGATAAACTTTAGGTTTGAGCCTTTTGTTTCCTCCACTGTCAGTTTCGATATTGCGACGCCACCCGAAATCTATCTTAATTATAGAATGTCGGGATCAAAGGCGAATAAGAATCTAAATCTTTTATTAGAGTGGAATGCAGGCTATGTTAAGAATTTTGAAATTTTACTTAGCGTTAGTGATAAACTAAGAAATATAGTTTTCCCATTGTATAATATTAAAACTTCTGATGATGGAAAATTTGTAATGCCCAAAAAATTATTAGAAGAACTTGCTGCAAGATTTGATAAGATTGTTTTTACGCTTACTCGAAAATTTGAAAAGCAGCAAGGTAACGGTATCAGCCAGCTATATGTAATTTCCCAAAGCATAAACAGTATTCCGGTCGAAATTCCTTGAGAGTAATTTTACAATTAACATTTATATTAACAATGTATTGCTCAATAAACATAGTGGCGCAAAGCTCCTTTGGTTTGGGCGGGCTTTGGAATTTATCGGAAAACTCAACAGCATTACTTAATAATCTTGATAGTAATCCATCAAACTATTTTTGGTTAAAAGATTGGGGGCTGAGTTTCTCCTACGGTGGAGAGTTTTCGAAGCCGGCTGCTTCAAATATTTATTTAGTATCGCTGTCAAAAAGATTCGGAAATCATACTTTAACTGCACGCTATACTCCAGGTTACCAAAAAGAATTCCTTTTTACCAATGGAAGCACTATCGTCCTTGAGGATTCTTCTTCTCAATCGCTGAATTCAAGATTTACTTACAAAGAACTTCTTGGATTTGGTTATGCGTATAAATTTTCACCAAAGTTTAGTGCCGGGTTTTCATTTAGGTATTTTGCGCAGGAGTTTAATAACGAAAACTTTAAACCTGTCTCTATTGGCGACACATTATTTTTTCTTGAAAGAGGAAGCCTAATTGAAACAGCAAACTTTTGGAGAGGTGACCTCGGTTTTAATTACTTTTTTAATGATTGGTTTTCGCTTTCTATTGCATCAATAAATCTTTTTAATTTTGGTGAGCAGGCTATAACTGAAGAAAATGAAATATATAAAATCAGAACTGATAAAGCTGCTTCCTTCAGACTTTCATTTCTCCCCTTTACGCAAACGAGCATGAATCTTTTGTACGAAACGAACAATTCTTTTCAATTTGGAATGGATAGAATTATAAATGTATCTGATTCAAAGTTTGGCTTAAGCATTACGGCTTTGCATGACAAATATCAATCCCCATTTATTAATGGATTTTTAGCTGGATTGATGTTTTCAAATGATTCCTGGGGATTTGCTATTTCGGGGGTAAAATATTTCAACGATCGAAACAAAATGTATTTCTTCTCAGATTTTAAGGAAAAAGGAATTAATAATTTAATGAACAATAAGTATAGCTTTGACAAAGCTATTCTAACATTCAGCTTTACTCTAAACACAATACAACAAAGGTTGGTCGAATTTTTGTCTGTTGAAATAGCAAAAGAAATTTATCCCACATTTTACGAAGCTTATATTGATAGCCCTTTTGCATATGCGCGTGTTGTCAACCTGGGAGATAAGTCTGTTTCTGTTAAGCCCCTGGGCATGATAGACGGAATAAACAGCAGCTACATCCAATCGCCAATTGTAACAATTCTGCCGAATGATACGGCGGTTGTTCCGTTTTTCACAGTGCCTTCAGACAATTACAACAAGCAGAAATCTGAAATCTCTCAAGCTTACTTTATACTTTCAACTTCGGGTGAAGAACCCAATGATAAGATTCAAGCGCCAATTTTAATTAATGGAATTAATAGCTGGGACGGACAAGTAAGGAATTTACGCTACTTTATTAAAAAGGACATTGCATACTCAATGGGCTATTCAAAAAATATTCTCAGCATCAACAAAAAATTATTAGATACTACTAATTATTCGCTCGCAACGTTTTACAAGGCCAAATATATTTTTAATGATTTTGTGAAAGGAATTATTTACAGTTCCGATCCTCGCGCATCAACTGAATACGTTCAATTCCCCAATGAGACAATCAAGCTCCGCGGCGGCGATTGTGACGATCTAAGTGTCTGCTATAGTTCCTTGCTGGAAAGTGTCGGTATTGAAACTTCTCTCGTTGATTATAAAAATACCGATGACATACGGCATGTGAATGTTTTGTTCAATTCGAAACTAACTCCGGATGAAGCAAGGCTTATAACAGAAAACGATACTAAATATTTTGTTCGAAAAGACGAAAATGGCCAAGATGAAATCTGGATTCCTGTTGAGACTACTTCTCTAACCGATTTTAATTTGGCATGGAATCTTGGTGCTGAAAAATTTTTTGATGAAGCGATACGAAACTTTGGTTTAGCCGCAGGTAAAGTTGAAGTAATCGATGTTTATTAAATTGAATATAAAACCCTAAAGGAAAATAAAATGAAAAAATTATCTATATTACTTTTAAGTGCGGGATTCACCCTGGCACAAAATTATTATGTTGAAAATGTTATTGGTAAAGTAACGGCTCAACTTGGATCGAGTGAAATATGGCAAGAAGTTAAAGGGGGTGAAGTGCTTCCCCCTTACAGCACGATTTCTACTGACAAAAATTCCTCTGCTATTTTAACGAAAGAAAATATAATATTTAATTTAAGAGAATCTGCTGCCGTTACGGTTGACAACATAAAAAAGATGACTATTGATGATCTTCTGCTTGCTCTTGCGATGGAAGATATGATGAATGCTCCAAGAAAAAAAGAAGAGCCCAAATCAAAAAGCACGCAAGTTTATGGAAATCCAAATAAGTCAGAAGGGACGTCCGGAATTTCAAATGGCGATTTTGGATTAATGCGGCTTAACGGTGCAAAGCAATTGGGCGAGAATGGATTTAAAGAGTCGGCTATTGTTGCTGCTAAGGAAATTTACCGGAAATATCCTGAAACAAAAAAAATGATTTCGCATAGGATATATTTTGCTAATCTTCTTTACGAAAAAGGATTGTTTGAAGAAGCTTATGCAGAGTTCAGTTCATTCAAAGATTATGAAATGAATGAGAAAAATAAAGGCGAGATCGGGTCCAAACTCGAGTTATTAAGCAAAAAGCTTATTAACAAGTAAAACGGAAAAATGCGCTTTAACTTCTTATTACTTTTCCCGGTATAGCACCTGTGTGCTCACCGTTATTGATTACGACTTCACCATTCACAATTACATAAGGGATTCCATCGGGATATTGATGCGGGTTGGTAAAAGTTGCTTTATCCTGAATTGTATCATAATCAAAGATGACAACGTCTGCAGCTTTTCCTTCTTCTAACCTTCCTCTTTCCTTGAATCCCAATTTATCAGCGGGCATCGATGTCATTTTTTTAATCATTTCTTCAAGCGGGCAAATGTTTCTTTCGCGAACATATTTTGCAATTGCTCTTGGGAATGTACCATAAGCTCTCGGATGTGCAATGTTTTTATTCATTGGAGGAAACGGGGCATGAGAGCCTGCATCCGATGCAATCATTACTCTTGGATGCGCCAATATTTTCTCGGTGGATTTTTCCTCCATACCGAAACCCATCATCATAACTCTATTTTCTGAATCGAGAAGGATCTTTACGGCTGTATCAAAATAATCCTGATCGGACTCATCAGCAATTTGCTTAATTGTTTTTCCCTGGTATTTCTTGAAATCGGCTTTACCAACGCTTGATATCAAAACTCCATTCCAGTCACCATCGAGGTTGGAAACTTTTTTCTCGGAGTATTCTCTTATATTTTTACTCAGGTCCTTGTCATTAAGTCTCTGTAAGAATTTTTCTGTTCCGCCATCCCGCACCCACAAAGGAAAAAGAGAAGATAAATCTGTATGATATGCAACATAAGTATATCTATCAGCATGAACTTCCAATCCTTCTTTAATTGCGTTATCAATTTTTTCCAAGACTGCATCTGCTTTATGCCAATTAGATTTTCCGGAAACTTTAAGATGAGATAGCTGCAGACGAGAAAAAGATTCTTTTGCGATTCTGATTGCCTCATCAATTGCTTCGAGAACAGTGTTGTCTTCGTTTCGCATGTGTGTTGCATAAAGCCGGGAAGATGCAGGTGCGGCTTTACAAAGTTCGATCAATTCTTCGGTTGAAGCAAAACTTCCGGGAGTATATTCCAACCCGGTCGATAATCCCACGGCCCCTTCATTTACGGCTTTCATTACTTCGCTTTTCATTAAGCCCATTTCCTTAGAGCTTGCCGGGCGATCATCCAGACCGACAACAAACTCTCGAATTGTACCAAGACCAAGCATCGATGCAAGATTCAAAGAATACTTTCTTGTCGAAAAATTATCGAGAAACTCTCCAAGAGTCCGCCAGTTAAGTTCCTCCCCGTATTCCTGTTTAAAGTTAGTTAAAGAACGTTCTAATTCCGGACCGCCTAATGGTCCTAACGAAAATCCGTCTTGTCCAGTTATTTCTGTTGTAACACCCTGCCGAATTTTACTTTCAGCCTTTGGGTTTAGCATAAGATCTGTGTCTGTATGAGAATGAATATCAATAAAGCCGGGAACAACTTTCAATCCCTTTGCATCAATAAATATTTGAGAGTCAACAGAATTTAAATTTCCAATCTCAATTATTTTGCCGTCTTTAATTCCAACATCAGCCAAAAATTCTTTTTTTCCTGAGCCATCAATGACATGCCCGCCTCTGATTACAATATCAAATCCTCTGGAACGCAAAAATATTCCATTCGCATTGGCGTCCTTAAGTAAAATAACAGATGCCCCCAATAACGATGAGCTGTAAATAAATTTTCTTCTTGAAATATTTTTCATATAATGCCTCTTTTTATTACGAATAAGTTTTTATTCTTCCGGATCAACTTGTTCATCTTCCCAATCATATTTGGGCGCCGGATCGGTTTTACGGAAAATGAATGCAAACACAATCCCAGCGATAGAACCAAAAAGGTGCGACTCCCATGAAATCTCGGTTTTGACAGGCAGAACACCCCAGGCTAAACCGCCATATAAAAAAGTTACAATAAGTGCCAGAGCAATAGAGCGGTTGTCGCGCCGGATAATCCCGCTGAAAAATAAAAAAGAAACAAAACCATAAATTAATCCGCTCGCACCAATGTGATAGGCCTGCCTTGCAATAATCCATACCAGCAATCCATGTAAAATATAAACCCCAAAAAATAGTTTTTTTGATGATGCAGGGTAAGAATAAGAAATACCGAGTCCTAAAAAAAGCAGCGGGAGGGAGTTGGATATTAAATGGTTGAAATCCGCATGAACTAATGGGGCGGTGATTATTCCAATCAAACCCGAGACTTTACGCGGAAAAATTCCCAAAGGAATTAAACTAACGCCAAAAGATATTTCAAAAATCTTTACCAACCACAAAATCACAACAAAAGCAAACGGATATGTCATGATTACTAAAAAATTTTTCTTTTCTTCAGTCATCTGCTACTTACATCTTAAGCTCAATTTTGTTTAGTTCTTTCTTCTCTGCAAATATTTTGCGGCGAGCCAGCAAAGAGATGCCCACGCAAGCCCGGCTGACCAGCCTGCTAATACATCTGTGGGATAATGAACTCCCAAATAAATTCTACTTATACCGATTAAGAAAACAAGAATAATGGCTACAATTAAAATATATACTCTTAAATTTTTATTTGATCGTGTTTTTGCGAGCAGAGCCCCCTGTGTTAAATATACTACCGAAGACATCATTGCATGACCGCTTGGAAAGCTCATAGACTTGACAGTTAAAAGATGAAATATTAATGGTGGTCTTTCACGAGCAAATATTTCTTTCAAGCCAAGTGATAGCAAAACTCCACCTATAGTTGCTATCAAAATTAGCCACATAAACTCATACTGCCTCTGAATCATTAAGTAAAAAACAACGGCGGCTGTAATAATAAAAATAATCGTAGCTCCGCCAAGAACTGTTATGTCTGCCAGCAAACCGGTAAACCACATCGACGCGATGGGTAACTTTGTGTTCCCGTTGTAACGCAATGAGTTTAGAACCCATTCATCAAATTCTTGTGTATCACCGCTAATCACCTCTCTCGCTAAATAGATGAATGCTAATAATGCAGTAACCAAAATAAAAAGATTAATCAAAATCTTTATTTCGCGGGACGAGTACTCCGTAATTAAATTTCTTAAGGAGATAAATTTTTCCTTTAAGCGCATTCGAATACAACCTGCAGCGATATGCTTTTAATTATACGATCAATTAAGAACCTACTGCGAAAGCTAAAATATTTTTGGCAAAATTACCCGATTTGCCGGGTAAATTATCAAAAGATTTTTGTCAAAAGACGAAAATAAATATAAAGTTATTACCTGGTTATCGGAAAAACGAATATACACACCAAGGAGATTTTTCACAGCCGCCATATTATCTTTTCGATTTAGAATACAATATCAATAAAAATAATGAGCCTTGCTTTGGGCACATAAATTGAAATCAAATAACCAAATGAACGCTCAAGAAAAAACAGCATCAAAAAGGACACGAGATTTTATAAAAGTTTTTGGCGGAAAGTTACCCGGTAAAGAAATTTTTAAGAGTTTTTCAGCCTGGTCTCTGCTTATTTCAAACTTATTGATTGCGTTCTTTATTATAATAGAAAAGCAAAGTGTGCTTAATGTGCTTTGGGTTTATTGGTTCCAAAGTGTAATTATTGGTGTATTTAATTTTTTTAAGATAATCTCACTAAAAGAATTTACTGCCGATGGATTATGGGTAAACGATAAGCCGGTAAAAAAAACAAACAGCGCAAAAATTGGGATTGCTGTCTTTTTTCTAATCCACTATGGATTCTTTCATTTTGTGTATGCAATTTTTCTGTTTTCTTTTGTTTCGATGGGCAGTAATTCAAACGGAACTCTCGATGTTACTTTTATTCTCTTAACCTCGCTGATTTTCTTTGTTAACTACATAATAGAATATATTTATTCATTCAGGCACGACCAGACAACAGTACAAAGCTTACCAAAATTAATGATGGCACCTTATAAAAGAATAATCCCTATGCATCTTACAATTATTCTCTCGGGATTTGTGATGGCAGGAGGAGCATTTGGTGCTATAAATACCAACATTATTATTTTGCTGATTTTTATCGGATTAAAAACCATCGTAGATCTTATTACACATTCAAATTAATCATATCCTACTTCTAAATTCTTTAAGTTAAAAATAAAAATGCGGCACGAATAACTTCTCTGCCGCATAAAAACCGATAGCTAACCTTAAGATTTATTTGCCGTATCTCTCGGCTACCTCATGCAGCGGAATTGGCTCGGGAACTTTATTACTTACAGGTTTAATGCTTTGTAGATATGCAAACACAGATTTCAAATCTTCATCCTTTAACCCTGCAAGACCGATAAAGGGCATTGGCGGGAGAATGGGTCTGCCTGCTCCAAGGTGTAAGCCATTTCTCATGGCTTTAATAAAAATTTCTTCTGTCCATGCTCCAATTCCGGTTGCAGCATCTGGGGTTAAGTTTGCTGCAAAAGATACTCCCCAAGGACCAACCCATGCGGTCAGATCACTGTTACTTAAATACCATTTGCCAGGACCGATAGCGAAAGTGTCGACTTTCGGAATATTTAGCCCATACCTATGACCGGATAGTAATTTAGTCGTATCGGCCACGGGTCCCATCTCTGTATAAACCTTAGGAGAATGACATTCGTTACAACCACCAAAATTGACCAGGTATGCCCCTCTTTTAATCATTTCCTCTTTAGTCATTGATTTTTTTTGCGGTGTGCTGCACTGAATTTGTAAAAATAATATAGCAAAAAATATTGTTGTTATAAAAGTGCTCATAATGCCTTTGGTTATCATAATATACTTTCCATCTTTATTCAAACTAAACGTAAGTAGATATTGATGAAAAATCAATCTGGAATTGTGATGCAGGTAACTTCCTATAGTTGTTGCTATTCGGCTAATTCTCAAATGTTTCTTTCCTTTAGATATAAAATAAGCTGCGATGCAGGTAATATCTAACTATTCAAATCGAGTCTTTAAATACTTGAAAAATAACTACTACTATTTTAGCGGCAGTGATTTCGTAAACTCAAAATGAAAAGCCACTACAATAGTTTTTGTTATATTAATTATTTATTAGGCACCCGGCTTTTTAAATAGTCTGTAAATGGCGAGAAGGATAATGGCGCCTATTGTCGCACCAATGAACCCGGCAGTTTGGCCTGGTTCATAAAACCCTAAAAACTCGCCCAAATAAGTAAATACAATGGAGCCGGCAATACCAATTAATATTGTAATTATTATACCCCCAGGATCTTTGCCGGGCATAATGAATTTTGCCAACGCGCCGGCAATAAGACCTATGAAAATTGTCCAAAGAATCGACATATCTTACCTCTTTTTGTTAGTGGTTAGTATATTATAAAGGTGCTTTGCTTTTTGCCGCCAATCTATTTATTAAAAATTTTATCGCCCAAAAAACCAGGGCTGTAACCACAATACCTGCAATTACAGGCGTGAAAATCGCAAGTGCCGATAATGTTAAAGAACTGCCTGATTCAACTGAAGATACGACTGGATTGCCCAATCCACCGGTTGTTAATGATGACGTTACTCTCGTTACTCCAGTCAGCATTTGAATTATTCCGGCAACACCTCCCCCAGCAATTATTGCCAGCGACCACTTAAAAAGCGGGGACATTCCCGATACAACAGCTGCCATTAAAATCATTCCTGCTATTACTGCTGCCGGCGAAGCAATCGTATCGAGAATATTATCAACCCAAGGAATGTAATAACCTGCTATTTCAATAATTGTCGCAATACTAAAAGTAATTAATGCAGGATACGTTCCTATCCAGTTAAATGAATCCGCAAGTGTTAAATTACCGGTTAATGATGCAATACTTATGACCAGGAATGGGATGAAAATCCGAAAGCCGCTCGCAGCGCTTAATCCAATTCCCATTAAAATGGTAAGTAATATTTCAAAGCTCATAATTTAATTCCATCACAAATTTTAATCTGATCCTTGAGAATCACCATCAACAAAAACTCGTGCCGATATGCAATAAAAACATAAATAAAATTGTCATGATCTCAAATAATTTTAAGCTGATCAAGAATAATTCATGTCAAATTCTATATTACTACTTCGGTAAGAGATGAGAAGTAAGAACAGGCCCATATCCCATCTAGGAAATTGATCGGGATTTTTAATTTAAATTAGATTCGTAGGCTAAATTACTCCGGAAATAATTTTTCATTAGATTCTAATTAAGAAGTAAATTTGCATTATGCTTTCTCGCTTATTCAAGATAGGTAATTTCCCAGGATTTGATGCAATAGTTTTAAAGCATAACATAATTATGCATATTGGCGATGGAGCAATTTTTGCATTCGGTATTTATTTTGTTTACGCATTTACAATCATACCGGTATTTATTCAGCAAGCGGGGGGCAACTCAATTGAGATTGGTGCAGTGCCGGTTTTATGGATAATGGGTCTTAGTTTCCCTCAGCTATTTTTTACTAACGTGGGAAATACTGAAAAAAGAATTAAACCATTCGTGCTAAAATATGCTTTTTTATCCAGGGCTATGTACTTAATTATTGCTCTATTCACATTTTTTATTTTAAATCATTTGGGTCGATCGAGCGGGGTACTATTACTTCTTTTTTTATATTTTCTCACTGCCGCAGTTGGCGGCATCCCCATCCCGGGATGGTTTCACTTATTTTCAAAAACGACCCCCATAAAGCTGCGGGGAAGGCTCCTGGCTGTGCGTCAGCTCATCGGTTCGGTTTTAGCAATGGCCGCGGGTTCGTTTACCATTTTAATTTTATCTGCAATCCATTTTCCATCTAACTTTGCCATGCTTTTTCTTGTCGCTTTTATTTTTATGATGATTTCCTTTTTTTTCTTAAGCAGACTCAAGGAAGACGACGAGTTATATGAGGAAGACATTACACGTACCGTTACAAATAAACTGCGTGCAGTAAAATTTATCTTAAAAACAAATAAGCCCTTCAGAAATTTTTTAATAGCCGACGCCTTAGTCGCTATGTGCGTCACTGCGACAGCTTTTTACCCTGTTTTTGCTTTGAAAAAATTTAATCTTTCTTCTTCATATGCAGGTACTATCACAATTATTTCTACAATGGGGATGATTGCTGGCAATATATTTTTAGGTTATTTAGCCGATAGCCAGGGGCATAAAATTAATCTTGTTATTTTGTCGATTTCCTCTTTGTTGGCGAGCTTAACAGCAATTATTGCCAATAATATTTTCGCTTACAGCAGTGTCTTTTTCTTTGTGGGAATTGCCATATCTGTTCTTGGTATATCAAGACTATCATTTGTAACAGAACTTTGCTCGCCAAAAGAACGGCAATTTTACATTGCCATGCTTAATGCAATTACTGCACCATTTTCAACCTTCGGAGTTGCTGCGGGAGCAATCATCGGCTTTTTAAGTTATAAAAGTGTATTTTTTATTTACATTATTCTTGCGGGGATTTCAGTCGTTTGGTTAATTAAAAAAGTGGAAGAACCGAGAAAACCGGAAAACAAATGAAAGCTTATAGGTCTCGAATTTTTATTCTCAATTGATTTTTGGAATTAACATATTACTTTCTCTCTTTAAGCAGGGTTTCCATCATAGCTTCCGCCGCACCGGAACAAATTTTACGAATTAAATTACGATCAGTTTCATCACCAAGTTCATAAGTAAGTGCGGGGCAATTGAAAGTATTATATGCCCAGTCATCGGATGTTGGAGCTTTATTACTATTTAACGACTCGTCAATATTAAGTTTGTAATCCGGAAACATTTCTTGAATTATATTGAGCCAACTCTCGGTAGTCTCGTAAATGGGATCAAAATCCAGCGTGCTATCTTTCGAAGTAATGTAGAAAATATCCTGCTGCGTTGAATGAAAATCAATGAAGAACTTAACTTTGCTTTGGGACTCATTTGCTATCCTCATAAGTTCGTCTCTAACTTGTCTTGTTTCCGGCTGATTAAAAGCAAACCAGTCACGATTTAAGTCTACACCATTTGCATTATGACGCCAGTGTCCATTATCAACACCATCGGGATTCACAATCGGGATCACTACAATTCGAAACTTTTCTCTAATATTTTTAGATAATTCAGAATCGTCTGTGAGTTTTTCAACAAAGGATATTAATCCAAAAGCTCCCGTTACTTCAGGAGGGTGCTGCCTCCCAATTATATAGATTAAATCAGAATTATCATTCCCCTCGTCAATTTCTAATTTATTAATTGCCCTTCCATTTACTGATTTACCAATCACACTTTTCTTTATAAAAGGATTTTGTAAAAGCTTGTCAATCCACTTTTCATAATAGTGAGATAGTATAAGTTCTTGACCGGAAACCCATAGCGTATCAGAATTTACTTTCAATGTAAGGTATCCTATACCTTTAGCTGTGTCGTTAAAATATAAATTGGAATCAATGGGTGTCCAATTGTCGCCATCATAACTCAATTTCGGTACATATCTTTGTGAGCCATCTTTATAGATAATTTTTAGATTAATTTTTTTTTCTTTGTTACTCCAAACTTTAAATGCATACCATGCAGAATTATTTATTGGCGAATTTTCCGGTTCAATTGCGGCTACAAGGGTAGAGTCGTTTTCCTGGTAGCAATCATTCAACCTTGAGCCGGTGAATTCGTTACTGACATATAGATTGCTCCCGCTAAATAAAAAAGTCCTTTTGTACTGTGGATAAATAGTCTTATTTGTTGTAACTGTTGAGCCTGGCGGATCATAAGGCAATCCTTTAATGTCTTCGTGAGAAATTTCCTTTGATGAAGTACAGCTAATGACGAGAACTAAAAGTGCCGCCAATGAATATTTTAACAACGATCTCATAATTTTTATGTGTATTGTTTATAAATGCTTTAAAAATCTTTGTTAAAACTAATATAAATTTGCAATAAATAAATTGGCGCTGCTAAAGAAAAATGATTGTTCAAATAATTACCCTTATCTTAGAGGAACAAAATCATTTGAACTGAGTATCATCATCATTATTAAAAAATTACAAGGAGTAAAAGGATCATGAAACGCATACTAAAAATTCTTTCTGTTGTTCTGTTTGCAGTCAGTCTCCAATCATTTGGACAAAATCCCAGCCAGAAATCAGTTGCTGTAACAGTTTACAATGCAAACCTCGGGGTTGTAAAAGATTTACGAGAGCTGGACATCAAATCGGGAACGTCAAAAATTTTCCTTACCGATGTAGCTCAATATATTGATCCCACAAGCGTTCATATAAAAATTAACGGCGATGTGCTTGAGCAAAATTATCAGTACGATCTTGTAAGTCTTGACAAGATTCTTAAAAAATATATCGACAATGAAATTCAGCTTATTGGAGAGAATAACGAATTTATCGAAGGAAAACTGCTCTCAAGCTTTGCCGGACAAATTGTTATTGAGAAAAAAGAAGGCGGGCTTGTAATGATTCCCAATACCGCAAAGTACAGATTTTCCGTTGGCTCATTGCCTGAAGGATTGATTACAAAACCAACCTTGGTTTGGTCGGTCAACGCTAAATCTTCCGGTAAACAAGACGTTGAAATTTCATATCAAACATCCGGAATGAATTGGCATGCGGAGTATGTTGCAGTATTAAATCAAAATGATACTAAGTTAGATCTTAATTCATGGGTTAGCGTTGAGAACAACTCGGGTGCTACATACAAAAATGCAGTGTTAAAATTAGTTGCAGGTGATCTCAATCTCATTACTCCCGGTCAAAATCAAGTTTACGGATATACTGATGAAATGAGAATGAATAAGAGCGCCTCGCCCCAACAATTTCAGGAGAAGGAATTGTTTGAATATCACATTTACAATTTGCAAAGGCCAACAACACTTGCACAAAATGAAACAAAGCAAATTTCACTCTTTGAGGCCGGAAATGTGAAGGCAACCAAAAAATTTTTTTATCAGAGCGGCGGCTATCGTTATTACAACTATGGTAAATCATCAAGCTCCGGAAAAGTGGCAGTTATAGTTGAGTTCGAAAATAAAGAAGAATATAATCTCGGTGTGCCCATGCCTAAAGGGAAGGTCCGTGTTTATAAATCGGATGGGGAAACGATTGAATTCATCGGCGAGGATATGATTGATCATACTCCTAACAAGGAAAAAGTTAAGCTTAGAATCGGAGATGCTTTCGATGTTTTGGCAGAAGAAGTTCAAACAGAAAATAAAAAGATAACCGACAGAGTTTACGAGCAAGCTTATGAAATTAAACTTAAAAACAGAAAGAAAGAAGATATTGTAGTTGAGGTTGAAAGAAATCTCGGATTTTATTGGGAAGTATTAAGTTCTTCCATTAGTTATGATAAGAAAGATTCGCAGAACATTATTTTTAAAGTGCCGGTTAAAGCCGACAGCGAAACCGTCTTGAAATTCAAAATTCGATACACTTATTAGAAAATTAATTGTCATCCCGAACTCGTTTCGGGATCTCTTCCTGTAAAGGATTCTGAAATAAGCTCAGAAGACAACTTGCTAAAAAGAACAAACCCAATTTCTCTGTGTCATATCTTGTCTTCAAGAAATTGGGTTTGTGGGAATCTTTAATAAAGCATTTTATTATTTAACCAGCATCAGCTTTTTCGATGAAACAAAATCATTAACCCGCAATTGGTAGATATAAACTCCGCTAGCTAAATTACTTCCATCGAATGTTATTGCATACTTTCCCTCATTCATAAATTTATTTACCAAAGACTGAACCTCTCTGCCAAGGATGTCATAAATTTTGAGTGTGACCTTTCCGGGATTGGCCAGTTGGTAAACAATTGTTGTTGACGGGTTGAAAGGATTTGGATAATTATTGAACAGAGCATAATCAAATCCAATAATTTCCTCCTCAATTGAAGAAACGATAATTGAGGTATCAACTGCAAATCGGAAAATATCATTTGCAGTAATTTCTTTATACGAAATGATTTTCAAGGTATCCCCATAGTGAGGTTGAATCCCCGAACTAAAATCAAACTTAACTTGGTAGGTGGTGGTAACCCCAATCTCTCCTTGTGGCTGTAAGATAATCGGTTGACTATAATTCCAACGAGAGAGATTCTGAGTTCCAGGCTTAACAAATGCTATATAGGTGGCTGGCTGATTTTCCGTAATGTTGTGGATTTTAAAAGGGGCCACTACCTTTACGTTGGCAAGATTGACACTTGCTGTATCGCCTGGATATAGATAGCCACCATTTGCACTAGTATCAAAATCATTAAACGCAATAAACCAATCATTCGGAACTCTCACTTTTGGATTTCCTGCGGTTGGTGGGAAAAATATTGTGTCGGTTTGATTTAGCTCCTCTCTATTGAATTTCGACAAAGAATAATTAATTCCGGTTTCGTAATCTGTTACTAAAAGTTTAATTCCTTCAAAGACAGGAGTTGAAACTCCAGGTTGAAGTTGATAATCATTCAAGATCGTGGTTCCAGTATTAAGGTTTCTAATTGTCATCGACTTGCTGGTTTCATCAGTAACCGCAAATGTTAGTTCATAAATGTCATTAGTGATTTGAGACGTATCGACTTTTTGCACTAAAAATTCAGGAGTGGCATTTCCCTGTTTGTGGTAAAAATAGTTACTAACATAAGATGATGCTTCATAGTTAATACCAAATGGTTTACTTATTACTGAAGTATCAGAATTTCCATCGGAAGCAGTTATTTTCAAGTAGTACGTCGGTGAGTTTGGAAGATTTGTAACATCCCACAAATGAATTGCATTTGCAACTGGAAAGGCACTGTTAAATATTTCGGTATATGTGCCCAATGAGTCTAATGAATATTCAATCTTTATATTTAATTGTGAGTTATCCGCATCCTCGGCAATCCAACCTATTGAAACCGGAGAATAATTGACTAGTGTCCCTTCAAAGTTAAGAG
>Ga0214473_10003610_pt1 | contig 18717 bp, 17 predicted proteins | sample RVTome_7_FD_203509 | JGI IMG/M metagenome (GOLD analysis project Ga0214473, IMG submission 203509) | Soil microbial communities from uranium-contaminated site in the Upper Colorado River Basin, Wyoming, United States - RVT98D197 | ecosystem: Environmental > Terrestrial > Soil > Contaminated >... | reverse complement strand
GTTTTTGCTTATAGTAATATGAACCTTATGCTCGCGCGTTACAGTGAAGATTTGAGTTCTATCGATAAATATTGCGTTTGTCCGACCTGCTCGGCCGGTTTTAGCCGCGGCTATCTTCGCCACCTTTTAAGCGAAAACGAAGTTCTCGGCTTGCGCCTCACAAGCTTGCACAATCTTTGGTTCATCTACCGCCTGATGGACAGGTTGCGCGAAAGCATTAGGTAGTTTTCCGCAAGCTAAAGCTTGTTCTACAAAAACCCCCCACGCAGGCCACGCTTCAGCGTGAAAGTTACTGGTGCGCGTTCGTGTGTCATTCGCGACCTATTTGCGCGTATTCGAGTGATGGCTCTTGTCGTGGTATAATATAACTAAGTTAGAAAAGGGACGCGACAGGTTGACGCGCCAGTGTTTGTTTAGTGTAAAACAAATACAAAAAGGAGCAATAAGCTATGAGTGAGCTAGATCTGGCTACCGGCGAAGGTATCGGCCTGGGCGTATGGCTAATGTATATATTGGTAACCGTTGCCTTTTTGGCAGTCGGGTTGCTGGTTATTGATATATTGAAGCGCCGGCGAATCCTTACTCGCCGCATTTCCAACCTCGTCCTCCTTGAAGTTAGAGTTACTAAAGAATCAGGCAAGAAAGAAGACGAACCCTTTAAGGCCTTTAGGGACTACGCGGCGGCGGCCGAACAGCTCTTCAGCGCGTTTTCAACCTTTTTCGATTCGCGTCTCGAGTCGTGGTGGTACGGCCAGCCGGTATTTTCATTTGAAATTATTGCTCGCGAGGGACAAATTTACTTTTTTGTCGGTGTCCCCAAGAATTTTCGCGAAGCGGTTGAAAAACAAATTTTGAGTTATTACCCCCACGCCCAGATTGAGCCGAGTAACGATTTCCGGCTTTTCGAAAAAGGCATGGAATCCGTTATCGGCAAGGTTGATTTAGTTAGGCAGTATATTTACCCTCTAAAAACCTATCAGGAACTCGAGACCGACCCCTTGAGCAGTCTCACTAACGGACTGTCAAAATTGGGAACCAATACTCGCGGCGGCATTCAACTCCTGGTCCGTCCCCATAAGGGCGGTTGGCGCGCGGCTATTAGCCACGCCCTCGACCAACTCAGAGCGGGCAAGAGCGTTTCGGGCGCGCGCAATGTATTGGTTCGCGCTTTTCATCAAGCAACCAATATAGCGAAGCCCGCACCCACATCACAAGAGTCGCCGGCTTCTTCGCCCATGCAAGAGGAACAAATAAAACTTATTCAACAAAAAGGCGCCAAAGTTGGCTTTGATTGCCAGCTAAGGATAGCGGCCGTTACCGACAGCCAGCGGGAGGCCAAAGAAGATGTGCGCAATATATTTGCTTCCTTCGCCCAATTCGGCTCGCCCGACCGCAATGGCTTCCGTCTTGTTTTCCCTCGCCATGTCAGAAAGGTCTTGCCGTATTATATTATGCGCCACTTCACGCGGCGCCATACCATGCTCCTGAATGCCGAGGAACTGGGGACTATCTTTCACTTTCCCAATTATCTCGTCGACACCCCGGGTATCAGGTGGTTTCTTTCCAGAAGGGCGGCGCCCAATATCAACTTGCCGGCCGAAGGTTTGGTACTCGGCGAACACGAGTATCGTGGCGCCACCGCTACGGTACGCATCAAACCGGACGATCGCCGGCGTCATCTTTATGCCATTGGTATGACCGGCACTGGCAAATCGACATTTTTTGAGTCGATGATTTTGCAGGATATTCGCGAGGGTAGGGGAGTAGCATTCTTCGACCCGCACGGTGAGGCGGTGGAGAATATCATTGCGCGAATTCCCAAAGATAGAGCCGAGGATGTCATTATTTTCGACCCCTCCGACCGCGAACGTCCCTTCGGTTTGAATCTTTTGGAATGGAAAACACCGGAGCAAAAGGACTTCCTAGTCCAAGAAACCGTGCAAATATTTTATAAGTTGTTTGACCCCAACGCCCAGGGCTTTATAGGTCCGCAATTTGAACACTGGATGCGCAATGCCGCTCTAACGCTTATGGATTCACCGGAAGGCGGAACGCTTATAGAAATACCCAGGTTGTTCGTCGACGACCAATTTCGCAATCGCAAGATTGCAGGTCTCAAAGATCCGGTCGTCAAGGCGTTTTGGGAGCAACAGCTGGCGAAAACCGCCGATTTCCACAAATCGGAAATGTACAACTACTTCATCTCTAAATTCGGCCGTTTTATGACCAATGATTTGATGCGCAACATTATGGGACAAGTTAAGTCGTCTTTTGACCTAAGGGCCGTGATGGATGAGAATAAAGTACTACTGGTCAATTTATCCAAAGGTCAAGTCGGCGAAGTCAATTCCGATTTATTGGGTATGATACTTGTGGCGCGTATGTTTACCGCGGCGCTGTCCCGCCAAGACACTCCGGAGGCCAAGCGGCGCGACTTTTACTTATATGTTGATGAATTCCAAAATTTTGCCACTGACACATTCTCATCAATTCTCTCCGAAGCGCGTAAATACCATCTCAATCTAACCATTACTAACCAATATATCGCCCAGTTACCGGAAGCGATTCGCGACGCCGTTATTGGCAATGTCGGCACGGTGCTGTCTTTCCGTGTCGGCGTGCCGGACGCCGAGTTTATGGCACACGAATTCGCGCCGGTTTTTAATGAGCATGACTTAACCAACATTGATGCCTATAACTGCTACGTTAAACTATTGGTTGACAACGCGCCGGTTCAACCGTTCAGTATGAAGACCTTAAAGGATGAAACACCGCCGAATGAGCAGTTAGCCAAGGCCGTCAAAGACCTATCCCGCTTAAAATATGGGCGAGATCGGAGTATGGTAGAAGCAGAGGTACGCGAGCGGACAAAAACTGCGAATGTCAGCGAAACGAGTGTTGAGAGGACACGCGAGGCAATATGACTGAAGACAAAAACCAAAAACAAATACAAAAGCATCTGGACGAAATCGAACGCCATGTTCTGGCGGTGCGTGGTTTGATGTTCAAGGAAAGGGTTGTTACCGATGAGGGAAAAGAACTTTTCGTTTCTCCGGACCAAAAAGTTATCGAAGGTATCTTCAACGGTGAGGCGATGATAGATCAGGAGGGTGAGACCTACCCGGTATCGCCCAATTACGCATCAAAGTCACAGCTGGTAGTCGGGGACAAACTAAAGCTCACCATCGCCCCGGACGGCCGCTATATCTATAAACAAATCGGACCGGTGGAGCGCCAGCATTTGGTAGCGATACTTGAGAAATCGGGCCAGCAATATTTCGCCATAACACCCAAAAAACGTTACCGTGTCCTACTCGCCTCCGTTACATACTTTAAAGTTAATGAAGGTGAAAAGGTGACAATCGTAGTTCCCAAGGACGATGTGCCGGCTGATTGGGCGGCGATTGAACACCGTGCCTGACCTGGTTAGACAATCTCAAATGAATAGGAAATATTTTAGAACTCGACCGGCCGTTGAACAAGCCGACTGGCACCTGGAGCGGCGTTATGTCGTCTTGAAAGCGTTGGTGCCGAAAAATAACGAAAAAGACCCATTGGCCGCCGAACAGTTCTTTGCTTCCTTGCACGGCGTCTACAGTGCCGCGGCGGCTTATCAGGAAACTATCGCTTTCGAAATATCGGCTGTCAACGGTTTTATCCAATTTTATGTGGTTGTGCCGGAACATCTGAAAAACTTTGTCGCCGGCCAGCTATACGCCCAGTATCCGACGGTTGAAATGGAGCCGGTCGATGACTATGTCAGTGATATTACGTTAGAAAAAAAAGCTTTTATCGCGACTGACCTCCAGCTCAATAAAGAGGATGTTTTCCCCATAAAGACCTTTGTTAATTTTACCGTAGACCCTCTGGCCAGTATTACCGGAGTTTTGGCGGAAACCGCGACAGATGAGCAGGTTATGATTCAACTTTTAGTGAGACCGGTAGCCGATGATTGGCAAGCGCGCGGCATAACCCTTGTCAGTAAGATTAAGGCCGGAGAAGAACTTAACGGCGATTTAGGGAGAGCGCTTAAAAGACATTTTTTTTCGGCGGCGCGGCGCGTGGTTCAGGGAATAGTCCTCGGCCCCCAAGAAGAACCCAAAAAAGAAACAGGCGACGCCAAGCCGTTATCCGCGCCGGTTGAAGCGGCTCTTAAGGGTGTGGAGGACAAAGTTACTAAATTGGGTTTTGAGGCACTCATAAGAATCGCGGTCGTTACCGATGACGAAAGCACCGCTGAACGAAAATTGCAGTCGGTAGTCGGCGCCTTTAAGCAGTTCAATACGACTAACCTCAACAGTTTCGTTTCGGGAGAAATAGGGAAGGATAAGAGTGCAATGGTGGCGTTTAGGCGACGTTTTTTCGACAAAGGTTACGTACTGAATATTGAAGAGCTGGCATCGCTTTATCATTTTCCCAACACAACCGTGGAGACGCCGCGCATTGTGTGGGCAGGGTCGAAGAAGGGGGAGCCGCCGCCGAATTTGCCTATTGATATTAAAGCGCCGGAAGTGACAACATTCGGTGAGACGAACTTTCGCGGCGCGTCGCAACAATTCGGTATAAAACTGCGCGACCGGTCTCTTCATATGTACGCCATCGGCAAAACCGGTACGGGTAAATCTACCCTCTTAGAGAATATGATTATCGGCGATATTCGCAAGGGCAGGGGAGTGGCGGTTGTTGACCCGCACGGCGACCTCATTAAGAAAATTATTCGTTTTATTCCTAAAGAGAGGATCGACGATGTCGTTTTATTTGACCCGTCCGACAAAGAATTTCCCATCGCTTTTAATATTTTGGAAAATGTTGACCCCGACCTAAAAAATATCGTCGCCTCCGGCGTTGTCGGCATATTTAAAAAAATCTTTGGCGAAAGCTGGGGTCCGCGGCTTGAATATATTTTGCGCAATACGGTCTTGGCATTACTTGATTATAAGGGGGCGACGATGTTGGGCATATTAAGGGTGATAAATGACCCGAAGTATCGCTATAAAGTTATTGAAAAAATACATGACCTTGTCATAAAAGATTTCTTTGTTAATGAATTTGAAAAATACGACCAGAAGTTTCGCACCGAAGCGGTCGCGCCAATTCAAAATAAGGTCGGCCAATTCTTGTCGTCAACCACTATTCGCAACATCGTCGGTCAGCCAACGAGCACCATCAATATCGAAGAGATTATGAACTCGGGCAAGATATTGCTCATTGACTTATCAATGGGGAAAATAGGGGAGGATAACTCGGCTCTTTTGGGCGCAATGCTTATCACCAAGATGCAATTGGCGGCTATGAGCCGCGCCAATATCCCCGTTGAAGAGAGGCGCGATTTTTACTTGTATGTCGACGAGTTCCAAAATTTTGCCACGGATTCTTTTGCCGTTATTTTGTCAGAGGCGCGCAAGTATAAGCTAAACCTGATTATGACCAACCAATACATAGCGCAGATACCGGAGACGGTTTCAGCCGCGGTTTTCGGCAACGTCGGCACCCTAATATGTTTCCGCGTCGGGGCGGGGGACGCCGCAGTTTTGGCGCAAGAGGTCGAGCCGGTATTTACGCCCAACGATTTGGTCAATTTGGACAATTATCATATCTACATAAAGATGGCGATTGACGGCATAACATCGCCGCCTTTTTCGGCTAAAACTCTCGTGCCGGCTGATAACCCAACGGACCTTGCGGAAGAAGTGACGGCGGCTTCCAGGCAGAAATACGCTCGGCCGCGGGCGCAGGTGGAACAAAACATTGCCGAAGCGGCGGATATGGTATCTAGCCAGCAGGCAATGAATGACTTTATGACGCAAGCCAATAAAAGTTTGGAAAAGTCGAGCAATACTGTGACATCCGGCGAGGCGCAGTATCGTAAAGTAACGGACAATAACAACGACCGCTGGTTTTACCGCCATTCACTAAAAAGTTAATACAAAAGTACTCGCGTACGATAGAATAGTAGTCCAAGCGAATTAAAACGCGTCAGAACTCATTGTAGCGTTTTTGTACCTGTTAAATAGAATCTGAATACTAGAAACCCTCGTGAGTTATTAAAAAAGAAGGTTTCATTTTAATAGCAGAGACAGGGGAGTGTGTTTTTGAGGTCATTGCGAGGACAGGCGAAGCAATCCCAAAATATATAGAGATTGCCGCGCTTCCACAGAGGTCGTTCGCAATAACGATGAACTTAACGTGATACATATGTGGCAACTTACATTAGAAAAGATAATTTATTTATCACAAAAATACTAATAAAGAGCTACTTCCAGAACAACAAAACGCCTCTGTATACTTCGTCGCACAATATAAGTTATGCGACATAATATAATTGTATTAAGCTGGGCAGATAGCACAGTGTGCCAGTCCTAAGACTCGCTGTGTATCTTCTCGAGAACAGTTTTTTTGCCTATAAAACGCTCAAGAAAAGCATAGCGAATGGTCGCGATATTTTGCATCATACGGATTGTAAAAGCGATTACAATCGCCAAATATAAATCCAGGCTTAACCGGTCGCCAATGTATGTAATGATTACGGCAATGACCATATTGATGACAAGTCCGGATACAAAGACCGACGCGTGGTATTCGCGGCGCATATCGGCCCGTATGGCGCCGACTATCGAATCGATAATACCTAGTATCGCCACCGCCGTGTACCGCGAATATTCTATCGGAATATTAATGGGCGTGTATAAGCCAATCAATATGCCGGCAACAAAACCCAATAATGCCCAACGCATATAACACTCCTTTTTATAACAAAGAATTAAGAATTAATATCATAGAATAGCAGATTAGAAATTTACCTAACTCCCCTTTTCCGTTCCTTTATATGGTGCCAAGTAACAAGCGCCGGTGAGGCGACGAATATCGAGCTGTAAGTTCCGATGGCTATGCCGGCGAGCAGTGTCAGCACAAACGGGCGGATGGTCGCGCCGCCAATGCTCGCGAGCGCGAGTAAAACTAAGATGACCGTGAGTGATGTATTAAGCGACCGCGCGAGTGTTTGGTTGACACTGTCATTGATAATAGATTCTAGGGCGATGTGGCGGCTTGTATGGAGAAGATTCTCGCGGATACGGTCGAAAACGACTATCGTGTCGTGGACGGAAAAGCCCAATACGGTAAGCAGAGCCACCAGCAAATAGCTATTGGCCTCAAAGCCGTAAAAATGGTTGATGACACTGACAAAGCCCAATGTAAAAATAATATCGTGAACCAAAGCTATGATAGTCGCGGCGCTCATAGACCACGAAGTAAAAGGTTTTTGCACATGCCGAAACGACCAAGCGACGTACAGTACTATGGCGATGACGGCCAGGGAGACAGCGATTATAGCGCGGCGGGCCAAATTAGCGCCGACGGATGGTCCCACCGTTTGCGCTTGCTTTTCTGTAACATGGGTAATGCTCGAGTCCGGATTTTGAGTTAAATTAGCGCGCAATGTTACAAGAATCGAATCAATCTCTCCCCTATCGATAGGCGCGGTCTTAATGAGTACCGAATTGCGTGCTGTATTGGCAATTGATAAGGATGGCAGATTGAGGTCCTTGAGTGATTCTTGGATATCGCTTGCCTTGATATTATTATTAAAACCTACCTCCACCAGTGTCCCTCCCGTAAAGTCCGCCCCGGGTTTTATGCCATAAATTACCAGAGCCACAATACTCGCCGCTATCAAGACGATTGATAATCCGTACCAAACCTTTATTTTTCCGATTATATTCATATGAATTATTTTATAATGCTACTTTCTGTATTGATTTTCCCCAGAGCCGCAAAAAGGTGCGGGTCACCGTTATGGCGGTAAACATCGATACCAGTATTCCAATGGCCAATGTGACGGCAAAACCCTTGACCAAGCCGGTGGTGCCGTAATAGAGAATGGCGGCGGTAATCAAACTCGCCATATTGCTGGGCCAGATGCTTGACCAGCTGCGTTTAAAGCTGTCTTCAATCGCGGATGACGCGGCTTTGCCCTTAGCCAGCTCTTCTTTCAACCTCTCAAAGACCAATATATTGGCATCCACCGCCGCGCCGAGGGAGAATAGAAATCCCGCGATTCCCGCCAGCGTCATGGTTACCGGTATGAGTTTGTAAATGGCAAGCGTGATGATGCCGTATATCGTCAGCGCCAATACGGCAAAAAGTCCGGCGCGGCGGTAATAAATTAACATAAAAATGGCGACCAGCAATATGCCAAGTAGTCCCGCCACCAAACTTGTTTTTATGGAATCTTGGCCCAAAGTGGCGCCGATTTTATTTTCACTCACAAGCTCAATGGGTACCGGCAGGGCGCCGGCGTTAAGCAGGGTTGCCAGGTCTCTTGCTTCCCGGATGGCGCCAATGCCGGTAATAATCGCCGAGCCGTCTTCGATGGTCGACTGAACGGTCGGCGCCGTCAATATCGCTCCGTCAAGTTCAATGGCGACAGGTTTCTGCAGATTACGCGTTGTGATATCGCGAAATAAATCGGCTCCCTCGCTGTTAAATTTAAGTTCCACTACCGGCTCGTTGCCGGCGAAACCGGCATTACCAGCCGAGCCGCTCTGGTCGAAAGTCGCACTCGCTTTTTCCAAATACTGTCCGGTTAATTTTGTCGCGGTAAAGTTGCCGCTCGTGTCCTGCTCCTTAAAAATCAGCTGGGCTGTTTGTCCTATTAAGTCCTTGGCCGTTTCAACATCAGAAACGCCCGGCAGTTCAATGTTGACTGCCGGACGTTTGCTGATTTGCGTCGCTTGAATCACCGGCTCGGTAACGCCCAGTGAATTGATGCGACGGTCAATGACGTCTATAACGCCCTGTTGCGCTTGAGCAACGCTCCGGCCATTAAGCTGGTCGGTGTTTAAGACATATGTAAGTTGCACTCCACCCTGCAAGTCGAGCCCGAGGGGCATCGACTTTCTTCCCAAAACAGACGGCCCGTTTGGATAAACGGTAACCGCTGCTAACCCAGTGATTATTACTATCAATAAAACTAACCACCAAATTTTTTGGGACATAGATAGTAGGTGCTATTAACTAACCCCGTGTCTAGCGTTCGCGCGTGTTAGGCGCGGTCATTGTCGCCGGCTTGGCGCATGGGACGAGCTTCATTGACGACCAATTGTCGGTCTTGAAACTCTTTGCCGTTCAATGTCTCGATTGCCTTTTTCGTTCCTTCGTCATTGGCCATCTCGACAAATCCGAAGCCGCGCGCGCGGCCGGTTTGGCGATCGGTAATTAAACTTGCCGAAGTCACCTCACCTGCCTGCTCGAAGTGAGCTTTAAGCTCTTCTTCGGTGGCTTTGTAGGGCAAATTGCCTACGAAAAGTCTTGCCATGGTTACTTTCTTACTTGCTGATTTCTTCGACCAGAGCCCTTGCGCCCTGGTCACCCCAGAGACATTAGGTTCTCTCGAGTATTATTATATACTAATTTTTACGGAAAGTACAATAAATAATTTCAAATATTAAATAGCAAATGTTAAATGTTGTAGGGGCAGAATTAAAGCCAAAAATTGCCGCTATGTATTTAATGTGAAGCTGACAAGTAATCCCTGACGGCCATGGCGGCCTGGGCGCCTTGCCCGGCGGCAATGACGATTTGTTTGCCCCAAACGCTCGTTATATCCCCCGCCGCGAAGATGCCGGGTACCGAAGTCATATTTTTGCGGTCAATATCCACTTCGCCCCATTGGTTTAGGTTAATAGTTTGCCCGAAGGGAGCGGTATTGGGGGTTGAACCTATCTCGACAAATACTCCCTCTACCGCGATCTGTCCACTTTCCCCTGTTTTGGTGTGTTTATAGGCCACACCGGTAACTTTTTGCCCGTCGTTAATAATCTGTGTAGTTTCGGCCAACGGAATGATTTTTATCTTGCCGGCGGCGGCTATTTTTTCGAGGGTTATGGCTTCCCCGTTGAGTTTTTCGTTAAGTGATAAGACGAATATTTCCTTCGCGTACTTACTAAGCATTTCGGCCGCTTCCGTTGCCGAATATCCCCCACCGATAATTGCCACGATTTTATCGCGGTAAAGCGGCGCGTCGCAGGTGGCGCAATAATTAACCCCCCTACCTTCGAATTCTTTCTCGCCGGGCACGCCAAGCCGTTTCGGGTCTTTGCCGGCAGTCAGAATAACCGATTTTCCCTCGAATCTCTCCCCATTTTCACTTGTGACGGCAAAGTCGAAGTTTGTTCTTTCAATGCTTTTAACCTTGTATTCCTCCCCCGCTTTCACTTCCACGGTTTCCAGATTTTGCGCCTGGGCGCGCATTTTTTCCGCCAGGTCTATCCCCCGCGTTTTTTCAATACCGGGATAATTTTCAACATCGCCGGAGATGGAGGTTTGACCGCCAATGTCTTTGCCGAGCACTAGCGTTTTCAGCCGGTTGCGGCCGGCGTAAATAGCCGCCGTCAGTCCCGCCGGCCCCGCGCCGATAATTACAGTGTCATAAATCATTCAGCTTCCTTTATATTGTTCGAAACCAGCGGGGTGAGAACTATTACTTCCTAGTTCTCGCCCCAATAGAGCTCGAACAATAAAATATCGTTCGAGAAAACCCCTGTGTGGGGTGAATCGAGAACTAATACTACTATTGTAGTACGCCCCAGGGGTATTGACAAGTATATGATTTTATGGTATAGTATACGCAAGGCAGGATAGTGGGGACAAAATCGTCCCCTCGACTAACTGCTAAATCCGGATGAAATACTCCGTGCCCAATGCGACCGGGACGCTTCGATTCTGAAGCGTCCCTCTTTTGTGCCCCAATGGTATTGACAAGCTATGTCAAATATTGTATCTTAAAGTAGCTTTCTGTGCCCCGCACGGAGAGTGTTCCAAGCCGCGATGTCCACCCCCCAGACATCGCGGTCTTTTTTTGGTTGACAAATTAAGAAAAATATATAGTATAAAAAACAAGCTATGAAGGGTACGTCCCCGTAGGGGTTCAGTCCTTCAGGCGACCATCTGTGCAGTTTCTATCCCTAATGGCACCCTTCCCCCCGGAGGGGTGCCAGTTTTATTATTTGCCGAGGGCGATGACTTGGTCGACGAGGCGGTTGCTGTAACCCCATTCGTTGTCGTACCAAGCCACCACTTTGACCATATCGCCCTCTATGACTTTGGTGAGCGACAGGTCAACAATTGCCGAGTACGGATTGCCGACTATATCGCTTGAAACAATGGGCGTATTGGTAACTGTTAAAATGTTTTGGTAGATGGGGTTTTGCGATGCCTGTATGAGCGCGTTATTAACTTCATTGACGGTGGTTTTTCTGCCGACGACAAAGACGCAATCGGAAATCGAACCGATGGGCACCGGCACGCGTATGGCCAAGCCGTCAAATTTTCCCTTTATTTCCGGTATGGTTTCCCCGACTGCCAGCGCCGCGCCGGTGGTGGTGGGCACTATGTTATAGCCCGCCGCTCTCGCCCGCCGCAAGTCCTTGTGCGGGCCGTCTTGAATGTTCTGGTCGGAGGTGTAGGCGTGGATGGTCGTCATCATAGCTTTTGTAATGCGAAAGCTTTGGTGGATGACCGACGCCACCGGCGCGATGCAGTTTGTTGTGCACGACGCGTTGGAAAAAACTTTTTCGTCTTTGTAGCTCGAGTCGTTAACGCCCAGAACGTATGTTGGCACATTGCCACCCTTGCCCGGCGCCGATATTATCACCTTCTTGGCGCCGGCGGTGATATGTTGTTCGGCTCCCTCGGCGTCCGTGAATTTGCCGGTCGACTCTATGACGACATCTATACCCATATCTTTCCACGGCAGTTTAGACGGTTCTTTCTCATTAAGTACCACTATCTTTTTGCCGGCAATCAGGAGCGCGTTGCCAATGGCGGTAACTTTCTGGTGATAGACGCCGTAATTGGAATCGAATGTTAAAAGATGCGCCAATGTCGCGGCATCTGTTAGGTCGTTGACCGCCACGACTTCGACTTCCGGTTTTTGCATGGCAATCTTAAAAGCAGTGCGCCCGATGCGCCCAAAGCCGTTAATAGCAAGTTTGATCATGGGACCCCCTGGAGATAATTAAGAATGAATAACGAAAAATGTAGAATTATTGATACTGATTTTTATTGTTCGAGTCCTATTGGGGCGAGAACTATTGGTGTAATTAGTTCTCACTAACGTTCGAACAGTATTACTTTACGAACCTTATGAACCAGTTATACCTTCTTGAAACTTTTCTGCCAGCTCTTTATTGACCAGATTGGGGGGCAGTTTGCCGCCAAGCGCGGCTGTGACATTGGTCGCCGCCATGCGAGCCATGCCATCTCTTGCTTCGTGAGTAGCGGAGGCGGTGTGCGGCGTCATAACAATGTTCGGCATCTTTTTGAGCGCCGCCACCACTTTCGGCTCGAATTCAAAAACATCCAAACCGGCGGCAAAAATCTCTTTGTCTTTGAGCGCCTTTATCAATGCTTTTTCTTCTATCACCGGCCCGCGGGAGGTATTGATAACGATGGCGTTTCTTTTCATCTTCCTAAGAGCACTCGCGTTTATCAGGTGCCGCGTAGTCGGCAGCAACGGTACATGGAGCGAGATAACATCAGCCGATTCATAGAGTTGATTGAGCGATACTTGGTATGCGTGAGTGGCGCGCTCAAGGTCAATGTTTTTTTCGATGTCATGGTAGATTATTTTCATTCCCAAGCCGTGATAGCAGAGGTGCGCCATAAGCGAGCCAATGCGGCCGGTGCCCACTATGCCGAGTGTTTTGCCGAAAAGTTCGGGGCCAAGCAGCAACTCCGGTTCCCATTGTTTGTACTTATTGGCGCGGATGTAGCGGTCGCCCTCCGCCACCCTGCGCGCCGCCGCCACCATAAGAGCGAGCGCGTGCTCGGCGACGGTTTGCGTCATAATGTCGGGCGTATTGGTGACGGCTATGCCCTTAGCGGTCGCCGCCTTGACATCGATATTGTCGTAGCCCACCGCATAGTTGGCGATGATTTTGAGTCGGTCGCCGGCCTCACATATTATGCTTTCGTCAAAAACTTCGGTGAGAAGTGAAATAATGGCATCGGCACTCTTAACGTAGCTTGTCATCTGCTCGCGAGTCGGAATTTTGTTTTCTTTATGCAGCTCGATTTTATAGCGACCGGTGCCGGTCAGCATATCAAGACCGGCTTTGGGAATGGGACGCGTTAGGATGATATGTAGGTTCATACTGTTTTATTTTCAACGTGATTTGCGATTTGAGGCAGGGTTAGCAGGCCCCTTTGCGCGCCGATATGTTGAATGACCGAGGCCGAATTGATGCTTCCCCACCCCATGGCGGTTTCGATGTCATGGTCGTGGACCAAGCCGGCTATCAGTCCGCTCGCGTAGCCGTCGCCGGCGCCGGTTGCTTCGACCTTGCGCGCCGGTGTAATGGGACACCTGTAGAGCCGGTTGCCGTCATAGCCGAAAGACCCATTCTCTCCGTCTGTAATTATTACCAATTCCGGCCCGAGTTCCGCGAGCGATTCTAATAGTTTGGGAATTTCTGTCTGCGCGCTCGAGCCGGTGTAGGCAATCGCTTCGGGCCGGTTCAGGATAATGATATCCGTTTCGTCGAGTACGTTTTTAAAACGTTCGGGGCCGAGCCGCAGCTGCAGTGTGCCGGGTGCGAAAATGAGTTTTGTATTATTGTCTTGAACGAACTTTATTATGTTCGCCGTTATCTTCTCGCCTTCACGCGCCATAGATGTCAGGTAAAGCCATTTGGCTGGCACCGTAACGTTGAAGCTATATTCCCTGGGTTCGTGCCTCACCAATAAAGTCCTCTCCCCTTGGTAAATGAGCGCGACCGATTGGTTTGTTTTGCCCTCTCGGCGCAGGTTATTGAGGTCGATGTTTTCGCGTTCGAGGGTGTGGATAACTTTCCGCGATGGTTCGTCGATGCCGATAGTTGAAACTATACTCACGTTAAGTCCCAATCTGCCGGCGCCGACGGCAACGTTGGCGGCATTGCCGCCAACCGAGTTGTCCATGCCCCTAAGGGGAATTTTATCGGCGTAATCGAGTGAAAGCCGACATTTGGTTTGGTCCAAATCGCACAGCACATCGGCTTCTTCGTGGTCGAGAAGGCAAAAAGTATCTATACTGGCATCACCAACAGTGATTAGGTCGAGCAAGGTAAGCTCCTTATAAGAAATAACAAACTACAAGCATCAAATAACAAATAAATAACAAATCCCAAATAAAACTAAACTCCGATACACTTATCCCCGGAACCTAATACTTAATACTTATCTAGCAACATTATTACTGCTTCCGCTATGTGGCGGGCGGTCAGGCCGTATTCTTCCAGCAATTCCTGGGGTTTGCCCGACTGGCCAAAGCGGTCGCGTACGGCAATTTTAGCCATGGGATGGGGCATATTTTCGGCTAGCAGTGAAGCGATAGCGTCTCCTAAACCACCGTTAACTTGCGCTTCCTCGGCGGTAACTACGATTTTGGATTGCGAGATACTGCTAAGAAGCGTCTTTGTGTCAAGCGGCTTTATGGTATGGCAGTTAATCACCGTAACGCCTATGTGCTTGGCCGCCAGTTGGTCGGCGGCTTCCAGCGCCTCATTTACCATTATGCCACAAGCCACGATAGTTGCATCATTTCCCTCCTGGGCGTCGCCCATACGGGCAGAGCCTCGCCTCAGAATCTGCGCCTGTCCTATCTTAAAGGGCGTGGATTCATCACCTGCCGATGCTACTGGCGCCCGCCCGAGGCGCAAGTATGCCGGTCCCCTGTGTTCTCCCAATGCCATCGTCGCGAGGCGCGCCTCGCGAGCGTCCGCCGGCACAATCACGGTCATATTAGGCAGCGCTCGCATCATGGCTATATCCTCAAGTGTTTGATGGGTGGCGCCGTCAAAACCGGTCGTGAGGCCGGCATGGCCGCCGACCAGTTTAACATTGGCGTTGTTATAAGCCACAGATATTCTGATTTGGTCATATGTCCGGCACGGCACGAAGGAGGCGTAGCTGACAGCAAACGGGATTTTACCGGCGAGCGCCATGCCGGCGGCCATGCCAACCATATTTTGCTCGGCGACGCCGACTTCAAAAAATCGGTCGGGAAATTTATCTCGAAATACGTTGGCGCGGGTAGATTCATCGACATCGGCGCATAAAGCCACAACATTCCTGTTCATTCCGCCGAGCTCGGCTAAACCTTGTCCAAAGCCGTCGCGGGTGGCAAGCATTTTGGTCACGTGAGCTCCTTGAGCGCCGCCGCGCCGCGTGCCCGGTCAAATATTCGACCGTGCCAATAAGCGTTGTTTTCAATGCTTTTGATGCCCTTACCCATTACGGTTTCGGCGATTATGGCTGTCGGGCCGTCGTTTTGGCGGGCACGAGACACGGCATGGTCGAGGGCAGCAAAGTCGTGGCCGTCGCAGTCAATCACCTGCCAGCCGAAGGCGCGGTATTTAACTCCCAATGGGGCCAGACCGATGATATTTTCCGTCGAGCCGCTTATTTGCAATTTGTTGCGGTCGACAATGGCGATTAAGTTATCGGCGCGGTAATGCGCCGCCGCCATCGCCGCTTCCCACACACTGCCCTCCTCTTGTTCGCCGTCGCTCATAACGCAGTAAATAGTGCCGTTTTTTCGGTCAAGCTTGTAGGCGAGCGCAGCGCCAAGGGCAATCGACAAGCCCTGCCCCAGAGAACCGCTGGCACTTTCCATTGCTGTATAGTCAGCTAAGCTTGGGTGTCCCTGGAGGCGAGAGCCAAACTGTCCGTAGGTTAGTAATTCTTTTTCGTCAATCTCTCCCAGCTCACACAGGGTAGCGTAAAGGGCCGGACACAGATGGCCGGCCGAAAGGTACAGCCGATCCCTCGAATCGCGCGGTTTGAGCTTGAGAGCGTGAAAATATAAGTAGGTTAAAATGTCGGTAACCGAAAGCGCGCCGCCCAAGTGCCCCGCGCCGGCGTGCGTGGTAAGCGAAATTATGGCGCGGCGAATATTTTGAGCGTGCTCTTTAAGCGAAGTGATTTCACTCGAGTTTATGGGCACTTGTTCCCCTCTTGAGCTCGCCTAAGGCCTCTTTTATATCCGCTTTGCCCATAAGCGCCGAACCGACGTACGCGATGGAGGCGCCAGCGCGGCGTGCCTGGCCGATGGTAGTTTCATTTATGCCGCCGTCAACGGCAATAACCTTTTTATATTCCGTAAGGTCTTTTATTTTACTTAAGGCCTTGGGCTGAAATACACGTCCGCTGTCCCCCGGCTCAACCGTCATCACGACAATTTCACCGGCATCCGCGATGTGGGGCTTGAGAATACCGGCCGAAGAGCGCGGATTTATGGCGATGCCGAGTTGCTCGGGCCTTAGAATACTTTTCACTTTAGCCCAGTTCTTGACCGATTCGGCGTGAACAATAATTTTTTCCGGCTTGTAGGCGAGATATTTGCCGAGCGTCCTCTCGGGCCTATGAGTCATAAGGTGGAATATCACCTTGCATTTGTTGCCACTTAGGTGAAACTGTATGCCGCGGGTCGGCTGTCTGGAGTACCTTCGGTCGGTAATATCAATCTGAACCAAGGGGCTTATCTGGCAAGCCCTTTCAAACTGCCTATCATATACTTCTTGGCTGTGAGCTAATATCGCCGGTATGATTTTCATAGATGGTTAATTTGTTTGACGCGTCGATGGTGTCTTTCGGCTTGAGAAAAAGGGGTTTGAAGCCACTCGCGAAGTATGTTAATCGCTTCCTGCTCGTCAATATAACCAGAGGGCAATGACAGGACATTGCTATCATTGTCCTCGCGGGTTTCGCGAGCGACTTCTTTATTCCAAGCCACACTGGCGCGCACGTTCTTGTGGCGGTTGGCGGCCATAGCCATACCTTGTCCCGATTTACAGATTACAATGCCTCTGTCGTTTGGCTCTTCGCTTACTTTCAGCGCTACCTGGTGGGCCAGGGGCGGGTAGTCAGTCGGCTCGTGGCCGTTGGTTCCTAGGTCCTCATACGGAATATCCTGTCGCTTGAGTTCTTCGATGACGATGTTTTTAAGCTCAACCCCAGCGTGGTCATTGGCAAGCCATATCATAATGCCTCCTGTCTATATTTACACTCTACCAAAAAATAGGACTTTTGTCCTGTTACCTCTGGGGATAGCATAGTTTTTTATTTGTCATTGCGAGCGATTCTTGGGGAGCGCGGCAATCTGGGCCCACCTGTCCGACTGCCCGCCCGGCCAAACCGTTCGGACGGGCGTCATTCAGGTGGGTATCCTTCGGCAAAGTTTACACTAGGCTTGTCGAATGTGTTCAGGATGACTCAGGTGAGTCAGATTGCTTCGCCAAGCCTCGCAATGACAGGCGCATAAGTAGCGTTAGGTAATGAGTCCTGGATTTTATTTCGACGCCGCTATCTCATCGTTAACCAGCTTGGTTATGTCGTCGTACGACTGAAAATTAGCCAAACGATTATCAATGTAGATAGTCGGTGTGCCCTGCACGTTGAGTTTGTCGCCGTCCTTGAAACCGTTCTGGACAACATCCTTGTATTTATCGGTGTTTAAATCGTTTGCGAATTTATCGACATCCAAACCTATTTCACCGGCGTATTTCATAAGGTTGTCGATTGTCAACTTGCTTTGGTTCGCGAACATTTTATCGTGTAGTTCCCAAAACTTCTTATCGCCGCCTTGGGCCGCCGCCGCTTCAGCCGCTTCCCCGGCTTTTTGCGCGAACTGGTGGTTGGGAATCGGAAAATGACGGAAAATGAGTTTGACCTTGCCAGGATTATCGTCAACGATGCTTTTTAGGGTTGGCGCCATCAAGCGGCAGTAGGGACATTGAAAATCAGAGAATACCGAGACGGTTACCGGCGCTGACGCGTTGCCGTAATAGTGGGGTTTAGCGCCGACTACCAGGGATTCTTCTTCGACTTGCCCCAAAGAAGCGCCGTTTTGAGTGGCGCTGGCGCTACCGGTGGAACTCTTCTCTTTATCATTCGATAGTACCATCGCGCCGCCGATTATGAGCGCGGCGAGGATAATTACGACACTTAACGATCTCATTTGGCCTCCAAAACCCCCCGATTTGTTTTGCTGCTTCCGCTATGGTTTTATCAAGCTTGCCTTCTTTGTTGGCAATAACCTTGTCGCACAAATTTCGTTCCCCAACCTCTTTCTCGGCGATTTTTAAGCGGGTGCTTATCACTTTATCAGGCATACCGCGTTTGCGCAACCTTCCTTCGGTCTCAAGAAGCGTGGAATACACGAAAATTGTCAGGCAGTTTTCCTTGTAAACTTTCTTAAGTGTCAACGCGCCGTTGATATCGGTTTCGATAATGGCATTGCGTCTCGGATACTTTTCAATTTCGCTCTTCAGCGCGCCGTAGTAATGGCCGTTGTATTCGTTGCGCTCAATTATCTCCCCTTCCGTCAATAGTTTTTCAAACTCGTCTCGGCTCAAAAATACCCGCCGGCTGGTTTTGGGGTCGTCGGGGCGCGGAGGGCGGGTGGTGGCGGTTTTCGCCCAACGGAGATTGAGTTTTTTATCGCTAAGCAGTCCGCGGACGACACTTCCCTTGCCCGAGCCGGAGGTGCCGCAGATAACTATGAGTTTTTGTTGTGTATTCATTTGATATTATTTATTGTCATTGCTAGCTCCGACCCCACTGGGATTTAACAATTTTGTCATAATACCCGGACATCCGAGGAGCTTGCTCCTCGGTAGGATAGGGTGCTGGCGCAACGTGCCGGTGGAGTAGCCAACAAAAGATGTCCCTGACTGT
>Ga0214473_10003609_pt1 | contig 18719 bp, 17 predicted proteins | sample RVTome_7_FD_203509 | JGI IMG/M metagenome (GOLD analysis project Ga0214473, IMG submission 203509) | Soil microbial communities from uranium-contaminated site in the Upper Colorado River Basin, Wyoming, United States - RVT98D197 | ecosystem: Environmental > Terrestrial > Soil > Contaminated >... | reverse complement strand
AAAGTTGCACCCTCTTGGGACTTTCGTCAGCGGGGGCCGCAAGGTGCCAAGATTAAGGCTCTAAAGGGCTAAATCCATTTGCGGACTTTCTTATTTTATTTGATCTTGGAGGGTATTCATTGCGCATCAATTTACGAATTATTCTCTCGATTGTCGTCGTGATCAGCGTTATTGTTCTTCTGTTTACCCTCATGCAGGTGCGGCAGGAGAAAGAGAGGTTGACGATTGACCTTCAGCGCCGCTCTTCCCTTTTGGGCGAGAGTCTGAAAGAGACCATCGAGCCCCTATTGGAAAAAGGACGACCGGAGCGTCTGCAAAAAATCGTTGAAAAATTTGGAAACCGGGAAAGGCTAGCAGGGGTGGCGGTATATGACGTGAAGGACAAATTGATCACTGCCACTCCCCTTCTGTCCGCTCACCTTTCCATAACCCCGAAATTTGTGACCAACGCCATGAACTCCGATCTTGAAAGCGGGGACTTCTTCTACCTCGGTGGAAAAGAGATGTACCTTTATGCACTGCCTCTTCATCGAGAAGAGGGGGTGGCTGGTGCCCTGGTCATCATTCATGATCCTTCCTATATTCAGGACCGACTCTCGCTTATCTGGAGAAATAATTTCATCCGCTTTTTGGTGAATGCCCTTGTCATTTCCCTGACTACCCTTCTTTTGATTCGTTGGAGTATGGCCGGGCCGATTGCCAAGATGGCTGAATGGATGAAACACCTGCGGACGGAAAAGAATAAAGACCCTTTTCGCCTTCCTTCGGGGGGAGTTTTTGAGCCTCTGACAAGGGAAGTAACGCAAATGGCCAGGAGCATCTCGGCGGCTCGTGAGGCTGCCGAGGAAGAAGCACGTCTCAGACATACCGCCGAATCCATGTGGACTCCAGCGCGGCTTAAAGAGCAGGTTCTTGCGCTCCTCCAGGAAAGGCCTCTCTTGGTGATATCCAACCGCGAACCTTACATGCATGAAAAAAAGGGGAAAAAGATTGAATGCCTGATGCCGGCCAGTGGATTGGTGACGGCCTTAGAGCCTGTCCTCAACGCCTGCGGGGGAACCTGGATTGCCCATGGAAGCGGTGATGCCGACCGCGAGGTGGTTGATGCCCAGAACAAAATCAGAGTTCCCCCCGAGGAGCCTCAATACGTGCTCAAAAGGGTCTGGCTTACCAAGGAGGAAGAAAAAGGTTATTATTACGGATTTTCCAACGAGGGGCTTTGGCCGCTCTGCCACATCGCGCATACACGTCCATCCTTCCGGGCGGAGGATTGGGGGTATTATCAAACCGTCAACAAGAAATTTGCTCAAGCCACTCTGGAAGAACTGGAGGACGCCGAGGATCCCTTGATTTTGATCCAGGATTATCATTTTGCCTTACTCCCTCGATTGATCAAAGAAGAGCGTCCGGATGCCCGGGTGGCTCTTTTCTGGCATATTCCTTGGCCGAATCCGGAATCCTTCAGCATCTGCCCTTGGCAGAGGGAACTTCTGCATGGCATGTTAGGAGCAGATCTCATCGGCTTTCACATCCAGTTTCACTGTAACAACTTTCTGGATACGGTTGACCGCGCCTTAGAATCCCGGATTGACTGGGAGCACTTCGCGGTCGAAAGAGGCGGGCAAACCACCCTGGTGAAACCATTCCCCATCAGTATTGCCTTTCCGGGCCAATCCAACGCCTCCGCAGCAAGCAAGGCTGCGAAGCCTACCAAAGAGAGTCTGCTAAAGGATCTGGGCGTCAAGGGGAAACATTTAGGCGTGGGGGTGGATCGCATCGATTATACGAAGGGGATCTTGGAACGCTTTAAAGCGATCGAACGATTCCTGGAAAAATATCCTGTTTATCAGGGGGAATTCACTTTTGTGGAGCTTGGAGCTCCAAGTCGTACTCACATAAAGGAGTACCACGATTTAATTGCGGCGGTGGAGATAGAGGTAGATCGGATCAACTGGCGTTTTAAGGCCAAAGAATGGCAACCGATCGTTTTCTTAAAAAAACACCATAGCCATGAAGAAATTAGGCCATTTTACGAGACCGCAGATCTCTGTCTGGTTACCTCTTTACACGATGGGATGAATCTGGTGGCCAAGGAATACATCAGTGCTCGGGATGAAGAATCAGGCGTCCTGATTCTCAGTCAATTCACCGGTGCATCGAGGGAACTCAGGGATGCCCTGATTGTCAACCCTTATGACATTGAAGAGATGGCTGAAGCGATTCGCACAGCCCTGGAGATGGACCCTGGGGAACAAAAGACCCGCATGCGAGGTATGCGGGAGACTTTAAAAAATCGCAACATTTATTATTGGGCCTCAGATCTAATCACCGCGCTGGCTCGGCTACGCCTGGAAAAACCCGCCTGAAAAAACTTGCTTTCCCCCTCGAATTGCATCTTCCCCCTGTTTTCAGCCTGAGCGTCCTAGATAACTCATTAGTGCTAACCAATCGCCCAGGTTGCGGGTAATTAAGAAATTCTGCCGCACGTATTCTTTCGCATCCTCCCCTATCTTGGTCATCACCTCAGGATTGTCCAGGAGGTGATGGATACGGAAGGCAGCCCCTTCCACAGAGTTGACAGTGAATCCAGTGACGCCGTAAACGAGTTGAACGGTGATTCCGCCGGCGGAGCTGCCGATGACGGGCTTTCCCTTCCACATCGCCTCAGCCACGGTGAGCCCGAACCCTTCCCGAAGGGATTTTTGCAAAACGATGGTGGCTGCCCTTTGGAGAGCGTTTATCTCCAGGTTGGCATCCGGGGGGAGGAGGAGGATATGGATGTCTGGATCATCCCGGGCTGCTTCCCGGACTTCGGACAGAACAGCCTTCCCCTCCGGGTCGTCCGTAGCCTCTCCTCCGGCCAAGACCAGTTGAACGTCGTGGTGCTTCTTGACCAGCCGGTAAGTCTGAATAACCCCCAGAGGGTCTTTGAAGCGGTCAAAACGGGATACCTGCAGAAGCATCGGTTTGTCCGTGGGGACGCTCAGCCGGCCAAGAATCTGGGCATACTCTTTCGGGGAGAGATCGCGATTCTTATCACTCAAAGGGTCAATAGAAGGGAAAATGAGGAACTGGGGGACAGAGAGCCGCTGCGCAAATCAGGGCAGGGAAAAAACGGCGGCATCGTAAGTCACCACAAACTGCTTCAGGAAACTCCAGACTTTCCACTGCGGCCGAGAGATGTCAATATGGCAGCGCCACACCCACTTGCCTCGGGTCGGGCGGCTTTCAATCAAGGCCGCCGGTTGGGGGTCGTGGATGATGACGTAATCCGCATCGAAGGAAAGGCGTCTGGCATTCTCCCGGTTGACTTCCAAATAAGCCTGGAGCATCTGCTGCGAGAGGTGCTGCTCTTGACCCTGGAGGGCATTGTGAAAGGACTTCGTAACATTGAAAAATTCCTCGGTTCCGGAAATGATCTGCCATTCGGCCTCGATCCCAATATCCTGCAGGAGGAGAACGTCACTGCGCAGCATTTCGGCCACTCCCCCGCCCAGTTTGCTAGAATTGATGTGCAGGATCTTTCTCCCCTTGACCTTCTCAGCCAAGCGCTTCAGGAAGTCGATCGTGCCTCTGGGAACCACTTGCCGGTAATCGTCGAGGCAGCTCATCCCCGGGTCTCCATCTTCAGAACCTCATCACACAGCTTGATGATACGATAACGAATGGACTCCAGGCTGGTCATGTAAAAGTCGACTCTGGAAATTTTCTGGGCCAGATCGGGTAGGTCGAGCTGCTCTTCGATCCAGAGAGCAAAATCACCCATCCTCCGTCCAAGCCGGAGGATGGCCTCGAAATTGTGATAGTAAACGACGCTGGCATCCACCGTGGCCAGAATCTTCCGGAATTCTATCAGAGTTCGTGCTTCCAAACCGGTCTGCACTTCGATGATCCGCGATTGCATAAAGTGAAAAGGCTCTCCGTAGACGACTCGGGGAATGATTTGGAGCTGGGAAAGATGCTCATCGATAATGTTTACGATCTCAGTGCGCAAGTCTTCCAGATTTTCGAAATCATATGGATCCAGGATGCCCAGTTTTTCGCCCAGGACCCGGTCACGCACCTGAATCGCTGCCCAGGTTGCGAAGTCATTCGGGTATGGACCTGCGATGTATTTATGACGGAGGAAGAAACTGTGCGTGTGATAGGAGAGGGAGTCGGGAGGGATCTCCTCGATGGCCTCCAGAAGCTGCTGCTCATCCCGGGCACTGCGCCCCACCATTTCCCTTAGCTCCCAGCAGCCGGTGAAGAGGAAAGGATGTTCGGCAATTTTAGGTACCATGAAGTTATCTTACCACAACCGGCTAACCCGAAAAACCAGAAGTTTGCAGCCCATTTCAGGTGGCCCCGGAACAATGGCTGCCAGCACGCCTCACCTCCTGGCAGCGGAAAAGAAACTCTTGAACCTCGCCAGGGTTTCGGAGAAAAAAATCAGCCTCCGAGGGAAGCCAACCCGGTCCGATAAAAACCGAGATGCCCTGGCCTTTAAGCACCCGAAAGGCATTTTCATCGGTTTGGTCATCTCCCAAATAGATTGCTAAAAGCCCCGGGGAGGGAAAGGTTTTCAAAATTTCTCTAACAGCTTTCCCTTTATGAAAATCGACGTTGGGTCGGATTTCCAAAACCATTTTTCCGGATGCCATCTTCCAGCGATCTTTCCATTGCTGAAGCTCTTCTTCCAGTACCTGACGAATCTGCGCGAAATATTGCTGAGGCACGTTTCGGTAATGGACAGACAGAATGGGCCCTTTCTCTTCAAAAAGAATCCCGGGAATTTCTTTCAAAGAATTCAGCAAATTCTGGGTGATTTTTTTCAGTTCCCTTGTTCTGGTTGAGGATAAATTTTTTTTATGGCTGCCGCCGGGGTTCTCGATTTCCAACCCATGGTTCCCTACATAAATAATGCCTGAGACTCCTACTTTTCCCCGCAGATCTTCCAGGGATCGCCCGCTGATGATGGCTACGTAGACCTCGGGAAGATCACGCAATTTTTCCAAATGGCTTTTTACTTCGGACGGACAAAGAGCCAGTTCGGGTCGGGATACAATTGGAGTGAGGGTTCCATCATAGTCCAGAAAAAGGAAAAGATTCTGGACGCTCTGAATTCTGGCTCGAATCTCTTTCCAATATTCGAAAAGATGTTTCACCGTTTCTTCCTTCAAATAGAATCGAATCTAATTTTACCACCAAATACCTCAGATGCAAAGGCAATCTGCCGCTTTCCAAATATGTCTACATTTCTCACAATTATCCTTGGTTTTAGCTGCTTGATGTGAATATTTGGAGGAGGCGAAAGAGGTAAGCAGACTTAGTCGAGCACCTGTCGGTCAGGTTAAGTAGTGGCAACTACAAATTAAGAGCTTTTGGGGGGAAGGCATTGTAGCTTAGATTCACAATGTTGCGCATAATCGCATAACCAAATGGAGGGCACTACGAAAGACGAACCAAGAGTAAAGTGCAGAGTTTTCAAAAACTTCTTGACACATGTCTTGTTTGTTGATAAATTCCTGGCTGTCGGCGGCCTCTTTTCATCTCCGAACCGGGCAAATCATTCAAATCGGAAGGGAAAAGATTATGTTTACGATTCCTCCCAATACTATTTTACTAATCTGTGCGGCAATCGTGGGTGCGATCATCGGGTTCCTTATTTACGGATGTATCAAAGGATTCAGAAATATTTTTCCCGATGCGTAGCCCCGGTATAACTTTCGGAAATTATCTGCCCCTTTCGCTCATCATCTCCCCCGTGTGCCACGATCAGTTCTTTTCGGTCTTTTTGGACCTCCGCTTTCGCGGGAGTCACTCCACAAAAGTGCTCTTTTCAGCCTGTCCCCTTTAGAACTTGACAAAAGGACCGGTATTTATTATTAAGAGGTAAGACCATTTGACCGGACTGTGCTCCGCTCTCGGCGGGGCATGATATTAAAGAGAATACCTTACCGGGAAGTCCCGCCGCCCTTGGCGAGATGAACGGGCTTCTCAACAGGTGCCCCATGTTTAAATCCGTCAAACATACCCGAATCTCAGATGAAATTGTCAACCAGATAAAACACCTTATCAGCGAAGGGAGACTGAGGCCGGGGGACCGGCTCCCCCCTGAGCGGGAGCTCATCAGGCAATTCGGTGTGAGCCGGCCGTCCCTGCGGGAAGCCCTGAATTCGTTGGCGGCCATGGGGTTTCTTGAAGTCAAACAGGCCAAAAGAACCTACGTCAAATCCGTTACCTCCGGAGCGATGCAGGACTCTCTTTCCTTGCTGATCAAGGCGGATGCACAGAAGATCTTCGACCTGGTGGAGTTCCGGAAGGCCATGGAGGCATGGGGGGCCTTCCATGCCGCCCAGAGGGCATCTGAGGAAGATCTACAGCGTCTGGAGAAGATTGTTGAGGATATGAAGGTCGCGTTAGAAGAAGGGAAACCCTGGGAGAAACAGGATACCGACTTTCATCTGGCCATGGCCCAGGCAACTCATAACACCATTCAAATCCACATGATGTCCACGATCTACGATCTCCTGATGGGTTATATGTCAGCGATCTTTGCAGGGATCTTTACGGATCGGGACAAGGTCAAAAAATTATTTCAGCAGCACTATCAGATATTTAACGCGATCAAGAACCGGTCCCCTGAAAAGGCCAGGGAGAGAATTCTGAAACATCTGGATTACGTGGAGTCGGAGTTGAAGGCTTCAATAGGTCATAAGGGTCAGGGGAAGGAAACGGACGAAATATGAAACAGGATGTGGCTGAAGCCCTTAAACAGATTGACACAAGAGCCTGGAAGAAGATCTCTCTGGAGTATGGGTCTGACCGATTAGAAGTTGCCGTCCCAAGGGACTCGTTCGAGGTCGGCATGGGCAAAGTTCCTCATATTGATGATGTTCGATCCGAGATCGAAAGGGCCTTTTCAAATCCCATCGGAACTCTGAGATTGGAAGAGATTGTCGATCAAAAGGGGAAAGAACCGAAAGAGATGACCGCTTCGGTGACAGTTTCCGACATCACCCGGCCTGTGCCATACAAAGGGGAGAAAGGAATTCTTGCCCCCATCCTGCAAAAACTGGAATCGGCGGGCCTCCAGAAGAAGAATATCAAGATCATTGTAGGAACGGGAATGCACCGCCCCAGTACTTACGATGAAAAAGTGGAGATGTTTGGCAAAGAAGTCGTTGGGCAGTACACCATCCTGGACCATGATTGTCAGAACAACGATCTCCTCGCGAGCATTGGAAAGTCGAGGAGAGGGACTCATGTCTATGTCAACCGGGACTTCTATTTTTCCGACCTGAAGATTGCGACAGGGCTCGTCGAGAGCCACTTCATGACCGGGGTCTCCGGCGGAAGGAAGTCCATTTGCCCGGGACTGGTGGATGTGAAAACGATTCAGAGGTTTCACGGCCCAAGGTATCTTGAAGATCCCAATGCCACTAACTTCATCCTCGAAGGAAACCCCTGTCATGAAGAGGCATTAGAGGTAGCAAAGACTGTTGGAGTCGATTTCATTGTGAACGCTACCCTCGATAAAGATATGCACCTCACACGGGTCTTCGCTGGTGACCTGGTAGAAGCTCATATGGAAGCTTATACAATGATCAAGGATTATGCCGAGATCCCCCTGGACGAACAGTTCGATATCGTTCTCACCCATGGTGGGTATGTTGGAAGAGACCATTATCAGACCGCAAAGTCTGGAGTTGGGGCCCTTCCGGCAGTGAAGGAAGGCGGCGTCATCATCATTGCTGCCAATAACAGGGATAAGGAACCCATCGGGTCACCCGAATACAAGACCCTGCTTCATCTTTTGAAATTACAAGGGACGGACGGATATTTAGATTTGCTGAAGCATTCCTGCTGGGGGTTTACGAAAGATCAATGGGAGCCCGAGGTCTGGGGAAAAGTCCTCAGAAAAGTCGGCAGCGATGGGTTGATCTACTGCTCGGGGGAGATCGCCAGGGAAGATTACTACACCATCCCCGGAACTAGCGGTTATGAATTTCTTCCCCGGATCAGGTCCGGGGCAGGCGCTGACGGAACCGCTCATAAGTCCAATCTGGAAAAGGTACAGACCATGGTTCAAAACGCCTTAGTTCATTCTGTCTTCCGGTTGAGGCAGAAAAATAGGGAGCCTTCGGTTTGTTACATCCAGGAAGGGCCTTACGCTATTCCCACATACAGAAAACCTTCTTACTAATGAGTCCATAATTGAGAAGACATATTAATACTACTCCGACAGATCCCCATCCCCCTCCTGACCTCCCCCTTGAAGGGGGAGGAAGATTGCGATTTCCCTCCCCTTCAGGCCTCCGGCTGGTATGTGCCTGTGGCTCGGTGTGGGGTGGGGTTGGGTGGGGGTGGGGGAAAACCGGAATAGAGTAGGCAAAGACGAAATCAGATATCTATACAATTATGGACCGATCAATAATAACGGACATGAAAAAGATGCACCCGGTCTTAACGCGGCAAATGATGGAAACTCTAATCGAGATCGTGGGAAAGGAGAATTTTTCCGACCAGCTTGAAGACCTGGTGCCTTACAGCTACGACGCGTCGATGAACGTTCATCGACCCAACGCGGTGGTCTGGCCCGAATCCACAGAACAGGTATCCCGGGTTGTCCAATTTGCTAACGAACAGAAAATTCCCATCGTCCCCCGCGGGGCGGGAACAAGTCTAAGCGGCGGCGCCGTTCCCATCAAGGGCGGAATCATCATCGACCTCTCCCGGATGAATCGCATTCTGGAGATAAGCATTGAAAACCGCTATGCTCGGGTCGAACCGGGCGTCGTTTGCGACGACCTTAACCGTGCCCTGGCAAAACACGGATTCACTTTTCCTCCGGACCCGGCCAGCAGTTCTGTCTCCACCATCGGAGGAAATGTCGGTACCAACGCAGGCGGGATTAAAGGCGCTAAGTACGGAACGACCCGGGACTACGTGATGGGCCTTCAGATCGTCCTACCCACTGGCGAAATCATGCACACCGGCTCCAGTACGATGAAATGCGTCTCGGGTTACGACCTCGCCAAGTTATTCGTGGGATCGGAGGGAACCCTGGGTGTTGTCACTGAAGTCACATTGAAGATCAATCCCCTTCCCCACCATGCCATGACCGCGGCCGCCACCTATGCCCGGCTGGAGGATGCTGGGAAAGCAATCTCCGAGACGATGACCAGCGGGATTATTCCCAGCGTCATGGAGATCCTGGATAGGGTAACCCTCAAATCGATCAAGGAGAATACCGACATCGACCTTCCCGAGGCGGAAGTGATGATCTTAACAGAGACGGACGGCTACACGTGGGAAGAAGTCGAGGCCCAGATGGAGGTCGTTTTAACCGTCCTCAAGCGGAATCATCCTATCCTGATCAAGACCGCGAAGGATGAGAAAGAACGGTTCAATCTCTGGAAGGCCCGCAAGTCTGCCTATGCAACCCTCGCCCGGACCAGTGCCAGTTTCGTCCTCGACGACGTCACTGTTCCCATTTCTAAGATAACCGACCTGCTCGTAGGCATCCAGGAGATTTCCAGGAGGCACGGCATCGTAATCGCCACTTTTGGCCATGCGGGCGATGGGAATCTTCATCCCCAGATTCTTTGCGATGAATACGACCCACAGCAGGTGGCCAGAACGGAAAAGGCCGAGGAAGAAATCTTCCATTTGGCCGTTTCCCTTGGAGGAACACTGACCGGAGAACACGGTATCGGCCTTTCCAAGGCAAGATACATGTCCCTGGAACATGATCCGGTTGAGATGGCCGTGATGAAAAAGATCAAGAGAACCCTCGATCCCAATAACATCATGAACCCCGGGAAGAGAGCCCTGGACGATTAGATATGGAATATTGGAATAACGGAACAATGGGTAGGAATTGGCTCCAACATTCCATCATTCCATTTCGTGTTGTGGAGCCTCAATGACCGTTGAACTGCAGGGGAATGAAGCGAAGCGCAAGGCGATCACCCAGTGTTCGCGTTGTGGGTTTTGCCGCGCGGTCTGCCCTATTTTTGAATTAACGAAGCGGCCTTTGACGAATGCCCGGGGAAAGATGATCCTCCTCAGGGAGATCATGGAAGGAAAATTGCCAGTCACGGAGGGAGTCGCCCAAGCCTTCATGCGCTGCACAACTTGCATGAACTGCACGGTCACCTGCCCCTCCGGAGCAGACCCCCAGAAGGCCATCAAAGAGGCCCGGAAGGAGATGGTCGGGTTAGGCTACGACAACCTCTTCAAAGCCATGGGTCAAGTGGTTGAGAAGTACGGAAATATATACGGAGAACAAGACCGCTATGATTGGGGCCACAAAAAGGAAAAAGCCCCTTTTGTCCTGTTTGTGGGCTGTGTGGGAACTTACCGAGAAGAAGAGAGCGTAGATGAGACAATTCGTCTTCTCGATCTTCTCAAGGTGGACTTCACCATGACCGAAGAGGTTTGCTGCAGCGGTGTGCTGGAGGACGTGGGGTATAAGATCAAAGATGATTTAGCTCAGCGAAATATTCAAGAACTCCGGAAAGCGAATGCCGCTTCGCTGATCACAGTTTGCCCATACTGCTACAGGGTCTTCACCGAGCACCCGGCATACAAGAGTCTGGGCCTGGAGGTGAAGCACATCACCCAATTTCTTAAGGATTTTGATTTCGGAGTGAAGACCGGAAAAAAGGTAACCTATCATGATCCCTGCGATCTTGGCAGGCACTCCGGAATTTACGACGAGCCGAGGGAGATCATCCGAAAGATTGCTCCCAACTTTGTGGAACCGAGGCGAACCAGAGAAAACGCACTCTGCTGCGGCTCCGGGGGCGGACTGAGAGGGTCCTTTCCTGAAGATTCGGTCGAGATTTCAAGGAATCGTTTGAGCCAGATCATCGAGGAGACAGAGGCTGAGATTCTTCTGACCGAATGCCCGTCCTGTTTACACAATTTCAGAAACGCAAAGCTCCGAAAACAAAAGATCGAGATCTACAATATCACAGAGTTTATCGGGCAACTCATGCAGAAGAAGGGCGAGAAAGAAGTGGTGGCTTAAGCAGAACCAGCAAAAATGGAATGTTGGAATGATGGAATATTTGGGAAATTCAAAACAAATTCAGACACCTCGCTTTTCCATTTTTCCGTTGTTTTGATTCTTTTCTCACCATTCCATTATTCCAATATTCCATCATTCCATCGTGATTAGGAGGAGGGACATGAACATCGAGGGGTACGAGTTTCCGGAGGGACTCTACTATGATAAGAACCATTTCTGGGCACGGGTAGAGAGTGATCTGGTGGTTATGGGGATGAGTGATTATGCCCAGAAGATGGCGGGCATCATTGTTTATGTGGGCCTCCCGCCCGAAGGGAAAAAATTGACCCAGGGAAAGAATTTCACCAAAATCGAGTCGGGGAAGTGGCTGGGCAAGGTCTTTGCCGCGGTGAGCGGTGAGCTGGTGGCAGTAAACGAGGACCTGGAGCGGAAAGCCAAGCTCATTAACGAAGACCCCTACGGCAAAGGGTGGCTCTTTAAGATCAAGCCCGATAACATGGATGAATTAAAGAATCTCATGACCGATCCTGCACAGATTCAAGAATGGCTCAAGGGAGAAATCGCCCAACACGGCAAGAAGTAAGGTTGAGGCTGAGGTTAAGGTTCAGAATTAGAATTTCTCAACCTTAGCCTTAACCTAAACCTACTTCCTAAACTAGGACCTTGACCTTAACCTTTGCCAATGACTTATTTTCTAAGTAACAACAACCTATGAGATTGTCAGCGCTCTCTCCCAAACAACTTATTGAAATCGATGCCTGTACCCGGTGCGGCGAGTGTCTGAAATACTGCCCTGTCTATGCTCAGAGGCATGAGGAGGAGATCGATCCCCGCGGAAAGATTCAAGCCTTCAAGTCCTTCATCCGCAGCCAGTACGGGTTCTGGGCCAGGATTTTCGGCCCCAGGAAATTGGATGAAGAAAAGCTAAAGAAATTCTCGGAGATGGTTTATCGCTGTACTCTCTGCGGCGAGTGCAGTGAGAGCTGCCCGGTCTCTATCGACGCAAGACCTCTATGGACTGCTTTACGCGAGACCCTTGTGGAGATGGGCCATTATCCGGGGGCGGCGAGCCGGATGAAAGCCAATATTCTGCGGGCTCACAATGTCGTTGGAGATGAAAACGAGGAGAGAACGGAATGGCTGGAATTCCTCGATGAACTCCCGGATCATCACTATCAAAAAGACAAAGCTGAGGTTGCCTTTTTTGTCGGTTGCGTTGCTTCTTTCTTCCCCCTGGTACAGAAGATCCCTCTCGCCTTCGTCGAGATTCTAGCCAGGACGGGGGTCGATTTTACGCTGCTCGGTGGCGAGGAATGGTGCTGTGGTTTTCCCTTGATAGGCGCAGGAATGAAAAAGGAAGCGGCTGCCCTGATCCAGCACAATCTTGAAAAAGTGAAGGAGAAGGGTGTCAAGAAGATAGTTTTTGCCTGTCCTTCTTGCTATCACACCTGGAAGGAAGAATACAAGACGGACATCGGGATCTTCCACTCAACTCAGTATATCAAGAAGCTCATCGAAGAAGGAAAGATTCGTTTCAAAGAGAAGAAGATCAGGGTGACTTATCATGACCCCTGCGACCTCGGAAGGGCCAGTGGAGAGTACGATGCCCCGCGCGCGATTCTCCGTTCGATTCCCGGCCTTGAACTGGTTGAGATGGCAGGAAGCAGGGAAAAGTGCAAATGCTGTGGAGGAGGCGGAAACCTGGAGATGGTCGATCCCGATCTCTCGGCAGCCCTGGCCCAGGCCAAGATCGACGAGATCCAGGCCACCGGCGCCGACACGGTTATTACGGCCTGTCAGCAGTGCGTCCGAACGATTCTGACTACGGCCCGAAGAAAAGAGATCCCCATCACTGCCATGGATATTACGGAGTTCGTGCTTAAGAACATGGCATAGGGCATGGAGCATAGAGCATAGGGATGATCAAGAGAAGCACCAAATTCCAAGCACCAACTCCCAAACAATCTCAATTACCAAAATTCGAAATCCCAAACGAAAAAGTTTTTGGTCATTCGAAATTGGTGTTTGGAATTTATTTGGGATTTGGAATTTGTGATTTGGGATTTTAGGCGCTATGCGCTATGCCCTCTGCGCTATGCGGATTATTTAGGGTTATGGACAAACACCTTATCTTCTATCTGATGTTCTTTCCCACCGTGATCTTTTTCTTCTGGGGCATGGGATTGCACGTCAGTACCTGGCTCGAAGGCACCGCTGAAGGTCTGGAGCATGCCACCAAGTGGGAAAAACTCAAATTCTTTGCGAGGAAAGGCTGGAGAGCCTTCTGGGTTAGACCGGGTTGGTATACAAAAGTTGTCATTACCGAAGTAATCTTCCACCGGAAGCTTTATGGCCAATCTTTTTACCGGTGGCTGGCCCATACCCTCCTCGCCTTGGGCTTTGTGGCAATCTTCGTGGTGGATATGATCAAAGGCTTCACCACTGGCTACCTGGTCGAATTCGGTCTCTCCTTTGCCCACGAATTTGAAACCGGCTCGATCCGACCTTTCTTAGATTTCTTCCTTGAGTTTTTCAGTTTTCTCATCCTAGTCGGCTGCTTCATGGCCATGGTTCGCCGTTTTTTCCTCCGCCCTGTTCAGCTTCGAACTGAAGAAGAGGATATTACCACTTTGCTTTTCATCCTCTTTCTGGAACTTTCAGGCTTTTTCATTGAGGGGTATCGCATCGCACACCCCGAAGTTGCTCAGGCCAAAAACTACATGGCCAACTTCACCCCTGTCAGCGCCAACAACTGGATCTCCTTCGGAGGCTATTTTATATCCTTGTTTCTCAAGGATATAAAGATCAACGCCGACTTCCTCTGGTATTTCCATGTGGTACCCAGCCTGACCTGGTTCATCTATATTCCCCACAGCAAGCTGCTCCACATCTTCACCTCGTCGATAACCGTCATCGCCGACCGCCAAGCCCACCACTCCCCAGCGGGGAATACTGGGCTTGCACGGGGCTCGATGAAAGCAGGCGGCACGGAGTAGAACTGGGTACCTCACTTCCGGGTAAAGACCTTGAGATACTCACCATATCCCTCTTTTTCGAGAGCCTCCTTGGGAATGAACCTCAAGGCAGCAGAATTGATGCAATACCGAAGCCCAGTAGGCGCTGGCCCGTCATCGAAGACATGGCCGAGATGAGAATCGCCCTGCTTGCTCCTTACCTCCACCCGCTTCGTGAAAAAGCTTCGGTCTTCCTTTTCGACGATGTTATCCCGCATGAGAGGTTTGGTGAAGCTTGGCCATCCTGTCCCTGAATCGAACTTGTCCGATGAGGTGAATAGGGGCTCACCGGAAACGACATCAACATAGATTCCCTCTTTTTTGTTATCCCAGTACTCATTTTGGAAGGGCCGCTCCGTGCCGTTCCCTTGGGTCACTTCATACTGGAGAGGAGTCAATATCTTTTTCAGGGCAGCGTCATCCGGTTTTTTGTAGGTCTTTCCCTGCTTGGGTTTTACCGTCTCCATTTCCTTTCCCCATGTCTTCTCCAGAAACTGGTCACGACCAGACCCGTGTCTATAATATTTATACTTAAAGGAATGGGCCTTGTAGTAATCTTGGTGGTAATCTTCCGCTTCATAGAATTGGGTAAGTTTGACAATCTCTGTGGCAACCGGTTTATTAAACTTCCCGGATTTGCCCAGCGCCTCTTTTGACTTCTCCGCTGATCGTTTCTGTTCTTCGTCATGATAAAAAATGACGCTTCGGTATTGGGAACCTCGATCTACAAACTGCCCGCCGCCATCGGTCGGATCGATATGTCTCCAGAAATAGTCGAGTAATTCCTCATAGGTGATCTTCGCTGGATCATAATAGACCTGCACGGCCTCGACATGTCCGGTGCCTCCGGAAGATACCTCACTGTAGGTAGGGTTTTCCTTCTGTCCGCCGGTGTAGCCCGATGTCACTTTAACCACTCCAGGCAGTTTTTCGAAATCGGACTCTGTGCACCAGAAGCACCCCCCGGCAAAAGTGGCCTTTTTAAGGCTCATCCCTTCTTTCTCCATCTCCGCTTTCACCCCCTTATGAGTTGCGTCAGACCGCTGGCATCCAACTATGAAAAACAAAGCCATTCCGATCAATAATAAAGTCTTCATTTAATTCACCTCCATCTTTCAGCCCTTGAAGCCGCTCCATTTCGGGGAGTTAAAATGTCATTTCGTCCCCAATTGGAAAGATTTGATGCTTTACAATTTAATGATAATCGCTTCCGCCAGGAATTCAATAAAAAGCATGTAAAGAGTGTGTAAAGATTATGTAAACCCCCATGGCCGGGCACAAAAAGGAGATTCAAGGGTTACAGAGGGAGGGAGAACCAGACTCGGGTTTCACCATCGGAGATCTCAGCTCCAACATGTCCGTCGTGAGCCTCGATGAGCTCCTTAACAATGGCTAGACCGATGCCAGCCCCGCCATGTTCACGGGACCGCGACTTTTCACCTCGGTAGAATCGTTCAAAGATAAAGGGCAGATCTTCTTGAGAAAGTTCTTCCCCCGTATTGGCGAAATTGACCCTGACCCGTTTCAATGTCCGCTCAGTATAAATTCTAAGGATGCCACCTGCCGGCGTATACTGATGAGCGTTTTGCAGGAGATTGGTGACGACCTGGGACAGCTTATCAGGATCAGCAAGAACTTTATCTGTAGCTTTGCCGAAGAGTACCTCGACATGAATTTTCTTTGAGTCGAATTGAGGCCGGAAGATGTCGAGTTCTTGAAGGATCAGATCTTCAATCCCCATCTCCGTCTTATGAAGGTCGGTCCTGGCGGAGTCTGCTTTAGCCAGCCGCAGGACATCTTCCACGAGGTGGACCAATCGCATGGTTTCCTCCTGGAGCAGTTCAAAAGTTTCTCTTGTGGGAGCTGCCACTCCGTCGGTGAGGGCTTCGAGATAACCTCTGATGTTGGTTAAAGGGGTTCTGAGTTCATGGGCGACATCGATCATCAGCCTTTTTCGAAGTCCTTCAAAGAGGCGCAGACTTTCGGCCATGCGGTTGAAGGATGCAGCGAGCTCTCCCACCTCGTCGCCCGAAGCAAATGGGACTGTTCCTGAATAGTCGCCCGTTGAAATCTTCTGGGCAATCGTTGTCATTTGCCTGAGCGGACCCAATACCCTTCTCATCAGCAGGAAGCTGAGGATCACCGCCAGGAGAAGTGCAGCCAGACTCGCCCAGAGGAGGTACCGGTGTACTGCGCTCACGAACATTTCATGACTTGAAGTAGGCGAGATGTTGTATTTTTCCATCAACGTCATGAAATAAGCGGCGGCCAGGTAGTCAATGGCCAGCCACACAATGACAATGACAGAGCCAATGACGAAGATGTTTATCCCGAGGAGTTTCCAGAGAAGGGTTTTTGTCATGAAGGTTCGGCTTCCGCAAACTGATATCCGATTCCTCTTACGGTTAAGATATATCGGGGATTGGACGGATCCCCCTCAATTTTCTGTCTCAGTCTTCCAATGTGAACATCGACCACGCGGCCGATGACAGTCGCTTCATGCCGGGGATAAAGATGGGCCAGAAGCTCGTCCCGGGTGAAGACCGTTCCAGGGGCAGCCATGAGTGTTTTGAGAAGATTGAACTCGTGGGGCGTAAGCAAAATAGGGCGTCCACCCAAGGTCAATTTATGTTTTTCGAGATCCAAATTCAGGTCTTCGCAAGAAAGGATTTTCGACTCTTTGCCGACCTCCAGACGGCCCCTGCGCAGAACGGCCTTCACACGGGCCACCAGCTCCCTGGGGCTGAAGGGTTTCACCACATAATCATCTGCCCCAAGGGTTAACCCGGAAACGCGGTCTATCTCCTCTCCTCGGGCGGTAAGCATCAGGATGGGAACATCAGAGACCTTTCTAAGTCGTCTGCACACCTCCCAACCATCTAGCCGAGGAAGCATCAAATCGAGGATGACGAAGATAGGCTGATCGCGCTCTGCCAATTCGAGGGCCTGCTGACCATCATACGCAATGACCACCTGAAATCCTTCGCGCTCCAAATAAAGCCTTATCAGAGACGCCGTCTTCTTATCATCTTCGACAATCAGAATTTTTTCTGTCATCGCAAAAGTATCCTCGGATTGACGTTTCTCTTAGCATTCCATTTTACCACAAATCTTGAGGCAATTTGGTTCAATTGACAGGAAATCGAACAAATTCGGTATGTGCCTCTCTTTGCACTCTTCAACCTTTCGAATATTGTGTAAGATAACTTTGCGATTAGCTGGGGAAGAACCTCAATAGTCCAAAGCTGACCATGGTCGTCGGAAGAGCAATGGGAGGACTTGGAGCGGAAGCCGAAGTATGAGGTCAAGACCCAGAGGCGTCAGCGGCCTGAGAGTGTAAAAGAGGCGATTGTCAAGGCGCAAGGATTTAAGAAAATGGAGACGGTCTCGGAGCAGGTGGCGGAATTTGCTTATCGTCCAGGGAAATGCCTCAAGACTTGCCGGATGGTGGTGAAAAGAAAAAACTTAATGTTTATTCGACAACCCTGTCGAAGTTGGAAGGTTATGTCGGTATTCTGATAAAAGGTTGATATTAAATTGAAATTTTGTTTTTCTATACGCAGGGATCGACCAAATTGTCGAGGCAATTCAATTCTTCAGTGTAGATTCAATTTCTCCCAATCCTTTCCAATCCATCGTAATTCCTAAATATTTTCCTATTTCTCAAAGCGCATTGAATTCTGGCATTAAAGTTGCTTTCTCAAGATCAAGGTAAATTGATTGAGGCTTCCAATGTTAGGCAAACACAAATTACTATTCATCATCCCTGCAATTCTTCTCATACCGATTCTACTCGGTATGACCCCACTAAACTTTGTCCACAAAATTGGAGCCGGATGCCCCCTCTCCCAAGGCAAGCAAGCACTGAAATGTAATCCCTGCCCTTTCCATTCTCTCATTTCTCACGACGATCCCACCATCCTAACCTTAAATTTGACTTCATCGGATCAGGAATCAATACCTGCATTCGATATCCAGGTTTTGGATTCTGACTCCATTCATTCCAACATAACCTACGATTCTGTTCCTCTTCGCTGCTAATTTTTCCTCCGAAGTACTCTTCCATTTAGTTTCACCCGATTTGGAAACTTACTAATCTAAGAAAATCTATCGGCTCATCTCGCCTCAGAGGTCAAGAAATACACACTGAGGATGCAGAAACTCGCAAAGAAAGGAGGTGATTTCCATGAAAAAGGCCATCATCATTGGTTTAAGTCTGGTTTTAGGGTTGGCACTGGTGGCAACAGTGGCACTGGCCCGGGGTCCCGGATTTGGCCGTGGCTTTGGAGGACCAGCGTTTGGCTCTCCCCCCATCCCAGATCTGACGGCAGAACAATCCGCTCAGATCCAGGTTTTGCGGGATGGCTTTCTGAAAGAGACTGAACCTCTTCAGAAAGAGCTTTATGCGAAGGGTCAAGAGCTCCGGCAACTCTGGTCAACTCCAAATGCTGACCCGGCTGCCATCAAGGCCAAACAGGACGAGATCTTTGGTCTCCGGACGCAGCTGCAAGAAAAGGCCACCGGTCTGAGGCTTGAGATCCGCAAGGTCCTCACACCGGAGCAGTTGGCTCAGATGCCTGCTTTCAGCCAAGACGCAGGATTTGGCCCTGGTGCAGGCTTCGGCCCCAGAGGCTTTGGTCCTCCGATGGGCATGAGAGGTCCATTTGGCCGCTGGTAACCCTTAA
>Ga0214473_10003608_pt1 | contig 18724 bp, 26 predicted proteins | sample RVTome_7_FD_203509 | JGI IMG/M metagenome (GOLD analysis project Ga0214473, IMG submission 203509) | Soil microbial communities from uranium-contaminated site in the Upper Colorado River Basin, Wyoming, United States - RVT98D197 | ecosystem: Environmental > Terrestrial > Soil > Contaminated >... | reverse complement strand
TGCAACGGCATCGGATGGGTTCAGAAAAATCCGCAGAATCGCTGGTAAGATCCGTATGAGCGAGTCTGCCGTCGCCGACGTTCGCGAGAATCCGACCTCCCAAGCCTCTTCGCACCTGCACGCCATCGCCACCCGCCTCGCTCGTGGCGAGAGCTAAAAAATCCATGGCCAAGAAGGCAAAATCTAGAGCCGCTATCGCCCGTGACACGGTGCGTCGCCACGGGTCCAAGACCTCCTGGCGTCAGCGTATTCCCGGCGGGGCTCGGCGTGCGCCTTCGGAGTTCTCCAAGGCATCCCTGACCCGCGGCGTCGAGGTCGAGCTGGAGCACACCAACGACCCACTACTGGCCATGGAAATCGCCATGGACCACCTCGACGAGCAAACCGATTACTATGAGATGCTTCGCGAAGTCGAGGGAAACCCACAGGTCTCCGCGACCTCCCGAACTGCCGCCGCAGCTGCCCGCCTCGCCCGAGGAGAGAACTGATCATGGACCACCCAGCCTTCAACAACGTGCCCCATGACCTCGCCGTTGCCTACCTGCCCGCGCACGAGATGTATGTCGTGTTGCATGGCGACGGTCCACCCGAGCAGCGCCAGGTGGTGATGCACAACCCCGATCCAGCCGAGCTGCAGCAGTGGCTCGACGCGCAGAGCCGCGAGATCAACCCGCAGCAAGGGTGGGACGTGTATCTGCACGACAAGAAGATCGATACCGTCTTCTTCTCTGGCAGCATGGGCGCGTTCGAAGTTGTTCGCTCACTTGTGGATCACGACGGTTACGATCCTGGGATCGCCGTAAGACGAAGCAGCTCAACGCCACCACCGGATCCAATATGGACTCCTGAGATTTCAACATGGGACATCTACTTGCACGGCAAGAAGATCGGTGAAGCGGCCTACTCAGACGAGGTCGAGCACGATGGTAGGCGTATCAGCGCAGAACAGGTTCGTCGCTGGGCTATTCAGAATGATCGTTACGATCCGGCGATCACGGTACGCAGAACCAATCCGTACCACGGTCGAAAGCACAATGGCGCAGGCCTCGGCGCGTTCCTCGGATCTCTGGGCGCTGGTGTCGTCGGAGCTGCGATCGTCGGCACTGCCGCTGCGCCTTTCGCCGTGCTGATGTCGATGGCTGGCGGCGGCGTGGGTGGTTACTACGGCGCGCAAGACGACCGCAAAAAGCGCGGAGCGATCGGCGGCGCAGCTGGTGGCGTTCTGGGACCGCTATTCGCCGCGCTCGGCGGTTGGATTGGCGGTCGTCATCCGGACGAAACATCGACCAAGCGCCGTAATCCTGACGCCTACGAGAGCCTGAGTGCTGCCGTCGCGAGCAACCCCGACGTGTCTCTGAGCTACGACGAGGCTCTGGCGCGCATCGAGAGCGGAGACATCGGCGTGGCCGCGGCCTGGATCGGCCACGTTGGCGTCGACCACGGCGAAGACGAGATGGAAAACCGCATGACCGACGCAGCGCTGGCCGTGCTGCGACAGGCCTCGATCATCGAAGTGGAAGAGTCGGTCACGCTGACCACAACCTTGCGCGTGGCGAACCCAGCCGAAGCGAACCCGCACGAGCACAAGTGGTGGGAGGCCGAGGGTCACTGTTGCGAGGCATGTGCCGTCGCGCAGCCATGCAGTGGCGAAGCGGGCTGCGAGCTGCCAGTAGCCAAGGCCAATCCCAAGGGTCGAGGCGGCAAGAAGCGGAGGAAGTAGCCCATGCTCGAACTCATCAAGCAGCGGCTGCTCAATCCTGCGCGCCGGCAGGAAAACCCCGGTCGTATCGGCAGTGTGACCTATGCGGATCGTGGTCGTCGCGTACTCGTGTTCGGCGACGATGGTCAGGCGCGCAAGTCAGGTACGCTTGTTGACCTGGACGACTACGAGAACACGATCGCGATCGAGCGTGATGATGGGTCGATGCTGATCCTGCGCGGCGAGAGCGACGGGTATTGGCATCGTGTCGTCGTTGGTAAGTCCGGCACAGGACCGGCGATGGCGTTGTTCTGGGAGTAACTCATGCCCGCCGACCACAACCAGTTCGGACTTCGTGTCGCGTCGCGGCAGTCCAATCCTGCGCCGACGGACGTCGATGATACCGTGGTCGAGCTGGTCGACGTGTCGAGTGGAAGAGTCTTATGGCGTGGGACCATCGCGCGTCTCAACGGCGTGATGCAAGGCGACAAGAAGGCATGGACGACAGCAGATCTGAAATCCGTGCGTGATATGGTCGCTGACCGTCGCATCCAAGGCCTCTACGTCGACGGGAGTTCGATTTTGCGACGAGCGAAGAACCCGAGTTCATGTCGCGTCGAAAATCCGAATAGAGACGCCGAAAAATGGGTTGTCGTCAGCTCAGACGATCCTGATCCGATCTCTTTTTACGACTACGCCGAAGACGCGCTCGACGGCATCGACGGCGACGACACACGCACGATCCTCCGCATGATGAGTGAGCGAGGCTTCCCGAAAGAATCTCCCGTGAAAATTCCCATGCAAGGATGCAGCGGTGACTCATATATTGAAGTCTATCGCTCACGCGCAGACCTTCGCGCCGACAATCCGAGTTCAGACCGCGCCGTCGATCCTATCGACGATAGGGACGAGATCGTTGCAGAGCGATTGGCGCGAGGAGGCTAACCATGGCGAAGCGAAAGGCAAAGAAGAGGACATCGCGGAGTCAGAACTTCGCCACGATTCGCGTGATGAATCCCGGCTCTCCAGAGCAGGACGATTCGCACGTGAGCACGCGCGAGCAGAACCCTGCCGCGCGTGAACAGAATCCATCCGCTCCAGAAGTGACCACGCCGTCGCGTTACCTGAGCATGGCCATGCGTCTATCCATGGCCGAGTCCAACCCGGCGGTCCGGTTTATTACGGTGCCTGTCGACGAGAACGGCGACGGTAAAGACGATCTGGCTGTCGTCGTGCGCGGCGCGACCCGGGAAGAGGCGATCCGGGACGTCGCAAACCATGTCGACGGTGACGCCTGGATCGACGTTGGCCTGACACGTAGCCACGAGACCAAAAAGGCTGCAAAAGCCCACGCGGGCCGCATTGCGCCGCGAATCGAAGCTCTTGCGCACAAGCTTTCCCGAGGAGAATCGTGACGAGACAAGAGTCATTTCGGAGTTTTTTCAAGGGCCTTCTGGCCATCAATACTGGCGTCAGGATAGACTGACGTCATCACCAAGGGAGGCGCCACGGCGCCGTTCACAGGAGACAGCAACATGGCGACGTCCAAGAAGAAGCGCGGCGGCAAGAAGAAGGCCGGACGCAAGAAGAAAGCAGCCAAGCGCGGCGGCAAGAAGCGGCGCAGCAAGAAGACCGCGAAGAAGACCGGCAAGAAGCGGCGCGCCAAGAAGGGCGGACGCAAGAAGGCCGGTCGCAAGAAGAAGGGCAGCAAGCGCGGTCGCAAGCGGAACCCCGAAGGTGCCGACAAGGAGACCAGCGCCAAGGAGGAGAACCCGAAGCGCAAGCGCAAGGGGAAGAAGCGCAAGGCGAAGAAGAAGGGTCGCAAGCGGAACCCCGATGAAGCTGTGACCGAGGAGATTCCGAAGCAGGAGAACCCGAAGCGCCGTCGCAAGAAGGCCTCCAAGAAGAAGAAGAGCACGAGCGCTGCCAAGGGCGCGTGTGCGGTTCGGACCGCCGGTCGTCGTCCGTCGGCGAAAAAGAAGAGCGCAGCAGCGAAGAAGTGCAAGACGCCGTCGTACAAGGCAGCGGCATCGAGCTTCGGTCGGGCCGGTGGCAAGGCGAGCGCGAAGAAGCGCAGCAAGAAGCGGGGCCGCAAGCGGAATCCCGAAGAGACGCAGGTGCAGGCACAGTCGCAAGCGGCAGCACCACGTCGCGCACCGGCAGCTCGTCCGGCTCCAGCGGCACGCCCGGCACCGGCAGCGCGTGCACGTCCTGCTCCGCAGCAGGGACCCCGGGCTCCGCGTGACGCCAACCCGGAGCAGCAGCACAACCCGCTCATCGGCAACCCCGAGGCGCAGTACCGGGCCGCGGCGCGACTCGCGAACCCGTGAGGACCTGAAGATCCGGCAGTGCTTTTTAGTGCTGCCGGATCTTCGAACTTTAGACTTGGAGCTTTTTCAAGATGCGGCGAGCAAGAGGCAGTCGAGGCAGTCGAAAAGGGAATCCCATGCGTACGATCGGCATCAATTCACTTCTCGGTGATCCTGCTCGGGTGTTGCGCAAGGTCAGTCACGATCTTCGCGAGACCACACGTGATCTTCGCGAGTCCAATCCGTCGACACAGACCTACGTCATTGGTGGTCTCGTCGGAGTCGCGGGTCTCGCGACAGCGTACGTGCTCCTCGCCGACTCAGGACCACCGCAACCAGCATCAGGTACGCTTGGTCAGCTGCCCGGCGGCGAAGGCGTGGTCGATCCTGGTTACACGCCGGACGTCTGCGGTCTCGGTCCTTCGTATCCAGGCTTCGCATGGGACGGCGTCGACTGTGTCCCTTCGATCACGACTCCGCCAGGAATCTACATCGTCGACGACTGCCAGGACTTTCTGTTCGTCACCGGCGATGACGGTCCACAGCCCGATGACCTCGAAGCCAGGATCGCCAATGCTGCAGCGCAATCGCAGGAAGGCGGAGGTGGCGGCATTCTGGGCCTGAAATCGAACCCGTCTGACGCTAACCCGACAGATATCGTCACCAGTTTCTTGAGCGCATGGTGGCCGCAGTGTCAGTGGCCGCCATCTCCGGACGGCGCACCGCGCATCGTCCAAATGTACATGGCACTGTCCATCATGGTCGGTAGACTGATCTCCGATCAGGGTGGAAACGTCATTGGCGCGAACTCTCCTTCGATGGTGGATGAAGCTGTCGGAGACCTGCTCATCGAATTGGGATTTACGGAATTCACGCCGGAACTCGTGTCGGAAATTCCGTTGCCCATGTACGCCGGAGATCTTCCACCTGCGTACGAGCTGCCAACGTCAGGACCCGCAGTCGACTGCTGCTTCTACGAACTGGCGACCGCTTACATCGACCCTGACACCAAGCTCAGGGTCACTGGCGGCGGCGTGATTCAGTGTCCCGGTGGAGGCGAGCAGTGGGAGATGCATGGCCGCGTGATCCCAGGGTCGCTCATCGACTACTACACCAACGACGATCGCCAGCGTATCGCGGTCATCTCGACCCCTGACGGAAATCCGATCGTGCTTCCGGTCTGCGGTCCCGACGCGCCGATCCCGGGCACGCCACCTCCGTTACCGCCGGCCCATCCTCAGCCGCCAGAGATTCCGCCGCCTCACGGTGGGCCTGGAGATCTTGTCGCGCCTCCGCAGCTCGAACTTCCCGATCCGGTGGAGTACAAGCTGCTTGAAGTTCCGAAGAACGTCGAGCACTCGACGCGAATCAGCGACATGCCCAACGGGATCTATAAGATCCGACTTGTATTCAGCGCGAAGTACAGGGCTCCGGCACACAAGTTTGTAGGCGGAGAAGACGCTGGCGGGCCATGGGGTGGCGGCGATCCTGAAGCCGGATTCGTGTGGGACACAAAGGATCAGCTGACCTATAGCCAAAAAGAGTTCATCGACTACAACGTCAAGAAGACCTTTGCTGGCGTGGAGATGACACGTTATGCATCCAACACGGATAGCCCTACCGGCACTCCAATGATCAACGCCCTGTTCGGATGCCAATCGGATGACGCATGCGGCTGGAACGGAAAGTACGTCAGCTACTTCAAGCCGCGACTCGTCTGGAGCGGCAACGGCCTGCTCCTGCAGTTCAGAAGTCGACGAGTTATACAAGGAATCACTGCCTTGAATCCTGAGGCGATCCACTTCGAGGCCGTCATCTTCTGGCACAAGTAGGACCTATGCAGCGCTACCTCAGACCCGTGCTGAGAAATCCGACCCGTAATCAGTGGATCGGAGGCGCCGTTGCGCTTGGCGTGATCGTTGGCGTCGTGTACGCGATGAGCCGAGACGATGCGCCTGCAGCTCCAAAGTACCAGCAGCCTCCTGTGCCCATGCCACTGCCAGGCGAGGGTGAAGGCGCGCCGGTGTGCAACCTGGGCCCCCGTTACCCAGGCTTCGTCCTGGACGGTGAGCACTGCGTACCTGGACCCACGACGCCACCCGGCGTCTACATCACGAGCGACTGTACGGATTTTGTTTTCGTCACCGGTGAAGATGGACCCCAACCAGACGACTTCGAGACTCGCATCGCAAACGTCGTGACGGATGCCAACGGCAACGCCGTCGATCCGACGGACATGGTCAGTGGCTTTCTCAGCGCCTGGTGGCCCGAGTGTTCCTGGCCTTCCAGTGCGAACGACTCGCCGCGGATCATGCATCTGTACATGGCGCTGTCCTTGATGGCAGGGCGCATGATCGTGCATGCTGGAGGCAACGTGTTGGGCTCAGAAAGCCAAAGCACTGTCGATGGTGTGGTAGACACCCGCTTCGACGCGCTAGGCCTACCGGATTTCGACAACTCGATCGTACCGGAGATCGTGCTGCCCGAGTTCGACGATGGTACGGGACCTGGAGACCTCGATCCTGGCGATCTGCCTGGCACTGGCGGCGTCGGTGGTCTCGATCCGCAAGACGTAGGTCAGGGCCAACAAGGTGGCATTGATCTGCCGCCAGGCGGTCAGGGTCCTGGCTTCGATCTGGACCCGATCATACCTGCCGTCGCAGGCGTCTTCGTGCCTCCTGTGCCGCCCGTGCCGCCGCCAGAATCTCTGGACTACAAACCTGCGCCTGAGCACCTCGATCTGATCAGCACGCCTTGGACCGAGCGTTACACGCAGCACATTGTCCTGTTCGATTTTGCCGAAGGTGATCATGCGCTACTTCAAGACTGGACGATTCGCTTCGGCGTCTGCCTGACGTCGAGCGCAGGATTCGGCGAATTGACGAATTTCTTCAACGGCCAAGGGCAACAGCCACCGGCCGACTTCGACGATCCTGGGGCTCTCGGCGATCCAACGCTACGCTTCCAGATTCGAAACGTCGACGCAGTTCCCATCCAGTTCGGAGGATTCACCTCTCCGATGACCTACAAGAAAAGGTACGCGGCGAAGTTCAAGCGTGGAGCGGTAGTCAAGATCACACAGGCGCTGCACGAGATCAACGACTGGAACCCACTCGACGCCTGTCCGAACCGTCAGCAGCGTTGGCCGGAGCCCTCCTCACCTAACGGTTTTTGGGTCATGCCAGCAGGACTTGACGACTTCGCCATCTGGGATCCGAAGCCGCGCATATCGATCATTGTCAGTGGTCCAAAGATCGTACTGAAGATTTCTTACGTCGGGTTCCCGTACTTCCAAGTTACAGGCGGCGAAAGTAAAGCGCAGGCCTACGACTCTGCCTTCAAACTCGATCTCAAGGTCAGCGCGACCGGTACCAATCCGTGAGACGCCATGGCCCTCATCTCTGCACTGCTGCCCAAGGATGAAGAGTGGCATGGCCATGCCGAAGCGATCGGCCTCGGGTTAGGCGTGATGGGCATCGGTTTCGCGTTGGCCGAGATCTACAAGCGCCCTGGTCTAGCTTACATCGGAACGGCGACAGCTGTAGGTCTCGTAGCGTTCCATTGGAACACTACGAAGCGCCGACTTGAGGCCGAGCGAGCACTCAAGGAGCTGCGATGAAACTATTTGCTACGAACGACGCGGATCAGAACTTTGCTTTGTTTGACCCCTGGACGGTCATCCACACGTCGTTTGGACTGTGGGCAGGCCTGGTCGGCATTTCGTTCAAGTGGACGATGGCGGCGGCAGTGCTGTACGAGATGTTCGAGCAGGTCGCCGAAGACCAGCCGTGGGGCCAAAAAATATTCCGCAGCTCGGGCCGAGAAACGATCGCGAATCTGGTCAGCGACGTCGGCGTGACCGCAGGCGGCTGGTGGCTCGGAAACAAGTACCACGAGCCACGAGTCTCGGGCTACCTCGCGCCGGCAGCACGAAATCCAATCGGAGGTCGGTGATGAGCAGGCAAGACCAGATCGACGCTGCGGCTGAAGCTGGAGCCGCGCTCTACTACTTCACGTCCGACGGTCGTGGTAACGCGCCTGATCCATCTGACGCAGACCTGGCCAAGTACGGCGACGACTACGAGCGAATCGATGCGTTCGTCTACGGCTTTGACGAAGCCAAGAAAGAAAACGAGGATGTGTCGCGAACTCGTCGTCATAAGCCGCATGAACGCGAACAGGCTAGGCGTCTTGCTCGTGGAGAATACTGATGCGCGCGATCGTGCCGGCCTACAACGAGGACATGACCACAGGCGCCGTGGTCGATGCGCTGTTGCGTTCCGAAGCCTTCGAGGAGGTCGTCGTCGTCGACGACGGTAGTTCTGACCTGACGCGCCAAGTCGCACGCGAAGCTGGCGCCCGAGTCGTCACGACGCCCAAGAATCTCGGCAAGGGTGGCGCCATGATCTTGGCCGTGCGTCAGTGTTGCGAAGGCGACTCTCATGTCGCTTTTTTCGACGCGGATCTCATCGGACTACGCCCTGACCACGTAGATCGCATGGTACTCGTCGCCGAGAGCGGCTACGACATGGTCTGCGCGATGCGGGACAAAGGTCCGGTCCAAAACGTCCTGCAGCTCGCGGTCAGTCCCATGATCACTGGCGAGCGAATTCTTGCACGCTGGGTCATTGATGCTTTGCCCGAGACATGCTGGTCTGGCTACAGCATCGAAACGGCCATGAATGACGTCGTGACCCGTCGCGGCGGACGTACGGCGCTCATCTTCCTCGACGACGTCAGCATGCGAACCAAGGCCGACAAGGCCGGCCTGTGGAATGGCGTGGTCGGCCACGTGAAGATGGCGCGCCAGATCCTCGCCACACGCCGAGCCCTGCGACGAACAGGAGGCCTGTCATGTCAGTGAGAAAGTTCTCCGATCCTATCGAGGAGCTGCGCAAGATTGCCGCGACCAAGAGTCACGGTGAGGCGGCTAACCTGCACGAGAACGACGTAGGGAATCTCGTCTACCGTGCGAGGTACGAGAAGGCGATCGATCGTGTTGAGAGGCTCGTACTAGCGACTGGTGGTGAGGTAATTCAACGCGGACGCGGCAGCAAGATCAAGCGCGACGCAAAGGGTCGAACGACATCTAACGCGCAGCCGTTCTATATCGAATTCTCAGTTGGTATCGACGAAGACGTCTTCATTCGCACTGGCGCAAGGCTCGAAAATCCATCCCAACGTGCCGTTGCCGAGCGTCTCGCCCACGGAGAGTACCGATGACCATGAACCTTCGTCCCGCGATCCACAATCCCAACGGAGCCGTGGTAGTCGGTCTCACCCCGGACCAGCGCGACGATCTGCGCAACGGCTTACTACTGCTCGCCGCGGGCCTTACTGTCGCAGGCCTTGGCGTCGGATACCTGTACGGCCGCAACAAGGGCAGGGAGTCCAATCCTGGCCAGCCGGCCCTGTCAGGCCGTCCCAGTGCCATACTCAGGGACTTCCTGCGCAGGTGACCCATGCCGCCGATCCGTCTCAATCGAACCGCTCAAGCTCCTCAGATACCTCGACGATCGGTCGGCATCGTCGAGGCTCTGGCATCGGATCATGCCCGTGTCCGAGAGATGATCGCGCAAGTGGTCCAAGACCCGGGTCTGGCCGCGAGTCTATACCCGCAGATCGCAGATATCTTGCGTCGTCATGACATCGCCGAAAGCCAGACGCTCTACGAGGCGCTGGCCAAGGGGCCACTGGCCGCGCAGATCCAGACCAGCCGAGCCCAACACGCACGACTCGCTGCCGCCTGGCGTCGTCTCGACAACACGAACGTGCATCACGCCGTCTGGAACTCGCGCTTTGCCGAGATGGTCCGAGCCCTGGAGGCGCATCTTCACGTCGAGGAGACTCGTGTTTTTGCAGCCGCACGACAACTTCCAATCCGACTCCAACAGCGTCTCGCGACGCAGTACAGGCAACTGATGAAGCACCGCGTCGACAACCCACCTGTGTACCGTGCCAACAATCCATCCGCGTTCCGTGCCAACAATCCTCAGGTCCGACAAGTTCAGGTATCGTGGTTCGATCGCTACTTCGGCGGCGGCAAGGATCTCGTCATGAACCCAGGTGCACGTCAGATTCTTGGACCTCGACCAGTCATCGCGACCCAGTCCTCGCGTAGGCTGAACCCAGTCACGATCAACCGCGTGACGTTCTGCCCCGCAGGATATAGGGCATGCGGAGTCAGCTCGACGACCGGAGAGGGTGCATGCTGCCCCAATCCCAAGTACACAGGATCATCATTCGCAGCGCTGTCGCCGTCGCGAGCACGCCGCACTCGGTTCCTACGCTTCCGTGTAACGCCTCCGATCAACAACGAAGATCGGTTCTGGCATCCCTGGAGGTACCCGCCGCGAGTAGCCGGTCAGGCACAGGCAGCTGGCGAAGTCCATACCGACGCGTTCGGCAATCAGTACGTCGTAGCCGGAGGCGCTCGCCGCTTGTGAACCGTCATGCGTCAGCGCAACGCCAAGGGTGATCAAAATATCAACGCCTGCGTCCTGGGACGCTGGGCGTGGGATTCTGATCGTTCGATCTGCGGCCCAGATGCGCCTGACCCGAGCACTGCAGCCAAGCGCCTGGCCGACAAGCGTTGGCAAAAGTCCTTGCGCATTCAGGCCCGCAAGCTCCGCGACAACACAGGCGCCGCGATCGCAGCAGCACAGCGCGAGGGTAACCCCTTGGGCAACCACATGAACACGAGGCAAGTCGCCGTCGCAGCGCGACTCGCCCGAGGAGAAATCTAGCCATGGCCAAGTCCAAGAAGAAGGCGTCCAAGAAGGCGTCCAAGTCCACGACAACCTCGACGACCACCACGGTCAAGAAGGTCGTGACCAATCCCGGCACCTCGGAGTCCAATCCGCAAGAGATCGATGAGCATGCTGCGCGTGAGCTGGTCCTGTGGATCGACAACACCGAGCCCTTGTACCGACAGTGGCAGGCCATCGTGAAGAACATGTGGCGCCACAAGGCCAAGGGTCGCTACGACCATGAACGCGCTATCGACGGGTTCATGTATCTCGTCGACGCAGCGGCCAAGGACTACACGAAGAAGTTTGGCGCTGCTGGCGACAGGATCGACGTCATGTTCAACAAGGCCACGCGTCGCCACGCGGCCGAGGAATACGCGCAAAGCTTCGAAGAGAACGATCGCGATGAGGTCTACTACATGCCACAGGCCGCCAAGAACCCGAGCCACCGTAAGTCTAACGCCGAATGGCACGGCCAAATTCTTGACATGGTCGCCGAATCCGAAGGTATAGATTCTGACGTATACATCGAGATGACGTCAGATCTGGAAGAAGCGATCGAGAAGTACGAGTCCAGACTTCATGACGCACTCGAAGATGTCATCCAGAAGTACCCACCCAAGAACGATCAAGACATCAATGACGTCCTTGGCGCCGATGCGGATTACAACGTCTTCATGACGCTCAACGGCGAAGGCGTCGGTATCTGGGACGGGCGATGGAAGCACCTGTGGAACGATGATGATCTTGAAAATGTCCAGAAGCTTCTGATGAAGAAGCTCAGAGACGTAGCCGATGACACTGGCAGCGGATGGCTCAACGACGCCTTCCGCGATGCCGTGTACGCTGCCGATCGTGAAGAGAACCCCTCCTCTTCGTCACACATGACGGCTGTCGCTGCACGACTCGCACGAGGTGAGGTATGACGCCGCGTGACGGAGCGCTGACTGGCGCTGTGATCGGTCTGCTGACCGCGTTTGTCGCGGATGACACGCGGCATGTCTCTGGCATCCTGACCTTGACTGCCCTGGGCCTGGTCCTGGGCGCGGCGGCAGCAGGCGCGAGGCGGCCCCAAGACTTCAAGAAGGCGCTGTTCGAGAGCGCGCCCAGGAGATAGTGATGTCCATGAATACCGATCCCATCCTTCGTCGCAACTTCCTGGTTGGCATCGCCTCGATCCTCGGCGCGTCGGTTCATGACGTCGAGGCCCATGCCGGAGAGCCTGGTGAACCCGGTCCCGAGGTCATGCGGCTGACGCTGCCGACCGAGACTGCGACCACAGACAGTCTCGGGATCTTTGTGGTGCAGCTCGTGGTTCAGCCGGACCGTGACCTGCACCTGCAGCTCGACGTCACCCATGGCCCTTGGTATCCGGTAGGCCTGCGCAGCTTCATCGAGATTGAACGCGTCGTCGTCGATCAGATTACTACCTCTCGCGGCAACGAACTGCTGCATCCCGACATCGGTCTGGACATGGCGTACTTCGCCCACGACGAACCGAGCTTTGGTGCCATGGGATCGCCGTGGTGCCAGTTCGACATGGGCGTGCTCATGCCAGACATGCCGACGAGCATGTTCTTGCGCAACGTCAGTCCTGATGGAAAACCGCAACTCATGTCGCTTGTCGTCGTGGGTCAGCTGATGAACCAAGGCGGCTGCCGCTTTACCGCCGACGGCCCGCTCTACAACGCGGACGGCACGGAGATGGTCGAATCATGTCCTGATCCAGGGTCTGACGGAGTCGTAGTCGACTAGAAATCCTCTCCGCACGCCAAGGGCTGCCATGACCACGTACCTACCCAGGATCGATTCCGTGATGAGCAGCCTCTTCGCGAAGTCGATCGCGATGCGGATGCGCGACAACGATCCGACCGTAGTCGCTGCGTTGACACCTTGTCGAGGCTCTCCTGAAGGCGTGTTCTCAGACCCGCCAAGCTCGCTTCGATTCCAGATCGACGGACCTGCGCTGTGGTGGAAGACGACGCCACGAGGCGACGCAACCGGTTGGGTCATCATCGCCGATGGAGCAGGACCCATCGTTGATGATCCGTACTACATCGACGCTGCTGACTATGGCGTCGTTGACGACGGCGCTGATCACTCCGCAGGTCTACAAGCCGCCATGGACGCAGCTGTGGCCCAGGACGTTTTAATTGTCCAAGTGCCAGCCGGCACAATCGAGCTTGGATCGACAGTTCGCTACCACGGCGATATCACGCTACGTGGCCAAGGCGCGCAGGCGACGATCTTTCACTTCACAGGCACGGGCTACACCTTCGAGCAGAGCACGCCCGGCACGCGCATCTTCAACGTCAAGTTCCACGACTTCCAGATCAGCTACGAAGCAGCGGCTGCCGGCGGCATCCACCTTGACGACGTATCGTTGGCCCGCCTAGACAACGTGGCGGTGTTCGGACCTGGTCTTGGCAGTGGATCGGGATTCCGGATCTCTGGATCGACCAACGGATTCGCCGTCTACAACGCCTTCTACCACTGCCGCGCGCTGAGCTGCGACGATGGCTTCCTCGTCGACGCCGCTGGTAGCAACGACACACACCTGTTCGACTGCCGTGCTACCGCATGCGCGCGAGGTGTCTACGTACTCGATAGTAACCACATCGTCATCGAAGCATGTGCGATCGAAAGCAGTACGCGAGGTGTCGTGATCGATGCGTCGATCTCGGCCGTGTCGGACTCCTTGACGATCGCGAACACGAGGTTCGAAGGAAATACAGCTGCAAACATCCAGTTCGGAGATGCCTTCGCCGCTGCCAACGTCAGGTACCCGAACATTCACAACAATCATCACGTGACCGGCACGCCAATCGTGGGCGCGCCAAGCTTTCCGACTTATGTCGGAGATACCAGCGGTCTGCTTCAGTCGCTTCAAATTGTCACGCCGTTCTTGGTCGAGCCGTTTCGACTTGAGAGAACAGTGGCTGCGCCTACGGGCGAAGTGATGATCCACATGGTCGACAGTAACTCCGGGTCAGGAGCGCCGGTCACTGTTCAGATCACGACCGAACGCGTGTCGCCCCAAATACGAGGCGTGCGAGCCTCGATCACACGATGGGAGCTTCTGTCAGATGGGTCTGCATCGTTCACAGGCGCTGTGGGTTGTGCAGGACTGACAACAACAACGTTGCAAGCAACAGGAACCGTCTCGTTTATTACCGCAGGTCAGAACGTATTTCTCGGCGACGGTGTGTCTGCCGGTAACGTCACCCTAGAAAACCGCAAGGCCGACGCCAATAACCTCACCTATAATATCAAGCGCATCGGCACTGCGGCTGCTGGTGCACGACTCGGCTGGCAGTGGGATAGCAACGAGAGTGACAATCAGCTCCACTTCGACACCAGCGGCAACCTACTCGCGATACGCCCGTTTGCGTGGGTCTACGACGGCACCAATGGACGCGTGGTCACGTCGGTAGGGCGCCTAGCGACCAACCGCAACACCGTCCTGGTCGACGGAGACGTTGCCCTTTCGGCTGGCTGGGGATCGACAGCTACTGTTGTCGTAGCAGCCAACAGCAACGAGCACCGCGGGCAGATGACGATCACGCCTAGCGGCGCTGGTATTGCCCTTGATCCAACCGTCACGCTCACGTTTCCAAACGGCACATGGGCTGCTGCAGGCTGGACCATGCTCGTGCGCAACGGAGGCAGTGATACTGTACTTCTCATACCTGGCCAGCAATGGACTGTGGCGGACAATGCGACAAACTTCGTCGTACAAATACGAGGCACTCCGACCGACGGGTTGACGGTCATCTTTCGCTGGTGGAGGGTCGGCTAGCCCATGTTCATCTTGATCAATGGCGTCGAAATGGTGGTCATTCACGAACGCTACGTTGTAGCAGGCGCGAGGCGGACCCAGGACTTCAAGAATGCGCTGTTCGAGAGCGAGTCCAGGATATGATCAATGGCGCCGAAATTCATATCCTGTACAAGTCCAACGGGACGCTGAAATCAGAGGTGTAAGATGTCACTGTACGCTCCAAAGATAACAGCGATTCTCGCCGGACTTATAGTCCGATCGTTGAACATTGGACTAGCCACAGGAACTCCTCGCGTATCGATACAGATTATCGAAGGTTCTCCTGAAGGAGTCCTTCGCGGAACGATTGGCAGTATCGCACTTCGAGCTGACGTTGCAGAGATCTGGCAGAAGACGACGGCCACTGGCACGGACGGCTGGGTAATTTATTCGCCGGGAAGCGAGCCTCCGAGTGTGATGGAATTCGGTGCTACGGGAGACGGCGTCACCGATGACACCGTCGCGATCCAAGCGGCGATTGACTCTGGTTCTGTGTTTTTTCCGGCTGGTGTCTATCGGTACTCGCAGATCACCTTGCGTAGCGACCGCACCATATTCGGCGAATCAGGCTCGGTGCTAAAACTTCTCGACCACGTCACAGACGTGGACAATAACCTTTCCTATTTTCTTGTGCTCGCGAACAACCAGGACAACATCACGATCCGTGATCTTACCTTCGACGGAAATCGTGACCTCAACCTACCAGTTACACAGGGCCCGTTGTGGGTAGCCGACACGTTGACGATCACCGGCGACAACATCCGCGTGATCGACTGCACGTTCATCGAGATCGTGGACTCCGGGGTGATGTTCGCGCAGTGCACCAACTCGATGGTCAAGGGGTGCCGCTTCGATCGCGCGTACGATCTTGGGATCTACTACAACGACTCGTTCGGCGGGGTCGCGCACAACAATCTGATCGAAGGCAACGTGTTCACCCGCTGCGCCTACGGAGCGGTCGGGATCAAGCGCTTCGCGTCCGGCGTGGTGGTGGATGGCAACACTGTGTTCGACTGCGGCAACGGATTCACGCTGGAGGACTTCGGCTCTGGCATGCATCCAGAGCGCGTCGTGATCTCCAACAACCGGCTGGAGCTGATCGGCCATAGCTTTGCTACAGACCCGCTCGTTCAGCAGGTTGCGATTGCAGTGAACGCTACGCACGGGACCATCATCACTGGCAACCTGATCGACGACGTCGTGGGCGAGGGCATCAGCTTGAGCGGGTGCGAGTACTGCATCGTCGTTGACAACGAGATCATTGGCAGCGCGATCGGGCATGTTACGCGCAATCGCGGGATCTCCATCGACCCCCGCAACGCCATTGGCACGAGTCACTGCATCATCACCGGCAACATCGTACGCGACGTGCAGTCAGAAGGATTCCGCTCGCTGCCCGGGGCCGGTGATCACCAGTTCAACCGGATCGCGCACAACGATTTTCACAGCGCGGCCAGCGATGGCCTGCGCGTCGACAGTAACTTCATCGACAACGACGTGTCCGAGAACAGGTTGGATGGTGGTGCTGTCGGCTTCTTCGATCTCGACGTCGCCATCGCAGGCGGCACGGTCACTCGCAATCGCTGGGCGAACAACCGGCTGATCAACGGCACCATCAACGGGTATGTCGACGTTACGAACGCAAGCATCGTGCAGGACTTTGGTCCGATGGACGTAGCGATCGGTACGACAGCTCCGACTGTCGGAATGTGGAAGCGCGGGACGATCGTATGGAACAGCCAGCCCGCGGGCGATGCACCGCTGTGCTGGGTGTGCACCGTTGCGGGGACGCCGGGCACGTGGCTCGCGCTCAAAGGTGTCCCGGGCTCGGGTGTGCTCACTCTGTCTGGAGATCTAGAGTCCCTCTCGTCGATCGTCCTCGGCGACGGCGTGACAGCAGGCAGCCCGCAGATCCGCTTCCGTAAGCATGAGAACAACAACCAAAGCTATTTCGAGTGGCGCGCGGAGGCTGGCACCGCGGGCCGCCGCTGGGAAGAGCAGTTCGACACGAGCGAGCACCGACGCGCGTTTATGTACGACGGCTCAGGAAACATCCATTCGCTCTCACCGTACCAGTACCGTTACAGCGATATCAACGGGCGCGGAGGCTTCGCCGTCGGCAGATTCTGGGCCGATCTGAACACGACGCTAGTGGACGGCAACTTCGCGATCTCGGCGGGATGGGGGGACACGGCGACCGTGGTCGTGCAGGTCGCGGATCCGATCCCCAAGGAGATGCGAGGAACCGTAACCGTCACTAGCTCCGGTACCGGTCAAGCGGTGAGGCCAACGATTACATTAACCTTCCCCAATGGAACATGGACCAACTCCCCCGGAGCTATCGTTGTACTCAACGGGGATAACGCCGGAGGCATCACAGGGTGTTCATTCGTAACGACCGCGACAACGCTCGTGATCACTGCGCAGGGCACACCAGTCAACGGTGTACCCTACACGTTCTCGTGGATGCTGCTGGGTTGACCGCGACTGAAGGACCACGACTGAAGGACCACGACTTAAGGACCGGATGACGTTGCAACGCGAGCTTCACTACGACGAACCGGCCTGGGAAGTGCTCGATGTCCCAGGCGCAGATGTGCGTCTGATGCGAGGCGCGGTCGAGTTCGAGGCTGGCGACGCACTCATGAGCAACGTTGTTGAACAAACGCCTTGGCGCTCCGACACGGCCGTCATCATGGGTAAGTCGTATCCGGTGCCGCGATTGCAGCACTGGGTCGGCCCGAAGTCCTACGCGTACTCGGGCATGACGATCGATCCAGGAGTCTGGACCACGGCCTTGTGGAAACTCCGATCGACGGTAGAAGACCTGATTTCCATACAGTTCAACTCCGTGTTCCTGAACCTGTACCGCGACGGGCAGGACAGCATCGGTTGGCATGCCGACGACGTGAACGAAGAAGACAACTCGCCCATCGTGAGTCTGAGCTTCGGCGCGACTCGTGATTTCGTCCTGAGACGCATCAGCGACCATCGCCGCGTCCCGATCGAGCTGCGCCATGGCGACGTGCTGGTGATGGCAGGCTCAACGCAGCGTCTGTGGCAACACTCGGTACCCGCGCGAGCGACCGTGGTCGAGCCAAGGCTGAGCCTGACGTTTCGGAACGTCAGAACAGGATGAGCATGTCCAAACGCGAACGGGCAGAGCACGGTGGCATACGCGCGCGGAGTGTCTTCCCGGGCAAGGTCGTGACCGTCGGTCTCAACCATGCCCCTGGCCAAAGGGAGTGCTGGTGCGTCTCGGTCACGATGAGCGACGGAACCCAGCGGTCCGCAAGCGGCGACGATCTGGACGAGGTGCTTGCGAGACTACTGGCCATCGTCCACGTTGACGACCTCGCCACAGCGCCGTAGGATCTCCCCATGCTGTCTCCGTCACGAGCCCGTCGAACTGCTGGTCTCAGGGTTTCCAGCGCCAGGGTCGTCATTCCACCTGCGCAGCAGCAGCTCTTTCTCGCATCTGCGGGCTCGGTGCCCATGCCGGCGCTACAGCCTGGCGAATGCGGCAACTACACTGGTCAAGGCGGACAGAACTTCACGTGCTGCAAGAGCGGGATCTTCGGCACGGTCTCCTGCTTCACGTACCATTTTCCCGGTGGTCGCAGACGCCGCTCTGCGTGGTAGCTCGTTCAGTCGTCCCGACACAGGTGGTACAGCGCGATCGTGGCGAAGCGCTGCGCCGAATCCAAAGCGCCCATCGCAAGCAGGTAGTGCTCCCCTGACATGCAGCCCAGCTCAGCGCCGTCGATCTCGCAGAGCATATTCATGCGCAGGGCTTGGATCTTCTTTGCGAACGTGTCCAGCGCCGTGCGGGTGTCCACGTCCTCGTCGTCATCGTCCATTTTCTTGTCTTCAACGTCTTCGTTCACGTCGTCTTCTCCTTCTTGGCGTCGGGCGCCTCGCGGCACTCGTCGCACCACGCCCTCGGATCGGGCAGCGTCATCTCAGCGAGCTTGCGCGTGGCGTGACACACGACCGTGCCATGATCCTCGCAGACGGTCGACCACGGCCACTGTTGGTCGCTCTCGATGCCGGACTCCAGGCTCTTGTACAGCCCGACCATCGTACCCGTGGCGCGACTACGACGAAGCGTCACGCAGCCTGGACGCGAGCGGACCTCGGCATCGAG
>Ga0214473_10003607_pt1 | contig 18725 bp, 23 predicted proteins | sample RVTome_7_FD_203509 | JGI IMG/M metagenome (GOLD analysis project Ga0214473, IMG submission 203509) | Soil microbial communities from uranium-contaminated site in the Upper Colorado River Basin, Wyoming, United States - RVT98D197 | ecosystem: Environmental > Terrestrial > Soil > Contaminated >... | reverse complement strand
AATCGGACGTTCAGACTGTCCAACAATTGGCATTTCGAGCGAAGTCGAGAAATCCCTTCGTAATTAAAACGATTAAAATAAGCGATTTCTCCATTCCGCTACGCTCCAGTCGAAATGCCAAAATGGTACTTTTAGAAAGTCTGAACGCCCGATTATTTTTTAATAAATTTTAATTTACTTCAAAATTATTTCTACATCCTGTTCCTGACCTTGGCGGTAGATAGTTAATCTTATTTTGGTATTAGAGGAATAATCCTGAATTAATTTGGTAAAATTATTATATTCATTAACCTCATCGTCATTGACTTTTAAAATAATATCTTCTGATTGTAAAATATCTTTGGCGGGGCTGTCTTTTTTTATCGCTGGTAAATTACTTTCCGGATAATCAAGGATTAGCGCCCCGGCTCGTTTATTGGCCGTGTAATTAGCGGGCAAATTTAAATTTTGACTGAGATTAAAATAATTTAAGCCGAGATTTGCGCGGCTGACGGTTTGTTTATTTTTTAAAAAATTATCAACTGCCTGCTCCAGATAAGTGGCGGGGATTAAAGTCTGAAAATTATTTTCCAGAAGATTATTACTGCCCAGGCCGATTAATTCGCCCCGGAAATTGGCGGCTAAGCAACCGTCAAAATTCTCAGGCAATAAATCTTTTGTCAGATAAAATTCGTCTTGTTTTTCTGTTGAATGATAATATTCCTTGGGTATTGTTTGCAAATAATAATTAATCTTTTCCAAATGACTGATAATTACCGGCGCGGTCGCTTCATAGCCGCTGGCCGCCATTAAAACAATTTCTTCGTTAAGCCCCAGCTGGTTCTGGTTATAAAAGGTCACCGGCATTAAATTAGCCGCGTCAATTTTGAAAAAAACAATGCCGGTTAAGCTGTCTTGATAGAAATCTTTGGCGATATAGGCGCTGCCTTCGGCCGTAATAATCTGGTAAGATTTTTTAAAATCGGTGATCACTGTGGGACCGGCCAGCAGCCAGCCGTCGCTGGTCACAATCACCGCCGTGCCCAAAAAACGCTTTTCCAAATCAATTTTTTGCCACCACTGGCCGGTGGTTTCCAAATTATAAATGCCGGCGGTTTGCCTGGCTAAATTCTTGACCATCAAAGAGTTCGGATCGTCAATGGTTATTTTCTTGGTAAAATCAATAATATTCCGATTAAGGTTTAAATCGCTGGTAATAATTTTATTATTATAATAATAAGAACTCACCAAAAGACCGCTTAAGCCGCCGGTTAAAATCGCGATCACTAAAATAACGGTTAAACTAAGATAAAAATTTTTAAAATTTAAATTTTTATTGGAAAATTTTTGCTTATCTTCCTGCTGGCAAATTTCCTGACTGGTTTCGGCTTTTTGAGACATATTTTTTAAATATTTATTTTTTATAAAATAAGATAACTCAAGATAAAAGTCAAGATCAGGATAATTATTACCCCGATAAGCGACCTTTTAAATAATCGCCGCTTAATGATTTGTTCCTGGTCTTGAAAAAACCCTTCGCAAAAAAGATAATAAACCATGGTAAAAATCAGCCCTTTAAAATAAATGGTCAAGGATAATAAATTTATCAGCGCGGCGGTTTCGCCGAAAGCCGCCATAAATATTATTATCAGAAGCGGCAAGCTAACCGGCTTTTGACTGATCAAGCTTAGGTTTTCTGAATTGCTGAAATAAGCAAAAAGCCAAAGCGCCTGCCAAAAAAAAATCAGACTAACCAATAAAATTAAGGCACAGGCCAGGATTATATTAATGTTAATAAAAGTCAGTAAGCCGTAAGAAGCGGTAGTTAAAAACCACAGGGCGATTAATTGTCCGAAATATAGATAATTTTTCAGGTTATTAAGCTGCCAGACCGGCTGCTTATAAAATTCTTTAAATATTACATTAAAATAAGTAAATAAAAATACACTGACAAATAATATGATAATTCCTTGAAAGATCACGTTTTCCAAAAAAATAATAAATAATAAAGCGCCGTTTATAAAAAATACCGCGCCAATCAATAAATTAATAAAATCGGCCAGCTTGGTCTTATGGCTGATTAAATACCAAAAAGAAAAAATAATCAATAAATTAATAAGTAAAAAAACGTAATAATACCACTGGGGCGCCAGAAACAATGAAAATAACAAACAAAAAATAACTAGCGGAATTAAATAAACGCTAATTCTTCTGATAATTAACATTTTATTGGTATAAGTTTATAAGAAACAAAGTCAGGGTCGGCTTTAACCACTGGTAAAGATTTATTTGTTCCTCGATTATTAAACGGCTTTGATTGGCTTCCGCCGGATCGGCCGTTTTTAATTTATTTAAGGCAATGATCAATTTCAAATGCAGATCTTTGTATTCCGCCGGCACCAGCAAAGCCAATAATTGATCTTCCAAGCTTTTTAAGCCCTCGTTTTTGGTCGGCTGATCACTGCTTAAAAAACTTTTGGCTGACAAAAAATCCTCCAAATCTTTTATCAGGCTATTTTGATAGCGATTAAGCAAATCGCTGGCAGTCGGCGGCTCGACGACTTGATTAAGGCTCGTTGGCCTGTCTGCCTGATTAAGATAAATAATCAGGGCAATCAGAAGAAGGGTGATAATAAAAATTATTACAAAAAAAATAAAGTGGCTGTTTTTCATATTTATTCCATCGAACTAATGGAGTCCTGGGCCTTTTTTTTCTTGAAGACGACGTACAAACCAATTAAAATAATCAGTGAGGGGATAATGATATCCCAGGCCGCGGCCGTTAAAATTCCTAAATTTTTTAACAAATAAACAGCGCCAATAATAATCAATAAATAACCCCAAAACATATGGATAATTTAAGAATTAAATTATTAAAATCAGCAGAATGACGATTAAAGCAACAATCACCAAAGTAACGATGGAAATAAGGATGGTGTAAATTGCTTCCTGATACTGCTTTTTAAAAACTAAATAGATGGGGTAACCAAAGATTAAGAAGCCGCTCAGTGCCGCACTGAAAACCATAATAATCAAGAGCAATAAGAAGGTGATGATGTCGCCTGGGCCAATAATTATCGTGTTTAAAAAATTCATCAGCACCGCAATAAAAAAGCAGTAAACCGCTTCAATTAAAGCTGCACTGAGTCCAAACATCCAATAATTTTCTTGTTTTTTTTGAAAAAGAGCTGCCATAATTTTGTTTTTTTAATAATTAAAAATTAAAATTATTTGCCTTAAGTTCCTGCCAATCATCACTGGCTTGATTAAAAAGGTAGGTTTTCAGCGTATAAGTAAATTCATCATCGGAATAAACATAGCTCACTTCCACATGACTGCCGATCCTTCGAGAAAATTGAGTTTTTTTATCAAGAATTACCGGTCTTTTTCTAAACTCCAGCTTAACTTTCCCCATTTGGCTTTCAAAGATGATGATTTCCTTTTCCTCTCTTTTCTCCTCGTCTTTTTCCTGATAATTCTCAAGGGTCTGAAACTTTTCTTTTATTTTATCCTTTATCTCTAGCCATTTATCTGGGGTCATAAATTTATCAAGTTAATGATATTATACCACTTTGCCAATAAAAATCAAAGGTTTGGCATACTTGAATTTTTTTTGAGTTTTTGTTATGTTGTATATTATGCGCCCCGAGATAAACTCGGGCTGATGGTAAAAGAGACAACTAAGTTTACCTTGAATAACTTGCGGGGTGTAGCGCAGTTGGTTAGCGCGCATCGTTCGGGACGATGAGGCCCGCGGTTCAAATCCGCGCACCCCGACCAATCAATAAATTATAAATATAACTTAACAAATTTAATGTCAACTAATATAAAACATCTGGGCTTTATCATGGACGGTAACCGGCGTTGGGCAAAAGAAAAAAAGTTACCGACACTGCTGGGCCATAAAAAAGGTTATGAAACAGCTATTAATGTCGTTAAATGGTGTGTAAATCGTGGTATTAAAGTTATTACTTTATACGCTTTTTCAACAGAAAACTGGAATCGGAGTAAAGAAGAAATTTCTTATTTAATGGAATTATCTGAAAAAGCTGTAAAAGAACAAATTAATGAATTGCATAAAAAAGAAATTAAAGTCCAATATCTTGGCCGATTAACTGAATTATCTAAAAAATTACAAAAAATTTTTACTGAGGCAATGGCTTTAACCAAAAATAATAAAAAAGCCACTTTAAATATGGCTTTTAATTATGGCGGTCAACCGGAAATTATTGACGCCATTAATGGTTTAATAAAAAAAGGGATAAGAAATGTTACCCCGGAAATTTTGCAAAAATTCTTATATGACCCGGATATGCCAGCGCCGGATTTAATAATCAGAACTTCCGGCGAAATGAGAACTTCCGGCTTTTTGCTCTGGGAAGCGGCCTATAGTGAATTGTATTTTACCAAAACCTATTGGCCGGCCTTTTCGGAAAAGGATTTGGATCTGGCAATTGAAAGTTTTAATCATCGCCAAAGACGCTTTGGCGGATAATTAAAAACACACCCCTGTAGGGGCGGGGTTACCCCGCCCCTACAGGGGTGTGTTTTATTTTTAGCGGTAATAATCATCATCAATCGGGCCAAGGGTCCGCCGTCTTTTGGGCGTTCTAATAACAATCATCGCCAAAATCGGGGAAATTATCCAAACAAATTTTGCTGTTTCATTAATAAAAATCTGCTGGGTCAGCAAGGACAAGCCTGAAGTAACCGAACTGGGCAGATAAGATAAAACCACGCTGATTAATAAACCAATTTGTAAAACGCTAAAAAGCATGGTCTGCCACCAGGAACCGTCGTGATTGCCGCCGCCAAAAACCTTTAGCAGGGCGCTTCTGGATAAAAGAAAAAAGAGCACTAAAAAAGCTCCGACAAAAGTTATTAACCTAAATAAAATAAAATCACCCATGCCCCTGGCCAGTAAAAAATTCTCGACTACTGGCGCGTAATCAACCACGGCCAGACTCATGTAAATCGCAATTAAAATTACGATTATCCTTTGCCGGCCCAGGGACATCCCGTAAATCAGAGCCGAAATTACAAAAAATAAAATTATAAACAAATCCCAAGAAGGCGCCTGCCAGTTAAAATTATTAACTAAGTCCAAAAAATTGCCGCCAAATTGACTGGTGCTCGTCTGAGTTACGGTCGCCGTCTGCTCTGGCGTTAAATTTAAATTCGTTGTTAATACTGTAAAAATATTTAACACAAATTTCCTCCTAAATTTATTAATTGCTTGAAACGACGGTTATGAAAGGGTTTAATATCTTTATTATAGCACGAATTGTCGAAAAAATAAAGCAACTAATCAGTTTTTTCTAAGTCTTTTAATTCTTCTATTAAGGCTTTTTGTTTACGATCAAGCTTTTTGGGTATCTTAATAATTATTTCTACCAGCTGATCGCCGCGGCCGCTGCTCTGAAGCTTCGGCACCCCTTGGCCTTTAAGAATAAAAATTTTATTATTAGGCGTTCCTGGCGGAATTTTCAAATAAATCTCGCCATCGACTGTTTTGATCTCAACTTTATCGCCCAAAACCGCCTGACTATAAGAAATCTCTTTTTTGGTCAGGAGATTGTCGCCCTGACGACTAAATATTTCTGATGGTTGAACTATTATATTTATATACAAATCGCCGCTCGGGCTGCCTTTTTGGCCGGCCTCGCCCTGACCAGATAATTTTATTGACTGGCCATCTTTTATCCCAGCCGGAATATTTACTTTCAAAGTTTCTTCATCATTAATTATCCCCAAGCCCCGACAACGCCGGCAAGCCGTCGCGGCTTTCTTGCCCTCGCCGCCGCAATTGGCACAGACTCTTACTTGTTGAAAAGCGCCAAAAATTGTTTTTTGAGTCTCCCTGACCTGGCCGCTGCCCTGGCAGACTGGACAAGTTTCAATCTTAGTCCCAGGCTCAGCGCCATTGCCGTGGCAAACCGGGCATTTTATATTTTTGGCCAGATTGATAATCTTTTCCGCGCCAAAAACACTGGCCAAAAAATCAATTTCCAAAGTCATTTCCAGATCACTGCCCCGCTGTCTTTTGCTTTTTCTTGGCGAGCTGTAACCACCGAAAAAATCACCAAAAATATCGCCCAAATCTCCAAGATCAAAATTTATATTTTCCGTCCGAAAACCCGAAGTGCTAAATCCCCCATTCCGGGTAAAATCTTGCCAGTTGAAACCAGCACCAAATGGGCCCTGGCCGGAATAATCAAAACCCTGGGCGCCCTCAAAGGTGGTGCCGTATTGATCGTATTGTTTTCTTTTTTCCTCATTACCAAGAACCTGATAAGCTTCATTAACCTCCTTAAATTTCTTTTCATCACCGGAATTTTTATCAGGATGATGCTGATGAGCTTTTTTATAAAAAGCTTTTTTTATTTCGTCTTGGGAAGCGCCTTTAGGCACGTCGAGTGTTTCGTAATAGTCTTTGGGCATAAATTAGTTTATTTTATCTGCATTGAACGGCACATTCAAAAGTCTTAACATTGTTTTTCAAAACGTTAATTAACTCATCGCCTTCTATGGCCAGCTCATAATGGGATTGCAGATTAAGCCAGAATTGCGGCGAAGTCTTAAAGTATTTGCCCAAACGCAAGGCAGTATCGGCGCTAATGGCGCGAGTGCCATGGATAATTTCATTAATCCTTCTGGGGGCGACGTCAATATCCTTAGCCAAGCGGTATTGGCTGATTTTAAAAGGTAGTAAAAATTCTTCCATTAATACTTCACCCGGGTGAATTGGTTGAATTTTTTTAGTCATATTATTAGTTATTATTTAATTATGATAATCGGTTATCTCGACATTATAAGCATCACCTTGCGACCATTTGAAACAAATCCTCCATTGATCATTGATTCTAATACTATGCTGTCCGCGTCTCTTTCCTTTTAATTTTTCCAAATGGTTGGCCGGAGGTACTCTCAAGTCATTTATCATGTGAGACGCGTCAATCATCCATAATTTACGCAGGGCTGTTCTTTGGATAGAAAACGGCATTTTTAGCGAATATTCCCGGTTGAAAATTTTTTCTGTTTCCTTGGATTTAAAACTTTTTATCATACTATATTATTATATTAACGTATCACGATAATATTGTCAAGCGTTATTAATGGTCTTAGCAACGCTTAATGTTTCGTAATAGTCTTTGGGCATAAGTTTATTTGGGTTCAAATTCTGTGCCACATACATTACATTTATAATGTTTTGCACCAGCAAAATTTATTGAAACTGGATCGTATTCATAGCCCTTATACTGTATTGTTCCACATTTTGGGCAAATAATTTTTGTACTACCAAAATTAAAATTTGCAGCTGACACAAGATATCCATCATTAATTTCAACTATATTGTCACTTACATTTACATAATTACCAGGATGTACAATATGCTTTTTGAGAAGTAAAACAAATTTTTCTGGGTCAGAAATTATTTTATTAAAATCAAACTTTTCTTTTATTAAACTTGGTTGTTCATATTTTGAATTTTCAATTGAACTTAAATTTGTTTTTATGTCGTTAATTAATTGTTTCGGATAATTAAGATCTTTCGGATCATAATTAATAGATCTTAGATTTTGTATATCAAAAGGTAATTTTTCGCCGTGTTGATTTATTTGGATAAATGGTTTTTCTGCTAAATGTCTAATAGCAGCTTCATACATTACATTAGAATTAAGGCCTGTAAAATCAATTATTACCAAATCAGCATCAATTATTAATTGAACTATCTGCTCGGTAATTGAACCAGGAACTTGGTATTCATCGGCACGAATTATTTTATATTTTTCACCAATCGCAGGCTTATAAATACATTTCATCCATTGATCAACTCTTTGTCTAGTTTCATCATCTTTTGAACCAATGGGGGTAATTAAAAAGCATGTTTTTAACGTTTCCTTACTTTTTACTTTTGGCATAATATTTTTTTAATTATTTTACTTTCTTATCCCTCTCTATATTCTCCCTTACCCTCATCTTCACAATTTTCTTAACCAGCGTAGCCGGCAAAGGGTTTTTGGGTGTGAAATTAAAGGGATTCCTCGACTGCGCTCGGAATGACAAGGAATAAGCGATTTCTCCACTCGCGTCGCTTAGAGCGACGCTCGGTCGAAATGACAAGGTTTTAAACCCTTAACAAAGTCTTTGGTTAAATGCCTTGGCATTCCGACCGACGACGACCCTGAGCGTAGCGAAGGGGAGGAGGAGTGGAGGAATCCCTTTTTTCTTTAATAAAGAGGGCACTCGAAATGACAAAGGGTTACAACCCTATTTCTGGGCTCAAGTCTTTCCACGATGGATTTATTGTTCTTATAAGACTCTCCTTCTTCTCCCGGCGCCATTTTTTCAACTGATTTTCACGATCCATAGCATTATAGACATGAGTAAAATGTTCATAATAAACTAATTTGTGGCAAGAATATTTTTTAGTAAAACCGTTTATTAAATTATTTTTATGTTCATAAACCCTGCGCTCTAAATTATTAGTCATACCGACATATAAAGTACCTGATTTACTAGCCATGATATAGACATAAAAATTGTATTCTCTTTTAGGCATTATTTATTGGTAAAGGGATTCCTCCACTCATCCCGCCTTTGGCGGGATTCGGTCGGAATGCCAAGATACTTACAATAAACAATGTTAATTGGTTGAAGTGCTTGGCATTTCGACTGGAGTTCCGCAAAGCGGGACGGAATGGAGAAATCCCTTAGTTTAGACAATGGGGTAAACCCGTCTTTTATAAATTTCGAATTTTAAAACTCGAATTTCGAAATAAAAATTCGTAATCAAAATTCAAAATTAGAAATTCAAAATTACTTTTTTACTTCCTCATAATCCCCTTGCACCGGCTCTTCTTTAGTTTTGCCTGCGGTTTGATCAGCAGTTTGGCTTTGATCTGCCTGGCCTTGCGGCTGACTTTGATTTTGCTGACTCTGTGGTGAGCTTGCCGAACCATACATCGCCTGACCAATTTTACTAACTGTTTGGTTTAATTTTTCCAAAGCCTTTTTAATCGCTTCAGTGTCTTCACCATCTTTAACTTTTTTTAAGGCCTTAATTTTTTCTTCTACCTCTTTCTTAACCTCGGCGGGGATTTTGGCTTCGTTTTCTTTGATAATCTTTTCAGTATTATAAACGATCATTTCCGCGTTATTCTTTATTTCAATTTTTTCTTTTAATTTTTGATCCTCAGCCGCATGTTGTTCAGCTTCCTTGGTCATTTTCTCTACCTCATCCTTGGATAAACCACTGGAAGCAGTAATCGTAATAGACTGTTCTTTGCTAGTGGCTTTATCCTTGGCTTTGACATTTAAAATACCATTAGCATCAATATCAAAAGTTACTTCAATCTGGGGAATGCCGCGAGGCGACGGCGGGATGCCGGAAAGAATAAAAGTACCTAAGGTTTTATTGTCCTTGGCCATATCCCGTTCGCCCTGAAGAACGTGAATTTCTACTGAGGATTGGTTATCAGCGGCCGTAGAAAAAATTTGGGCCTTGGAAGTGGGAATAGTGGTGTTGCGGTTAATTAGTGGTGTTCTGATGCCGCCCAAAGTTTCAATCCCTAAGGTCAAGGGAGTAACGTCCAAAAGCAAAATATCCCGGCCAGCATCACCCTGTAATTGACCGGCCTGAATGGCCGCGCCCTGAGCCACCACTTCATCTGGATTTAAGCTCATATTCAGCTTTTTACAAAAAAATTTCTCAACCGCCTGTTGCACTAAAGGCATTCTGGTCATACCGCCAACCAATAAAATTTCATTAATGTCGCTGGCTTTCAGATGAGCGTCAGCTAAAGCCTGACGGCAGGGCTCCAGGGTTTTTTCCACTAAATCACCGACCAGGTTTTCCAGCTTGGCCCGGTTTAATTTCATTACCAAATGCCTGGGGCCAGAGGCGTCAGTGGTAATAAATGGCTGGTTAATTTCAGTTTCCATTACTGTTGATAATTCATGCTTGGCTTTTTCCGCTGATTCCTTGATTCGCTGGAGAGCCATCTGATCTTTGGCTAAATCAATGCCCTGATCTTTTTTAAATTCCTCAATCACCCAGTCAATTATTCTTTTATCAAAATCATCGCCGCCTAAATGAGTATCGCCATTAGTCGCCTTGACTTCCACGGTGTTTTGGTTGGACTCCTTGTCATAACCGATTTCCAAAACCGAAACGTCAAAAGTCCCGCCGCCTAAATCATAAACAACGATTTTTTCATCTTTATTTTTATTGACGCCATAAGCAAAAGCCGCGGCGGTCGGCTCGTTGATAATCCGCCGCACTTTCAAGCCGGCGATCTCCCCGGCATCTTTGGTGGCCTGGCGTTGGCTGTCATTAAAGTAGGCCGGCACCGTAATTACGGCTTCAATTATTTTCTCGCCTAATTTTTCTTCGGCATCGCTTTTTAATTTCTGCAAAACCATGGCGGAAATCTCTTGCGGCGAATATAATTTACCGCTCATTTCAATTTTAACGCCCTCGCCGGCCTGAACAATCTTAAAAGGCAGGACTTTCAAGTCGCGCTGAACTTCTGGATCGTCCCAACGTCGTCCAATCAAACGTTTAATGGAATATAAAGTGTTCAGGGGGTTAGTGACTGCCTGGCGCTTGGCCAGTTGGCCAACCAATCGTTCGCCGTTTTTTCCGATGGCCACGATTGACGGCGTGGTCCGGTTGCCATCTTTATTTTCTAAAACTTTTGGCTCGCCGCCCTCAAAAACTGCCATGCAGGAGAAAGTGGTGCCCAGATCAATGCCTAAAATTTTTGACATATTTTTTATAGTTAATTATTAATTTCAAATTTTGAATTTTTAATAAATTTTTAATTTTTAATTTTAAGTTTTGACTTTTGATTTTTGACTTATTTAATTAATATAAATATTACTCATTAATTCGCCTTTTTTTATTATTCCAATCAATTCAATTATTTCATCAGCCGAAAGCTCTTTCTCCTCATTAAAGGACAGCACTTCATTGGCTTGTAAATCAGTAATTGAGGCAGTGCCGACCAATCCATGAGGCGAGGCAACCACTCTGATAATCAGGTGGGAGCCGCAATAGGTACAGGATAAATGCGCCAAGAAAGTATTGCCGCGATCATCAAGGATCGCTAATTTATCGGCTAAATAATTATTATTGCACAACGGGCATTTCTTAATCAGCATCATGCTGGCGTCCCGGCGGCTATCATTAAATAAATTGTTAAAGTTTATGTTTCTCATATTTTTGGTTAAAGGCTGGCTTACTGATTAGTAAACCAGCTTTCAACCACCCAAAGGAGGTAGGTTTATTCTTTTATTTCGATATTTACCTTTTTGGGTTTGGCTCTTTCCTCTTTGGGGATGGTAATTTTCAGGATGCCCTTCTCATAAATCGCTTTGGCGGCTTCGCCTCTGACGGTTGCCGGCAGGGCCACGGCCCGGTGAAAAGCCCCATATCTGACTTCCTGACGGTAATAATTTTTTTCTTCCAGCTCGCTCTTTTTTTCCGTCTTGCCTTCAATGATCAGCACATCGTTTTCAATGTTGATATTAACCTTTTCTGGATCAATGCCAGCAAGGGGCGTCTCAACAATGACATCATCTTTGGTTTGATAGACGTCAATTGACGGCACGAATGAGCTGGTCGGAGTGAAACTCGGAAAATTGTCAAAAAATCTGTCAAATTCATCCATCTCCCAAAAAGGCGACCATTTAATTAAAGACATATGTTTTATCTCCTTTTATCGCCAAAGGTTTATTACCTTTGACTGTTATTATTTAATTATATTCACAATTACCTTCGCCGGCTTGATCACTTTATCGTTCAAGAGATAGCCGGGACTAATTTCCTTGGTAATTTCATGATCGGCTGATTCGCTATTTTTTTCCTGGCCGACGGCTTCATGAAATTGGGGATCAAATTTTTCCCCCACGGTTTTTATCCACTGGATCCCTAATTTTCTTAGTAATTCGGAAAATTGCTGATAAATATGACTGAAGCCCTCTGCCCATTTTTCTCCTTTTACCTCTGCTGGCAGATGGCTGAGGGCAATTTTATAATGATTAATAATCGGCAATATTTCCATAATCAGCCCGGCTTGAATAAATTCCGTTAATTCCTGGCCTTTGGTCAGAGTTTCTTTTTTTAAATTCTGATAATCAGCCTGCGCCCTTTTCCAACCATTGAGATATTCTTCGCACTTTGTTTTTAAGGCGGCTAATTCGCCGTTAACCTCGTTTTCTTGATTATTTTGATTTTTATCTTCAGTCATGAATTTAACTATTAACTATTAAAGATTGACTATTGACTATTAGCTATTTAGGATTTCTTTTAAAGAATTTATATAATTAATATTTTTCCGATAATCCATGCGTTGCGGGCCAAGGATGCCAAAAATTTTTTTTCTCTCATTAGTCAAATTTGTGATAACCAGCGAGCATTGTTCGCCAAAAGGATTGCTGCGCCCGATTAATATTTCTGTCTTATTAATTTTGTTATAAATTTTTGCCATCGACCGGTCAAAATGATCAATAATTTCCGAGAGGCTGACCACTCTTTCTTGCAAGCTAAATTCCGGCTGGGCAAAAATATTTGATAGTCCGGTATAATAAAATTCGTCTTTTGAAAATCCTATTAAGATTGTCTGATTGACTAAATCAGCGATTTTTTTGGCAAGCTCTTTTACTAAAATCATTTGATTGCCTTTATATTTTCCGCTCAAATCTTTGATGATTTTTTCAAGATTTTTTTTGTCAGTTTCACTAATCCGCCAATTACTTAAATTATTTTCCAAATAAAATTGATAGCCTTTTTCGGTCGGAGCGCGGCCGGCTGAAGTATATGGCTGATAAATATAGCCGTCTTTTTCTAAATCGGCCATTTCATTCCTGATCGTTGCCGGACTTAAGTCCAAATCGGCTTTTTGGGCGAGCAGCTTGGAGCCTATTGGATTGGCCTGTCTAATGTATTCTTCGATAATTTCGTTTAGGAGCGCAATTTTTCGCTTATCCATATGCTTTTTCTAATTAGCACTCTCAATGATAGAGTGCTAATCTCAGTATAACAGATGAAAAATGGCTGTCAAGAGAGAATAAAAAAAACCGAGCCCGTTGGTATTTAAACCAACTTAACTCGGTTATAATTCCTGGTCATGATCGTTTAACGAGAATTTGGCAAGATCTTCGGGGTCAGAACGGGCGGTGATTGTAAATTTTGCTCTTGCTTCGGCTTCGCGACTGACAATTTCTTGTCTAACTTTCGGCAAAAATTGCTGTAAATCGACTAAGCGCAAAAAATCTTTCCCTGGCTCTTGGCAATTCCCACAATCTACACAATTTAAAGTTTGATATCTGAAGCAACTATACAAGGAAATCTCCTTAGCTTTCAAAAAACAAAATACTTTTCTGTTTAACAATTCCAAATGATGGCTGTTTTGGCTAAGTAAACCAATAAAGCTAAGAATTTCTGGACAACGAGGAAGTTGGTCTGCCAATTGACAATGTCTTCCAAAAATACATTCTACGGCTTTTTCTCGGCAAGCGGAGAAGTTATAGTGTTCAGACATTTTGCCTCCTTTGTTAATGAGCGATTAACTATCTGCCCGCTTTAGCGGGCTTTGATATTTACTTACACTATAACTAAGTGAAGTAAAATGTCAAATATTACTCATAGCGCAAAGCTTCGACCGGTTCCAGCTTAGCAGCTTTTCTCGCGGGATAATAACCAAAAACAATGCCAAAAAAGATGGAAAAGCCGCAAGCAAGAACTATCGCTTTCAGAGGTAGGACTAGCGGCCAATTAAAACCAAAATTCGCGGCCACGCTGATTATAATATTTAAAATAAATATGCCGAAAATAATGCCCAAGATGCCGCCTAAAAAAGTTATCAAAACCGCTTCCCATAAAAATTGCCATAAAATATTTTTTTGCGTGGCGCCGAGCGCTTTTCTCAAGCCGATTTCATAAGTGCGTTCGGTAACGGAAACGTACATAATATTGATGATACCGACTCCACCAACTATTAAAGATAAAGCCACCAAAGCGGTTAATAATAAAGTCACCCCGTCAAAAACGCCGTTTATTATATCCTGAGTTTCTTTCATGGTAATGACGGCAAAATCATCTTTGTCCGGATCGGTTATCTGGTGCCTTTCTCTCATCAAGGTCGTCATCTCATCGGTTATTTCATCAAGCTTGTTTTCATCATAAGGTACGGCCATGATAAACATTAAATGATCGATGCCCATAATTTTCTTCTGCAAAGTTTCCAGGGGCACATAAATAAAATTATCTAAATTAATGCCGAAGGTCGCTCCCCGCTTTTCCAAAACACCCACTACTGCAAACTTGCTGTTTTTTATTTCTATGTCTTCGCCGATGGCATAACTATCTCCAAATAAATCCTGTTTGACTTCCCAGCCTAAGACCGCGACATTCGCCAAACTCTTGTCTTCTTCCTTGGTATAAAATCTGCCTTCCGCCACTTTGCTTTTGTCGATTTCCGCCACCGTGGCATTAGCGCCAAAAAGCATAATTCTTTTATTAATTTCCTGATAAGAGACCAATTCCTGTCCAGTCACTGCTCCGTAAACGTTTTCTATCTCCGGCAGTTTGGCAATCGCTTCAGTGTCGCTGTTTTTCAGGGTGGTTATAGAAATGCCCTGGCTCTGGCCGATCGCATTGGCTGTTGAGCCCTTGCCAGTATTGGGCACTTTTATTTCCACTTCAATCCAATTGGAACCATAAGTGTCAAGTTCCGAAAGAAAAAACGCTTTCACGCTTTCACCAGCGGAAAAAATGATAATTACGGCGCTGATGCCAACCACCACCCCCAGCACCGTCAAAAAAGTCCGCATTTTGTGCCGAATTAGGACTTTAAAGGCAAGTTTTAATGTAGAGAAAAACATTTGTTAAACGATAACCTATTACCTATAACCAATAACCTTTTTAGCATCTATATGGTCATCGGTTATTGGTTGTTGGTTATTGGTTATATATTATTATTCATTCCTCAACGCCTCAATCGGATCAAGTTTTGAGGCTCTGACAGCCGGATAAACGCCAAAAATTAAACCGATTAAAAGAGAAACGCCGAAACCCAGTAAGATGGAAAAAGGACTAATTATAAAAGCCCATTTATAATCAAGATAATTGGCAATTATGGCGATTAATCCAGAAACGAGGCTCCCGCCAAAAATGCCGAAAAAGCCGCCAATAAAAGCAATGGTTAAAGTTTCAGCAATAAACTGGCTTAAAATCCTTTTATTGGTCGCACCCACCGCTTTTCTCAAACCGATTTCCCTGATTCTCTCGCTGACTGTAACCAACATGATATTCATAATGCCGATACCGCCGACTAACAAAGAAACTGATGCCACGGCCGCTAAAAAGAATTTTAGAGCATCGGTTAATTGCTTAAGCGTATCGATCGCTTGCTGTAAATCGCGCACCGAAAAATCATCGTTCTCGGGATTGGTAATATTATGGCGTTCCCGTAAAACTCTGGAAGTATTTTCTATAACTTCTTTATTATAGCTGGAATCAGTGGTTTTTACCCTGACATAACTAACATGATTAATCCCCAGCAGTAATTTCTGAGCGGTCTTTAGGGGGATAAACAATAGATCGTCCTGGTTCTGAAAAAAAACCGTACCTCTTTTTTCCATCACCCCGATAACGTTAAAACTTTCTCTTTTTATCTTTATTTTCTGGCCGATGGGATCGGTACCTCCGAAAAGATCTTCTGCCGTCTGGAAACCAAGGACCGTCACCCGTTCCATTGCCCTTTCTTCTGCTTCGGTAAAAAAATGGCCTTTTTCGATCTTGGCATTTTCCACATCCGGATAATTAGCGGTGGTTCCGCTAAAATTAGCGGCGACGCTTTGATTCTGCCAGGTGGCAGTTTCCACGCCGCTGACATAAGCGGCGACCGCCAAAACATGAGGGACGTTTTTCTCCTGAGCAATCGCCATGGCATCTTCATAGGTCAGCGTCGTCACGGTAATGCCCATTACCGAAGCCGGCGGGCCATTTTCATCGCTCGAACCCGGCAAGACGCCGATAAGATTGGTCCCCAAACCGCTTATTTGGTTTAAAATTAAGCTCTGGGCGCCGCTACCGACAGAAAAAATAATTATAATGGCGCCAATCCCAATAATTAATCCTAAGATAGTCAAAAAACTTCTCAATTTATTTGAGAGTAGATTATTTTTAACGATTTGGAAGATGACTAGGATGTTCATAAAATAAATTGGGCAGCTGGGCGGGCTGCCTTTGGCAGCCCGCCCAGCTGCCCCTCTGTTTCCCCCTTGAGGGGTCGAGGCGTAACTCAAAGGCAACTGCTTGCCTTTGAGTAGCCGAGACGGGCTGAGCGATGCTTTGCCGCGAAGCCCAGGGGATAAAGGGGGTGATAATTATTTCAATAATTCCCCTTCTTTGGCAAACTTACGGATTTTCACACCCTCATCGCTGTAGATTTCACCATCTTTAATGCGAATTATCCTTTTGGCGTGCTCAGAAGTATATGTTTCATGGGTAACTAAAATTATAGTGTGTCCTTCCTCATTAAGTTTCTGCAAAATCGCCATTACTTGCATCCCCGATTTACTGTCCAGGTTACCGGTCGGCTCATCGGCAAAAATTATTTCCGGATCATTAACGATGGCTCTCGCGATCGCCACTCGTTGTTTTTCCCCGCCTGACAATTGATTGGAATAAAAATTAGTTCGGTGTTCCAAGCCGACGTCTTTAATCGCTTTTAGGGCTTTGGTTTTTTTATCTTTAACGCCGTCATAAACTAAAGGCAAAATAACGTTTTCCAAAACCGTGGTTTTTGCCAATAAATTAAATGATTGAAAAACAAAGCCGACTTTTTTATTTCTAAGCATGGCCAGTTTTTTATCGTCAAAATCAGTGACATCCTCACCGTCAAAATAATAGGTGCCGCCGGTCGGCCGATCAAGGAAGCCTAAAATATGCATCAGAGTGGATTTGCCGCTGCCTGAAGGTCCCATAATCGCCACGAATTCCCCTTTTTTTACTTCAATATCAATGTCTCTTAACACCGGCGTAACCACTTCTTCGTTGGTATAATCTTTCTTGATATCAACTATTTTTATTATTAGCTCATCTGGCATATTAAATATTTTTAATTTATTTTATATAAACTACCTCCCAAGCAAGCTGACGTGGTATTAAATCCCGCAACAGCTTAAGTTTATTATAATCAACCCCCCCAACCCCCAATCTTGGGGGAAAATAAGGGCTTGGGATTGGCAGATTTTGCCTTTTTGCAAAATCTGCCAATCCCATTTCCTAGCTCTTCCCCTCCCGAATTCGGGAGGGGTAAAGGGGTGGGTAGATTAATATTACATTACCTCTCAAAGCAATTTAAGGTTAATCTTTAAAATATAATTTTTATTTCCCATTCTTTACAAAAGTAATGACTTCTTCGCCTTCATTCAAGCCGGCAAAAACTTCAATCATTGCCTCATCGCCTCTTAAGCCGGTGGTAACTTCCCGATCTTGAGGTGCGCCATTAACCAAAATTTGAACGATTTTTTTGTCAGCAACTTCTTTTACCGCTCTAGCTGGAATCATCAAGACATTGTCTTTTTCATTGGTCATAATGTCAATATTGGCGGTCATCCCCGGCTTAACCTGTTCGTCTTTTTCATTAAAGCTGACCTTAACTTTATAATAAACAACGTCCTGAATTAACGTCGCCGCCGGATCAATAAAAGTAATCGTGCCGTTAAATATCTTATCATCGCCAAAAGCATCAAGGGTAATATTGGCCGGGTTACCGATTTTAATTTTGGCAATATCAGACTCGGGGATGTCCACTTCTATTTGCAGATTGCTTTCAGCCATCATCACCATCACCGCTGTCGCGGCGCTGGTTTGTTCGCCTTTTTCGGTATTTATCTTGGTGATCGTTCCGTCGGTCGGTGCCCGTAAAGTATAATCAGCCAAGTCACTATAGGCTTGCTGTAAATTAGCTTGGGCTTGTTGCAGTTGTGCTTCATATAAAGAGATTTCGAAATCCCTGGGCCCGGCTTTTTTTAGTTCCAGTTTGGCATCAGCCAGGTCCAAAGCAGCTTGAGCAGTAGCAACCTCGTCCTCAGCCACCTCTACTTTATTATCCTGTTCTAATTGGGTATTTAATAAATCTTCACGGTCCGTCTCTAAGACATTAATTGCTGAATACAAGTTTGTTTGTTGGGTGGCGATATTGGTTCTTAAAACATCAAGTTCTGTTTGCGATAACGATGAACTGGTAATAGTGTTTTGTAAAACTAAGAATGTCGTGTCCGCCAGAGTTCTAATGTCGTTTAAGGCGTCTTTTAAAACATCAATTCCTGTAATAATATCGCTGTTGGTTTCAGTTTGCGAAGCTTGATTGATTGCCGCCTGCGTGCCGTCCAATTTACCGACTGCCACTGGATAATTTGTATTTGCCGTATTTAAATATGTCAGATTATTGATACTTAATGTTGTTTGGGCGTCTTCATAATCAAGCGTATCATCAATTGTCTGCAAAGCATAAGATCCGACAAAATATTTATTATCTAAATCGCTAATGATATCATCGCGAATATTGGCCATAGTCAATTCCCGCGTTGCCTGGGCATTGGTTAAATTATTATTCTTGCTGGTTAACGTCGCTTGGGCGCTTGCCACTTCCTGTTCACTGACACTGATATCCTGACTGCTTGATCCGGCTTTCACCTTATCAAGATTGGCCTGGGCGACTGCGACAGCC
>Ga0214473_10003606_pt1 | contig 18725 bp, 18 predicted proteins | sample RVTome_7_FD_203509 | JGI IMG/M metagenome (GOLD analysis project Ga0214473, IMG submission 203509) | Soil microbial communities from uranium-contaminated site in the Upper Colorado River Basin, Wyoming, United States - RVT98D197 | ecosystem: Environmental > Terrestrial > Soil > Contaminated >... | reverse complement strand
CGGGTACGTCATTTTCCTTTTTGCATGCGTCGACACACCGTCCGCACCCGATGCAGCGGTCCACATTTATTCCCATCCCGTACCGATGTTCTTTGGGGTTGTATTTTGTTCCATACCACCTCTCATATCCCCTTTTCCTGCTTGCGAAACTCGGCATCGTGGGCAGGATAAGCAGACCCAGACCACCGAGTATTAATTTGCAGAAGTCGCGTCTTCCCACTATCATGTGCCGCTTATCTTCTTTCTTCATTATCGGGCCTCCGGTAAGTGGGGATAATGGCACTGCCAGCAGAGATATTTTTCACCGTGCGTTGTCCCATCTACCCTGGAGGTCGCCCGCGGTCTTGAAGCGGTCTTGTCATGGCAGTCAAGGCAGACCTGACGGCTTTGCAGTCTCTGCGGCGGGTACTCTCGTGGCCGGGTGTAGTGCCGAGCAGGCGTTGTATGGCAACTGGTGCAGTTGAGTTCGGCATGGTTTGAAAGGGAGAGGAGGCGTTGAATGTTGGTATGGCAGGCCTCACACTTTTTCAAAGGCTGCGGCGGTTTCGGGTCGTGCGAACTGTGGCAGGAAACACACGGCTTCGACGGGTTGTGGGATTCGGCTACGACCTGCGGGAAACCGGTGGGCCGGGTAGGGAGATACTCGTGGCAGAGCAGGCAGAGCGTTCTCGTTCGCGTCACCGCTGGCTTGATATTCTCAGGGTCTTCACTATGCGCTGAGGCAGGTCCATGACATGCCTCGCAGGCGACACCCCGATGATATCCCTGCTTCAAGGTAGCACCTACCTGGTTGTGGCACTCCTCACAGGCCTCGGCGCCCGCGTATCTGATTGGCTTCTGAAGGTTCGATGTGATCGAAGAGGCCCGATAGTGGCCCAAATAGCCGAAGTCGGCAGGCACCAATATCCATCGAACCAGGATATAACCGGCCGCTATGATAACGAGGAGCGCCAGCAGGTGTCTGAGCTGCTCAGGGATTTTGTTCCAAAGAATCCTTATTTTTGACATTCCCCTACTCCCACATTGTAGCACATTATATGCACTTCGGTAAAATGTCAAGGTGTATGTCGAACAGGTTGTGTGCCATCCTCACAGGATGGGCACCGTGCTGCCGCTCCAAAGGCGGGACTGGTCCTCAAGACCCATTATAACCCAAAGGGGCGTGCAGCCTTTTTCATGGTATCACATCTTCATTTGTAAATCGAAAAAGTTGGGACGCTAACCGTATCATTCCGGGGGCGGGATACCTATCATCCCGCCCCCGGAATACCCCGAAGACTCACATCCTTCTTAGCTCGATACTGCGCTGCGCTTTGTGCCCCTTCGTCAAAGAGCTCAATTGGTGTGCCGGCGCCGTGCCTGTGCCTGGCCCCCGGTCTTGAAGGCAGCGCCGCTGCTTTTCACCTTTTGCTGCCCCGGGAGAGAGGAGGTTGAGCGGCGGGTTATCCGCGTCTTGGCGCAGTACTGTATCTCCCGCAGCCTTTCAAGCTCCTGGGGAACGACAAGGGTAAAAGCGCGACCGCTTTTCCCCATTCGCGCCGTCCTCCCGATCCGGTGGATATAATGCTGATCATCCTGGGGCAGGTCGTAATTGATAACCGCCTCTATGCCGTCCACATCCAGGCCCCGGGCGGCCACGTCGGTCGCCACGAGTATTCTCGACTGCCCCGTGCGGAACTTCAGCATGGCATTGTCACGGCGGGACTGCGTCAGGTCGCCATGCAGACTGCCGGCGCGATAGCCCCTGATTTGCAGGTCCTTGACGGTCTTGTCTACCCGCCGCTTGGTATTGCAAAAAACCAGGGAGGAGGTCGGGCTGTACGTATCGATAAGACGGCACAGTACGTCGAGCTTCATCCACGGTTTCACCTCGAAGTATGCCTGTTCCACCTCGGGGACCGTCAGCTGCTCTCCGGCTACATTGACTACCTGCGGATCTCTCTGAAATTTCCTCGTGAGGTCCATAATCGAGCGGGGTATTGTCGCCGAGAAGAGGAGGGTCTGCCGGTCTTCCGGCATGGCCCACAGGATCGTCTTCATGTCATCCACGAATCCCATATCGAGCATCCTATCCGCCTCATCGAGTACCACCATCGTGAGCTCATCGAATATCAGCGTGCCCCGGTTCATATGGTCCATAATGCGTCCCGGCGTCCCGACGACGATGCGCGCACCTCTCTTCAGGCTGTTGAGCTGCCGCTGTATGGGCTGTCCCCCGTAAACAGGGACTATGTGCGCATCCGTCTTGTATCTCGCCAGCCTCTTCAATTCCTCGGAAACCTGCACGGCGAGCTCCCTCGTGGGGCAGAGGACGAGGGCCTCCAGCCTCCTGCCCCGCGGCGCGAGCAGCTCAAGCATGGGGATGCCGAAGGCAAGAGTTTTCCCCGTGCCCGTCCGTGCCTGTCCGATAATGTCCTTGCCGTCAAGGATAAGAGGGATCGCCCCGGATTGAATCGGTGTGAGGTCCTCGAATCCCATGTCTGCCACTGCGTGTTGCAGCTCCTTAGATAAATTCAAATCGTCAAATCTTTTGTGTTGCATAGTGTTCATAGTGCTCCTTTGTTGTATTAAGATAGTATTCGGCCGTTCCGTCCTGCTCGGCAATCGGCCATTTTTATGTAGTTGAAGATAATGGGAAAGCTGAGAGGTTGTATTTGGCTGTACTAATATAGCATAGAATATCTTAAATTGCTAGGGCAAAATTGCGTGGCGTGCCGAGCGGCAAGATCGCCTTATCAAGAAGGCGAAAAGGGCATTCCGCTACCGAAAGACACGCCGGTGAGATGGTATTCAGTCGGGTCCGAAGCGGATGCCAACCGCAGTCGTGTTTTCGGTCATCCCCTTAAGAAAAGGCGGCAACGGTTCAGCCTTTTTAATCGCGCGCATCGCCATCTGGTCATACGCGGCATTGCCCGATTTTTTTTCAAACCACGCCTTTTGCACCCGCCCATCCCTTTCTATGATAATAACGATGATGGCTTCCAGCTGGCTCTTCCCCTTGGGAAAGTTTTGCGGCAGGGCCCATTCTTGTTTTATTTTCTTCTCTACCAGACCCGCGTGCACCTGTTCCAGCGTGCCCCCGCCGGACCCCGTCCCCGTGCCTGAGCCAATGCCGGAACCCGCGCCGCCCCCGGTAGTGGCAACAATCGGCCCCTGGGCCGGGCTGCTTGCCTTCCCTCCCTCAGCCGCTCCTTGCCCTGCCCCCTCTCGTTCGGCCACCTTTTTTTGAATCTCCTCGATGGCTACCTTTCTATGAATCTCCTCAATGGCCTCCTGCAGGGATCTATCGGATTCCTCCTCCTTGGCAAGCTGCTCATCTTTTTTGATATCAGGCGTTTTCTGTTTTTTAGGAGCGAGAGAGACCGCTGCTGTGGCGGGCTTTTCCGTCTTTTGTTCCGGTTTCTTCTGCTCCGGCTGAGCAACGGCAACGACCTTCTCCGGCTTCTTGCTCTCCTCGGGCTTCGGCTTCTCAGCTGCCGGCGGTACAGGCGGGATTGTAGGAGGGGTCGTCAGGCCGGGGCCGCCCTTGGGAAGGCCGTCTCCCGGGGGGGAAAAAGGCATGATGGCGACCCGGTAAACAGAGGGCACCATCTTGGTAATCACGAGCCTCGCGCTCAAGCCCAGGGCGATGACGAGGGCAATATGGAGCACCAGGGAGATGGCCCCTGCCTTCGGCAAGCCGCTCTTATCAGTGCTTCGAGCACGCTTTCTCATAGGAGCTGAAATTTAATCGGGATGTTTACCCAATGGGGAATTGCAGCCTCCGCAGGCGGATGCCTCGGCTTCCGCCCCCAATTCTCTCATCTCTTGAGCTCGACCCCTAAACCGGGGTTCTCCACGCCTGCCTGTGTCAGGACATCCATCACCTGGATCACAGAGTCATACCTGACATTTTTATCCCCGTTGATAATCACGGAGACGTCGGGGCTATTCTGCACCATTGCCTTCAGTTTATCCTTTAAGGCATCCAGGTCGATCCTCGCATCCTCAAGAAAGACCTCACCCTCGGCATCGATGGTGATGATGACATCCCGGGACGTCTCTGCGGATTTTGTTGCCTGCGGCAGCTGTACCTTCATGCTCGATTGATAGATGAAGGGGGTGGCTATCATGAAGATGATCAAGAGGACCAAGACGACATCGGTAAATGGGGTGATGTTGATCTCCGCCATCAATTGGGGTGTTTTTGTCCTTCTCCTCATGTTACTTCCTGCCGATCATGTCGGACAATTCGGAGGCGCTCAATTCCATATCGATGATGAACGATTCTACCCTCTTGGCAAAATAATTGAAGGCGATAACCGCAGGGATGGCGACAAAAAGCCCTGTTGCCGTGCAGATCAATGCCTCGGCAACCCCTCCGATCACGATGCTCATCCCGCCGGCCCCGGCCGCGGCAATGTCATGGAACGCCCTGATGATCCCCAGCACCGTCCCAAAGAGCCCGATATAGACCGCCGTGTTCCCGATGGTCCCCACGATGCCGGTGAAGCGCTCCAATTTTGCGGTCTCGATGGTGATCTCCCGTTCCATCGCATTGGATATCTCCTTGTCACGCTGGCGAAAGCGCTCAAGCCCGGAACAGATCACGGCGGCGAAAGGGGCAAGCGTATCCTTGCAGGTGTCTATCGCCTTGTCGATATTGCCGCTTTTTACCGCCCTGGCTATGCCTGCCATAAACTCCGCCCTCTTGGCCTTGGACAGCTTCCGGTAATAGAGTAGCCTTTCTAAAAGGATGGTTATGGACAAAAAAGAGCAGAGCACGAGGATATACATGGTGAAACCGCCGATCTGAAATATCTCCATGAAGGTCTTTCCTTCAAGCATCTATGGTCCTCCTCACTATGGTATTTCTTGGAATAAGGGGTTCCTTCCGAAACCCCCTTGTGACCATTAATATTACCCAATTGTCAGAATTTGGCAAGCGGTATATCCGGACCTTTTCCCAGTCAGGACGCCCGGCACAGTGGCCTGAGGCATCAAGACCATGACCCCTCTTCCCGGGGGATTTCATCCCCCATTGAACCCATCCACCTTTGCTGGTATGTTAGGATAATCCCGCCGAGAAGAAGGGTACGCATACAGCATGTCTTTCAAGAGGGCTTTACGGTTTCTCGCCTTGATGGTCTTTATCTGTATCGTGGTGGTGCTCCTTGCCCGCAGCAGCATCTGGGAGCTGCGGGCCAGGGCAGAGCAGGGTTTTACACAAGGGCGATTGGTCGAGCTGCAGGAGATGGCCGATGGCAAGCAGGCCTTTCCCGGCCCCCTCTATCGCGTGACGCCGGAGAGGGAGCTCCGCCCCCTGGGAAAGACCGATCCCCTGCCGCAATCCATGAGCGATTCAATCCTTGCTTCCCTTCCCGCCGGCCCTGGGGGGTTTCGCCTGGGTGATCAATACTGGGTCTGCCTCCCCTTGAAGGACGGCACCTACCTCCTTTCCAGCGTCCCCTACCATGAGGTCATCGCCTGGACCGCGGGATTTGAGGCCCGCGAGATCAGGAATGCCATACTCGTGATGGCGGCCTTTGGGGTCCTGGCCCTGGTCTGGATGTGGGCGGACTGGCGGGCCATGATGGCGGCCCAAAAGGCGCAGATGGTGGAGGAGCTGGAGCAAAAGGTCCGGGAGAGGACCGAGGCCTTGCAGAGGATGAACCGCCTGGCGAGGCTCGGGGAGTTCTCCGCCGGCCTGGCCCACGAGATCCGCAACCCCCTGGGCTCCCTGGTAACCGCTGCCAAACTCCTCCCCGATGCCACGGGGGGGGAGCAGGAGGAGTTGATTGGGGTGATGAAGCGGGAGTCTGCCAGGCTGGACCGCTTCCTGGCCGATTTCCTCGACTTCTCCAAGGACCCTTTGCCCAGGATCAGGATGAACCCTTTACACCCCATCCTGCAGCGGACCCTGGAGGGGGCAAAGAGGGGGGAGGCGTTTCAGCGGGTGCGCATCACCTATCGCCTGGACCCGCAGATCAAGGAGATCCCCTGCGACCCCGAGCAGCTGGAGCAGGTCTTTTGGAACATCGCCCTCAACGGGGCCCAGGCCATGGGGGGGGAGGGAGAGCTGCTTGTCTCCTCCTGCCGCAATGGGCGCTGGGCCGAGGTATCATTCAGGGACACGGGACCGGGCATACCCCCTGAGCAGAGGGAGCGGATCTTCGAGCCCCTGTACACGGAGCGGCGCGAGGGGACCGGGCTCGGGCTCTCCATCGCCAGCAGGATCGTGGAGGCCCACAATGGCTTTATCCAGGTGGCAAGCGACGCTTGCTCCTGGACCCTCTTCACCGTTTTCCTTCCCCTACAGGATGAAGGATGACGGAGCGGAAACATAAGGGTCACATCCTGGTGGTGGATGATGAGCCTTCCATGAGGACGACCCTCTCCATCCTCTTGAAGAGGGAGGGGTACCGGGTCTCGCAGGCGAGCGGGGGGGTTGAGGCGATAAAGATGCTGGCGCCGGGGGAGTACGACATGCTCCTCACCGATCTGAAGATGGAGGGGATGGACGGCATAGAGCTCCTGCGCCATATCAAGGCCGTTGATCCTCAGGCCGAGGTCCTCATCTTCACCGCCTACGGGACCATAGCCTCGGCAGTCGAGGCGATGAAGCTCGGGGCATATGACTACATCGGCAAACCCTTTGATGAAGAGGAGCTCCTGTTGAAAGTAGCCAGGGCCTTGGAGCGCAAGGCCCTGGTCAAGGAGGTCCAGGTCCTGCGGGCGGAGTTACAGGGACGAGGAGAAAGGGGACAGATCATCGCCGCCAGCAAGGAGATGAGGGAGGTCTTGGCGCAGATAGACCAGATTGCCCCCACCGAGGCCACTGTCTTGATCGAGGGGGAGAGCGGCACGGGCAAGGAGCTCGTCGCCCGGGCCATCCACCGGGGGAGCCTGCGCAGCGATCGCCCCTTCATCCCCATCAACTGCAGCACCTTCCCCGACACCCTCCTGGAGAGCGAGCTTTTCGGCTATGAAAAGGGCGCCTTCACCGGCGCGGACAAGGGGCGCAAGGGGCTCTTTGAGGCGGCCCATACGGGAACCCTCTTTTTGGATGAGATCGCTGACATGCCCCTGCCCCTCCAGGGGAAGCTCCTGCGTGCCCTGCAGGAGGGGGAGGTGAGGAGGCTGGGGAGCACGGCGACCATCAGGGTCGAGGTCCGCATCGTGGCCGCCACCAACAAAAAGGTCGACGCCCTGGTGGCCCAGGGCATCATCCGCGACGACCTCTTCTATCGCCTCAACGTAGTCAGGATCGTGATCCCCCCTTTGCGGGAGAGGCCCGACGACATCATCCCCCTTGCCCAGCACTTCCTGGATGTCTATAGGAAGAGGGCCAAAAAGGAGATCATGGGCTTTGCCCCTGATGCCGCCCAGGCCATGCTCGACCATCCCTGGCCCGGGAACGTGCGGGAGCTGGAGAACGCGGTGGAGCGGGGCGTTATCCTCTGCCAATCCTCCTCCATCACCGCGCAGGACCTATCCCTGAGTATCCCCCTGCTCGATACGGGGTCCGGCCAGGGGATCACGCTCAAGGAGCTGGAGCGGCGCCACACCCTCTCTGCCCTGGAGCGGCACGGCGGCAACCAGGCCGAGACAGCCCGGGAGCTGGGCATCGGACGCAACACCCTCTGGAGGCGGCTCAAGGAGTACGGTATCATCCCGTAGTTATCCGCCATTGAATAAACCGATGGCGTTACGGATTACATGGATAGCGAGACGGCAGTGAGCAACAGGACTATGATTCCCAATACAAGGTTTATTTTGACAAGGTCCATTGAAATCTTCTTTAATCTTGTTGATCGTATTTCATCTCGTTTTGAACTGGATTTTTCGATTTTTTGATTCAGTATCAATCCCCTGTAAAAGTGGATAATAATCATTGCGGCGACGAAAAAATGTTTTAAAGCAATAATCACATGCCAACTTTTTTTCAGATCTAAAAAAGATGTATAGTTTTTGTCATAGTACAACATGATAATACCCGTCGCAATGAGCAGAAGGATACTCATGTTGGCCAGTGGAGTGAAGCGTTTTGCAATCTCCTTCATCAGTTTGCCAACCAGAGGCGGCGATTCCAAAGCTGCTTTCGAGCCCGGTACTATTACCAAAAGAGTCATCAGAATTCCGCCAATCCATACTACTGTTCCCATGGCATGGAGAAAATGGCTCAACGCCACTACCCAGAAAATCATGGCACGCCTCCTTCCGATAAATCCTGCACATAGCCAAAGGGGAGGGGGATTTTTTCTGCTTCCCCATCCCCCTTGGAGACGCTCTGCCTACTGAGACTTCTTGCCCTTCTTTTTGCTTTTGGCCGCTTTCACGCTCTTTTGTTTGCGCGGAATGCATCCGCAGTCGCAGCTGCTCTTTTTTCCCGCCATCTTGATCACCACCTTTCTGTTTAAGAGTTTAAGCAATAACTTAACTATATACACAAAAAAAATTGCTTACTTGTTCATAGACTCAATCTTCTGCAACCTTTGTCGGACAATACGAAGCTCTTTTCTGAGTTCTTCCTCATACTTTTTCAGGGATTCCAAGCTTGATCTTTCTAATTCGGATTCTCTAAATTTTCCTGTTCCTTGGCATCCGCACGTACAAACCGCATTTAATAGCTGCCGGCAATGTTCCATTGCTTTCTCATCTATTGAATATGGTATCCAGTATCCTTTCCGCTCGCTTCTGACAAGACCTGCTTGTTTCAATATCTTGAGGTGTTGGGAAACAGCCGCCGTCGTTATCCCGATGGTTGCGGCAATATCCTTGGCGCCTAAAGGCCCCTGGGCTTTAAGCAGCTCGATTATTCTTACGCGCGTTTCCACGCTCAGCACTTTAAATATCTCGGTAGGTTCTATTTTCATAGGTCAACTACGGTATATTTAAGTGATTAAGCAATCACTTAAATATATAACCAAGATTTGTGCATGTCAAGTTTTTTTGAAAGAAATCCATAGGACTCGAAATTGGCAGATAAACCTGCCGCTCGCCCATAGTTCCATCCTGTAACAACTGTTCCAATCTGGAACAATCTTTTTTCACCCCCTACCGATTTCCCGAATAAAATTGGCTCCTTACAAGCCCTGCTTGCTGGCACACTGCTTGCTTAATAATCCCCCTTTATACGGGGGTGACTATAGGCACCCTGTTTTCGCAATCATCACCGGATAGAATGACAGGAGGATTTGACCCATGAAATATTCAGTGGCGTGCAATTGGGATGAAACACTTTTGGAGCGCCTCAGCAGCGAATCCGCTTCCGTGGAAACGCTTTTCGGCCAGATCACTGACGATCCCTTTGGCGGGGGGCGCGGTTCCTTTCTCGCTCCGAAAGTCAATCGGGATCAGGCGGCGGAATTCATCGCCGAAGCGCGGCGACGAGGCTTCCACTTTAACTATCTCCTCAACGGCGCCTGCCAGGACAACCTCGAAATGACCAGGCAGGGAAACCGCATCCTGTTTGACCATATCGAATGGGTCGCTTCGACAGGGGCCGACAAGGTGACCGTCACTCTGCCCATCATACTGGTATGGCTCAAACGCCATTTTCCGGAGTTCAAGGTGGTGGTATCCAGTTGGGCGCGTGTGGCCAATGTCAAGCGCGCCAAATACTGGGAGGATATCGGCGCGGATGAGATCATTGTGGCTGAGTATGCCACCCGTGACTTTGCATCCTTGGAGGCGATGCGACGGGCACTCCGCTGCAAGCTCGAGGTCATCGCCAACCCTTCCTGTCTCTATATGTGTTATCTCGACACGAACCATATAAACATGATGTCACATTCGGCCCAGGGCGGCCATGTGAGCGGCGGTTTTGTGCTGGACCACTGCCAGGTATACTGCCAGCGTTTGAAACTGGCGCAGCCCGATGAGCTTCTCAAGGCGCGGTGGGTGCGGCCTGAGGATGTCGGCGACTACGAGGAAATTGGCATCGATTCCCTCAAGCTCCTCGAACGATTTCGCAACACCGAGACCATGATGCAGGTGGTTCGCGCCTATGAAGACCGGCGCTTTGACGGCAACTTCGTCGAGCTGTTGACCCTTCCTCGCCGTAATGCCTACAACCCGCCGAATCTGGAATATCTCATTAAGCCTGAGCTGGTAAATATCGACTTGATGCTTGAGATGGCCGACATCTTCGGCTATTCCTTCTCCGATGTGATGCAGATAGACAATCGCGCCCTTGACGGTTTTGCAAAACACTTCAAGACGCACGATTGCTACCATAGCTCGTGCGAGGAATGCGGCTACTGCAAACGCTGGGCGGAAAAAACGGTACAAGTGGATGAGGCGAAACGCCAAGCGATTCTCGAGCGATTCGATTGCTTTATCGAGGCCATCATCGAACGCCGGACGCTCGCGGAAAACGTGCCCCCGGATGTAAGCCGCATCCATTTGAGCCCGGAAGCGGCTTCCGTACTCGACAGCCTGATGGTCTTTGTCCCGCCGCCCCTCTTGGAGATCGCTCGGATGAAGACCATCAATGGCGCCGCACAGATCGCCGGACAGGACAAAGGCTCTAAAACGGATGAAACAATCGGCACAGAGGCCATTGTCCATGCCTTCTGGCTGGGCACGCCCGAACCCTCCCGTGATCCCCTGCGGCAGGCACTCCAGCAGATGGGGCTCTGGCAGCACGTCGCGGCGGCAGAACAGGGAAAGGGGTGTTAAACGGTATGAAGGCTAAAACCAGAAAGGCCGGAGGAAAAAAGATGGATAAGAAACGTCTTGATTGCTTGCTCGTTCATGCCCCGAAGTTTGATAATTGGTACAAACCTCTCGGTGATTATATCTGGATCAATTACCTGCCGATGGGTATGTTTGCCTTGGCGGATAATCTCGATCGGCACGGCTATTCGGCGCAAATCGTGCACCTCGGCATCGAGTGGATCGAGGATCACGCATTCGATCTCATCGCTTATATAGGAAAGACCCGTCCTGCTGTTTGCGCCCTCTCCCTCCATTGGCACTACCAGGCCTATGATGTCATCAAGGTTGCCGAGGCGATCAAGGCCGCGTATCCGGATATCTTTATTTGCGCGGGGGGATTTACCGCAAGCTATTATCATCAGGAGATCCTTGAAGACTTTCCGTGCCTTGACGCCGTTATCCAAGGAGATGCGGAAGAGCCCCTGCTGAGGTTGGTTGAGCAGGTGACGAAGCAGGAACGTGCCTTACACAAGGTGCCGAACTTGACCTGGCGCTCGGATGGCCGGATCGTGGAGAACGAGGCCTTTTATTGCGCCACAGAGGCGGATCTCAATGCCCTGCGTTTTACCAACCTCCCCCTCCTTAAAAACTACAAGACCTATGTCGATTACTTCGGCCACCCCTTTATGTGGAAGAAGAGTTTTTCCAAGGAAGCCAATTTCCAAAAGCTTTCCATCGGTTCCAAGACCTTTCCGCTGGCAATCGGCAGGGGATGTCCCATGACGTGCACCTGGTGCGCCGGCAGCGTCCTCTCCCAGCGGTTCATCACCAGGCGCACGAAACCCATCTATCGGTCCATGGACAAGATACTGGAATCGATCCAAGAGGCATTGTCCTATGGCTACGAGACGATGTACGTGGTCTTTGATCCCTACCCCGACAACCACGATTTTTTCATAGAGCTCTTTGCCAAGATAAGAGAGAACAACATACAGTGCGAGATGGTCTTCGAGTGCCACGGCCTGCCGACCAAGCCGTTCATGGATGCGTTCCATGCTACCTTCCCCCATGAGGAGTCGTTTTTATGCATCTCCCCGGACACCGGCTCGGAGCGGCTGAGGCGGTTGCACAAGCACTGCTCTTATTCCAATGAAGAGCTCCTGGGTTGCCTGCGGTATCTGCAGGAGTTGGGGGTAAACAGCGAGGTCTTTTTTACCTATGGCATCCCCGGGGAGACCCCCGACGATTTACAAGAAACGATCAGACTCAAAAGGTTCATCAAGCGAAGATTCAAGAACGTCCGCTGTATCCGGGTCCTCTCCATAGAGATTGAGCCGGGGTCTCCCTGGCATATGGACCCGCAAAAATATGGCATTACGCACGATAGAACGCACTTCAGGGATTTTTACCGCGCGCATAGCTCCAAGTATAATCAGACCTATTCATCATTGGGCTATTTCATCCCGGACTATTTTCCCCCTGGCAATGGGGTTACGGACATCAGGGGTTTTGAACAGGCCCTGCAAAAGATTAAATGCAGGCATTTCTGCTTTGTCAACCCCAATGCGAGAAGGTCCGGCCCTGCCTGGACCGGCCGGTTGTTCTGCAATGTCTTGGCGATGATGGACCGGTTCAAACGGAAGGATGCGGGGGAAGAGGAGTCGCACCCTCTTTACGGCGGGACTTGAGATCGTACAGGCGTTTAGGGTATAACATACAGAAGGAGGTCTCCATATGAAGGGATTCAGAAAGTTCGCAGTACTAACCATGGTAGCCGCCCTCTTGCTGGCAGGGCCCGTCCTTGCCCAAGCGGCGGGAAAGGCCCCCTATAAGATCGGGGTGAACCTCGAATTGACCGGTCCGTGGGCGGAGATAACCAAGACCGTCAAGATGGCCATGGCGATGGAGGTGGAGCGGATCAACGCACAGGGTGGGATTAATGGGCACCCCCTGGAGCTCGTCATCGTGGACAACGGCTTCGATCTGGGCAGGGCCGCGGCCGCCATGACCACGTTCGCCCGTGCAAAGGATATCCTGGCAGTAGTGGGGCCCTTTGAGGACCCGCTCCAGGCCACCACCAGGGCCATCGCCGAGCGGGAAGGGATCACCAACATCATCTTCTGTCCCTCCAACCCCATGGTGCGGGGTCTTAAGCAGCGGTGGTCCTTTAACATCGCCCAGAGCGACGTCGTCGTCTCCCAACGGTTGGTGGATCTGTGTCTGGCCCGGGGGTACAAGACGGCCCTGGTCTTCGCGGGTAATTGGCCCCTGGCCCAGAGCCTGGCCGAAAACTTCAAGCGCATCGGCGCGGACAAGGGGATCAAGGTCATCATCTCCTCTGAGACCCATGCCCCGAGCGATATCGACATGACCCCGCAGCTAATTAAGCTCAAACCCATCATCGAGAAAGAAAAGGTGGATTGCCTCTACGCATGCACCGGCGGTCCTCCCGGTCCCATCATCGTCAAGAATATGCGCGCTCTCGGTATAAAGACCCCGGTCATCGGGACCCACGCCTTCGGCTTCGGCTTTATCATCGCCCTTGGGGGCGCGGCCATGGAGGGGGTGGAGTTCGCGGCGGGAAAACCTGTGGTCCCCGATCAGCTCGATAAGAACGACCCCATACGCCCCATCGTCATCGATTTCGACAAGCGGATGAAGGCGCGCTATAAGATCGGGGCTGATCAGATAGCCGGTCATGCCCATGACGCCACCTGGCTTGTCTACGATGCCTTGAAGCGGTGTCAGGGCAAGGTCACCAGGGCTCGATTCAGGGATGCCCTGGAGGCGACCAAGGGATTTAAGGCGTGCCACGGCATATATACGTACAGCCCCACGGATCACGATGGCCTGCGTAAAGAAGACATGGTCTTTATCAGGATCGAAGGGGGTAAGTTCAAGCGGATCACGTTCCCCGGTTTTAAATAGGGGTTGAATGTAAGCATCATACTGAGTACGATTGGGGGGTGGGAGGATAGCTGGTTCCGCTCACCCCTTTTTTTTACATTAAACGGAGGGTTCCGTGACTCCTTGGGTATATATCCCACAACTTCTTGCCACCGGCATCACCATGGGGGCCATCTACGCCCTGGTTGCCCTGGGATTTGTCACCATCGTGAGGGCCTCCCAGATCTTAAACTTTGCCCAGGGGGAGTTCGTCATGCTGGGGGGGGTGCTCACCTTTTTCTTTATCACGGGGGCCGGGTTCTCCTACCCTGTCGCCGCCTTGGTGGCGGTGATCTCGGTCGTCATCATAGGGTTCCTCCTTCATCTCCTTGTCGTCTATCCCCTGCGCAAGGCCTCCGCCCTCATCGTGCTCATGGCGACCTTGGGGGCATCCATTGTCCTCAGCAACACCAGCGCGCTCCTTTTTGGGACATTACCCAAGACCCTGCCCTCCTTCTCCGGCGAGCAACCCCTGGAGATAGGTGGGGTCCTCATCGCCCCCCAGAGCCTTTGGGTCCTCGGCGCTACCTTTTTTCTGTTGCTTGTCCTCCATCTCCTCGCGCGCCGGACCCTCCTGGGCAAGGCCATGGAGGCAAGCTCGACCGATCCTCTGGGCGCCGATCTCGCGGGGATTTCGAGAAACCTCATGGTCTTTTTCGCCTTCGGGGTGAGCGCCGGGATGGGGTCTATTGCCGGGGTTCTTGTCACCCCGCTCTTTTATACGAGCTATAGTGCCGGCACGCTGCTCGGTTTAAAGGGTTTCATCGCCGCGGTCTTGGGTGGCTGGGGGAAAAACAGCGGGGCCATCCTGGGCGGTTTTGCCTTGGGTATCGTGGAATCCTTAAGTGTCGCCTTCATCCCGGCGGGTTACAAGGATGGGGTGGCATTTGTGATCCTGTTGCTCATCCTCTATTTCAGGCCCAAGGGAATCCTGGGTTCACCCTTTATCGATAGCCGCCGATGGTAAAAGGGCATCAGAGCGAGTTTAGAAAAAGAGACCTCTTGTACACGGGGGGGCTGTGGCTCATTTCCCTGATCCTGCCTGATCCTCACCTCCCTTATAGAAAGGAATTGATTAAAAAAAGGGACTTCTTGTATCTCGGCGCCCTGCTGCTGCTCCCCTTGATCTTCCCAAATCCTCATTTCTATTACGTCATGGTCCTGGCGGGGATCTATGCCGTCTTGTCCGTGGGGTTAAGCCTCTTTCTCGGGTACGCCGGTCAGATCTCTCTGGGGCATGCCGCCTTTTTCGGGATCGGGGCCTATACAACCGCCATCCTCACCACTCAGTACGGGGTTACCTCCGTGGGGGCCTTCGGGATGGCTGCTGCCGCAGCCACTGCAGCTGCCTATCTTATCGGCAAACCTATTCTTAAACTCAAAGGATATTTCCTGGCCCTGGCCACGCTCGGGTTTGGGGAGATCTTCTTGGTCATGGTCAGGGAAGCCAGGGGCCTCACGGGCGGGGTCAGCGGGATCTTCGGCGTCCCCTGGTTTTCCGCGGCCGGATTCACCTTTGACACCTCTCTTAAGCAATACTATCTCGTCTGGGGGGTGCTCATCGGACTGGTCCTCTTTGCCAAAAACCTGGTGCGCTCCAAGATGGGCAGGGCCTTGTTGGCTGTGGCGGCGAGTGAGGATGCCGCCGCCAGCGTCGGCATCAATGTGGCCCGGGTCAAGCTCGGGGTCTTTGTGATCAGCGCTGCCTTTGCCGGCCTTGCCGGGAGCCTGTTCGCCGGCGTTATGTCCACGGCGAGCCCTGATGCCTTCGGCTTGGGCTTGTCCGTGCTCATCGTCATGATGGTCATCATAGGTGGTATGGGCACCCTGTATGGCCCCATCTTCGCGGCCATCTTCCTCACCTGGCTCATGGACGTCCTCGGGGGATACCAGGAATACAGCCTCCCCCTCTTCGGCGTGGTCTTCATTCTCCTGCTCATCTTCTTTCCCGACGGGGTCGGGACCCGTCTCAATGCCCGGTTGATATATCTCATCAGCTACTGGGGGAGAAAGCGGAGGAGGGAAAGGGTCGATAGGTGATGTCTCTTCTTGTCCTCGATACGATAAGCAAGAGCTACGACGGCGTCCGTGCCCTGAACCGGGTATCGCTCACCGTGCGCGCGGGGACCATTAAGGGATTGATCGGCCCTAATGGAGCGGGCAAGACCACCCTCTTTCACCTGATCAGCGGGATGGAAAGCCCAAGCTCGGGAACGATCTCCTTCCGCGGGGTAGATATCACGGGGAAGGCACCGCATGAGATCGCCGCCCTGGGGGTGGGGAGGACCTTTCAGACCATCCAGACATGGGGCAACATGACCGTGGTAGAAAATATATTAGCGGGGATGCACACCAGGATACGGGGCAATTTTCTTTCCTGCGGGTTCTGGCTCCCCTGGATACACAAGGGAGAAAAAGGCGCGCTGCAGGAGGCCAAGCGGATATTGGAGTTCCTTGGTCTGCTGGGGAGGTGGAAATGGTCCGCCTCGCAACTCTCCTTCGGTCAGCAGAAGATGCTTGAGTTGGGGAGGGCGCTGGCCATGCGGCCGAAGCTCCTGCTGCTGGACGAGCCGGCTGCCGGCCTGACCCCCGCCGAGGTAAAAAAACTGTCGGAAAAGGTATGCCAGCTCAGAGACCAGGGAATCACCATCCTGGTTGTGGAGCATCACCTGGGGATGGTCATGGACGTAGCGGATGACATAGCGGTGCTCCATAATGGTGAGCTCATCGCCGACGATACTCCCGAGGCGGTGAAAAAAAATCCTCGCGTCATCGAGGCATACCTCACAATCGCGGGCGGATGAGGCGATGCTGAGGATAAAGAAACTGATTGTTCATTACGGGCCCTTCATCGCGCTCAACGAGATCTCCCTGGAGGTAAAAGCGGGAGAGGTGGTTGCCCTTATCGGCCCCAACAAGGCGGGAAAGACCACGCTGCTGCTCACCATATCCGGTATCCTGGAGACGACCGAAGGGCGGATCTTCTTTCAAGCAGAAGATATCACCAACCTCGTTCCCCATAAGATCGTAGCGCGCGGGATCGGGCATGTCCCCCAGGGGCGCCATATCTTCCCCACGCTCTCTGTCTTCGATAATCTCATGATGGGGGCGTATGGCGGGAAGGGAACGGGAAAAACTGTTCAGGAAGATCTGGCATGGATCTATGAGCTTTTTCCTGTCCTCAAGCAGAGGGGCCGGCAGCGGGCGGGCACCTTGAGCGGCGGCGAACAGCAGATGTTGGCCATCGGCCGGGCGCTGATGGGCCGTCCCAAGCTCCTGATGCTGGATGAACCCTCGTCGGGGCTTGCCCCCCGGTATATCGATGAAATCTTTGCCGCCTTCAAGGAGATGAACAGGCGCGGCTTGACCCTCTTCATCGTTGAGCAAGAAATTCAACTATCCCTGGCCATCGCCCACCGGGGATATATCCTGAGCAATGGCCGCCTGATCAAAGGGGGCCCCGCATCCGCCCTCCTTAAGAGCCAGGAGGTCAGGGCGCTCTGCTGGGGGTAACTATTGAGAAAACCGATATATGTCCGGTCACGGCGAACAGCGATTTGTTGAGAACAATAGGTTCCAAATCCCCCCACCCCCCCTGACCAAAGGGTCACCTTCGGTTTGCTAAAGGGGGGTAAGGGGGGATATTCCTTGCCAAAGGTAGGGTTCCCGGAGGTGGCTCTTTAGCCAGTGTGTGCCGAAGCAGCTAGAGGAAATTACTTGGTAGAAGAACGGGGCGCGCCTTTTGGGGGTGCGTTGATGGCCTGGGTCAAAAATTCAAACCATTGCTGCTGCAGGGCGATCCTGCGCCGGGGAATGATGATACTAGGGGCAAACCTGAGGGTGAAGGATTTCCCCTGCTCGTGCCGGAAGGTGAGATTAAAGAGGACGGTGTCCGATCCATAATAATTATCTCTGGTGAGGGTGATCTTTTCCATTGTAGGAAAGGGTATTTTTAAATCTACCTCTTCACCGCCTTTCCCCTTGGGCACCTTGAAAAATAAGACCTTCCCCTCGATTCGCAAACGCCCCTTGCGCCTGGCCCCCTTGACGGGGAGCCCGCCGTAATAATATGCAGGGCATGGTCGCGGTGATATCATGGCAGCACGTACCATAGCACTGGCAATTGGGTGCGTCAATGGGAAGGGATTATGTGACATGGCCTGCTTTCACCACCTTGATTTTTAAAGATTTTTTTCTTCTTGTGATGTTTAAAATTTGTTATAATGTATCCATACGAGAAGTAAACAGGAATGTCGTATATTAATTGTTAGACGAGGAGGCGATAAATGTTTAAGATTAATAGACAACTTTTCTTGACAATCTTCTTCGTAGGTATATCGCTCATAAAAGCCTACTCAGGAGACGGATTTTTATCTTTTCGTCTGGTACATCCCGATCACGATAAACTTACATCCTCGACCCAATCGCGAGCCAAAATAGACAAAAACCGATATGAATATCTTACGAAAGAAAATGAGAGTTATTGGGTAGACAGAAAAATTGAGTTAGATATCCACGATCTTAAAGATGCGAAGATTAAGATAATGAAAAGGGACGCCGGAGCGTCCCAATGGGAATATGCTGAGATCACTCCAGAAACATTCGTCAGCCTGCATTTGCCTCCGTCATCCAAATCTTGTTTGGTTGATATCTATTTTGATCGACAGGGTCGGAAGAAGATGGCAAGTGTTACAGAGAAGAATATCGGAAGAAGGCTTGCGATAGTATTCCAAGGGAAATTGCTTGTGGCACCTCTTATTAGGGAAAAGATAGATGCCGAATACGTGACAGTAGGGAGCCTTTCTTTTAATGAAGCTAGACTCTTGAAGGATGCAATTACAGGATCGTCTAACAAATAAATTCAGCGGATGGTTTACAGCCACCGCTGATTTCAGTCGTTCGCCTGCTGGAAAACCTACTTCGTTATCTCGTGCTAGTTTTTAAATTAGTACTTTACCGGCGCGCGGGATTGCTTGCAAAATAGTACGCCGATTGATACAGTAACTATACGATGAAACTGCGAGTAGGAGCTAATTGGGACATCGCCTTTCTTGACGCCGTACAGGGGACATCGGTGGATGCCCTCTTTGGCAAGCTTCCCTTCGATATCGTGGGGGGGGCGCGGCCCGGGTTTGTCT
>Ga0214473_10003605_pt1 | contig 18727 bp, 15 predicted proteins | sample RVTome_7_FD_203509 | JGI IMG/M metagenome (GOLD analysis project Ga0214473, IMG submission 203509) | Soil microbial communities from uranium-contaminated site in the Upper Colorado River Basin, Wyoming, United States - RVT98D197 | ecosystem: Environmental > Terrestrial > Soil > Contaminated >... | reverse complement strand
ATCCATCGGAAACTTTTCTTTCCTGCCGAGTTCTGGTACATCCGGAGAAAGGCGAGAAAGATTATTTATGACTTTGATGATGCGATCATGTACCGGAGTTCCGGTTCGAGGACCCCGTACTCTCTTTCGCGGCGGATTAAGTTCGCCTATATGATGAAAAGGGTCGATTTGTCCATCGCAGGGAACCAGTTTTTGAAGTCCGAAGTCCTCCCTTACAACCCCCGTGTGGAGGTCATACCGACTTCTGTTGATCTCGCGCGGTATAGAGTGAAGAAAACATTTGATCACGCGGGTCCGTTGACCATCGGCTGGCTGGGGAGCAGCAGCACTCTCAAATACCTAAAGGCTCTCATGCCTGTTCTCGAAAACCTCTACCGGCAATACCCTCATCTTCAGCTGAAGATGGTTTGCGATCAGTTCCTGGACGGTTTCGGTCTACCCCTGGTCAAGAAGAGGTGGTCAGCCGAAGAGGAGGAGGCGGATCTGAAAAGCTTTGACATCGGAGTGATGCCTCTTGCGGATGACCTCTGGTCCAAAGGAAAATGCGGATTGAAGATCCTCCAGTATTACAGCGTGGGCATTCCGGTCGTTTGCACTCCCGTCGGCGTGAACAGGGAAATCGTCCAGGATGGAGTGAATGGTTTCTGGGCAGAAAACGAAGGAGAATGGAAGGACCGTCTGGGAAGACTGATTCAAAACGAAAATCTCCGCAGGGAGATGGGGCTGAAAGGAAGGCAGGTTGTGGAACAGGAGTATTCCCTGGAGGTTAACGGACCTCGAATACTCGAGATCATGAATAGGGTTGCAGGAGAACGATGCATTTGAAATGGGTATTCTTTAAACTGGCTTTTCTATACACGAGGGTCTATGCCTTTTTCTGCTACTACCGCAAGAAAAAGCAGCAGAGGGAACTGGAAGAGAAAGTGAGACTCTTCTTTGCGGAGAAGGACCCTCACAGGATCAAGAAAATTGTCAGGGGGATCTTTGAGCTGAGAGGGGGGAGGAAGATGCAGCGTTATCTCATCCCCCGGATCGATGATCAGTTCATCCAATGGTTTGTGGCGATCGAGGGGCTGGACCACCTCGACGATGCCCTGAAAGAGGGAAAGGGCGTCCTCATGATGGCAGGCCATATCGGAAATCCCCATATCGGGTTCAGTGTTTTGAGAAGGATGGGATATCGGATCACCATTATCAAAGGGGGAAAGTCAAAGAAAGCCGAATACCGGAAAGGCCGATATTCCGATCCTCACGAGTATACCATCTTTACGGAGGATGCCCCCCTTTCAAAAAGCTCCAGAGAGAGGGCGGGGGACGTCCTTCGTTCCGGGGGGACCCTCTATTATTCTGCCGATGCCTTCGGTGGAAAGAGGAAGGTGGAAGTTTCTTTTCTGAGAAGGAATATGGCCTTTGCGACAGGGACGCTCTATCTTGCTCGTCAGACCCGTGCCATTGTCCTTCCTTTCATTCATCTCTATCGCCACGGAAAGATCCAGTTGATCTTCGGAGCGCCAATCGACGGCGGCTGGAAGCATGGCGAAGAAGATTACGGACGGATCCTTTCGGAATTCACAGGGTGGATGGAATCTATTATTCTCAAATATCCTGAAGAGTACATGGGCATTTATGGCGATACCGTTCCGGACCATTATTATCGTGAGATGAAAAAAAAGGGTTTGGCTTTACAGATACCCCATCCCCCTCCTGACCTCCCCCTTGAAGGGGGAGGAACTTAGCAATTGACCTCCCCCTTGAAGGGGGAGGAATCACGCGAAGCGCGTGACGATTTCCCTCCCCTTCAGGCCTCCGGCTCGGAAGAGCCTCTGGCTCGGAGAGGGGAGGGGCAGGGTGGGGGTGGGATTAAGCTTCTGAGTCTTGGGTAGTACTAATTCCTATCTTTGCCATGAAAGTGGGACGCCATGAGAGAAGCTGTGATCGATTACGTGAAGTGGGCGATTGAACGGTTTCCCTACCAGGAACCCATTCTCGATACCTGTGCGGGGTGGGAGCCGAATTTTTATCAACCTCTCTTTCCCGGGAGGCGGTATATCAAGCAGGATATGCAGGATTTTGATCCTCCTTGCATTAACATTATCTGCGATGTCTGTGAGATGAAACCGATCCCCGATGAAAGCGTTGGTTTAGTATTGAACCTCGAATCCCTTGAACACCTTCCTCATCCTCAGAGGGCGATCGATGAAATCTACCGTGTCCTCCGCCCGGAGGGACTTCTCATCCTGGGTACGGTCATGCATTTCAAAATCCACCCTTGCCCGAAAGACTACTGGAGATTTACCCCTGATGGACTTGAGCTTCTGTTAAGGCGGTTTAAAATCCTCGATTGCACTCTGGAAGGAAGCTTGAAGCGGCCCAAAGGGATCTGGATGGCGGCTCGAAAGATGGGTTCTCTGGAGGAATCGGGGAAACTTCCTTCCCTGAGGATGGTTCCCAGCGACGACCGGATGGTGGAAAAGTTAAAAAGGAGAATCCGCCGCCTTAAGAAGTAGGGCAAGGCTTCAGCCTTGCTCAAGCCGGCGCAACCCTAAAGGGTTCCCCTACGGATCGGCATGATAAAAGGTTATAAAAAAATTTCTTCCGGCAATATGAGAGGATGGCTGAGAGAGGACATTGTCTCGCTCCTCCCTCCGGATTTCCTCAGCGATCCCGTCTCTTCCGTCCGGACGTTGGAGCATGAGGTGATCAAGGAATCGAAGTTGCGCTGGGCAGCCCTGTTCACTCTGCCCAACCGGAAAAAGGTTTTTTTAAAAAGGGACAAGACCAAAGATTGGATTGAATCTTTGAAATTCCTTGCACTTCCTTCAAGAGGGAGCAAGGAGTGGTTGATTGCTTATCGATTGCAGAAAGGAAATCTCAACATTCCGAAGCCCCTGGGTTGGATGGAAAAGGTTCGTCGCGGGATGGTGAAGGAGAGTTTTTATCTCTCCGAAGCGATTGGTTCCGGGCTTTCGTTGATGGACCTAACCCATTCTGGCAGAGAATTTTCTTTTGAGGGACTCGTAAAGGCGGTGAGAAGGGTCCACGATGCTGGACTATTCCACATGGATTTTCATGGTGGGAACTTTTTATGGGATGGAGAATCTTTCTACCTTACCGACCTCCATCGTGCCCGGATCCTCAAGTCCCTCTCCCCGCATCAAAGATTGTGGAGTCTATCGCATCTTTTTCATTCTTTAAGATCCAGCTGGGGGGAAGAAACCCGGAAAGCATTTATTGAGAGATATTTTGGAGAAGAACCTCCCCCGTTGCGGAAAAAGGAAGCGTACCTCCGGATGATCCATCGCTGGATGGGCCGCCTTCAGAAAAGGCAGTGGCGAAGTCGGACCAAACGGTGCCTGAAAGAAAGTACCGAATTTGCTGTGTGGAAGGGAACGGAATATACGATCTATCACCGTAGGGATATGAACGTCGATCATGTCAGAAAGGCCGTGAGGGATCACCTTTCCGTTGTGAAAGAAAAGCCATCCATTCTCGTGAAGTCTTCTCCCAGGACCATTGTGTCCATTTTGGATGTCGAGGGGAAAAGGATTTGTGTGAAACATTTTCTATCCCCTTGTCTGTGGGATCGGTTTAAGGATCTTTTCCGGGCCTCTAAAGGACTCAAAGCCTGGATTGCCGGGAATGGTTTGAGGGCGAGAGGGATATCCTCACTTTTGCCCATCGCCGTGGCGGAGAAGAAGGATCTGCTGGGCACAAGGGAGAGCTTTTTTGTGATGGAGGCGCTCAAGACAGGCATGGAGATGGATCGGTACCTGTCCGGAGGAGTTGTTCACTTTAATAGGAAGAGACTTTTCATAAGAACCTTTGCTCAATGGCTCTCGGATTTCCATAAAACAGGTCTCTACCACAAAGATATGAAGACGTGTAATCTCTACGTTTTGGAGAACGGCGAAACCTGGGATTTCCGTCTCCTTGACCTTGAAGATGTTCTGCTGGAGGGGAAAATTTCAGTGACGCGGTTGTTCAGGAATCTTCTCCAGCTCAATACATCCGCGCCCGAAAGGATCACGAGGGGAGACCGTCTGAGATTTTTCAAGGAGTATATGAAATTTAACCCCTTGGTCAAGGAGCGAAAAATCTTTTTGAACCGGTTGGCCCAAAAAAGCCGTGAGAGAGGGTTGGCCTACGTTTCGCCGTGTGGGGTGGTAGAAAAGCCATTTCTCTCGAGTGATCGATAGAATTAAAGGCCCCCCCCTTTCCCTCTCCCCAGGGGAGAAGGCTGAGCTTTATACACACTTGACACCGGGGGCATGAAAATATATCTTGATATCAAGAAGTTATCCCCTCCCATCGAGGGAGGGGAGAGTAAACTGAAAACTGATTGAAATTTCTTATAGTTGCGTTACATGGCATTCTAAAACCCTGTTATCTCCCCCGGTGTCAAGTGTGTGCTAAGATCAGGGAGGGGGATATTTAGAAAAGGAAGGGTGAGATGGGTCCGACAAGGATTTTCGTCATCGGCTTGGATGGAGCGACGTTCGACCTTATTCATCCATGGATTCAGGAAGGAAAACTTCCCACGCTCGGGAAGTTGATGAAGACTTCTTCGTACGGCCTTCTCGAAAGTACGATTCCACCTCTCACAGCCCCCGCCTGGACTTCTTTCATGACTGGAGTGAATCCCGGTAAGCACGGGGTCTTTGATTTCCTGGGAACCGCTGCCGATTCTTCGGAGAAGGTGCTGGTTAATTCCTCTTACATCCGGTCGAGAAAGTTCTGGGATATAGCAGGCGATCGAGGGAAAAAGAGCATTATCCTCTACGTTCCGCTCACCTATCCCGCAGAGAAGACCGAAGGGATTCTAATCAGTGGCATTCCTGCTCCAGGAAAAGCAAGCCGAATCTATCCCGAGGCGATGGAGAAGGAACTTGAGGAGAAGGTAGGACCTTGGTGGGTTGAGGTCAAGGAGGAGTGGTTCAGGGATCTGGGCGAGAAAACCTTCAGCGATGAGATTGAAAAGGGTCTGGAGACACGCTTTCGAGTGGCCAATTATCTGATCCGCCGGGAGTGGGATATCTTTGTGCTGGTCTTTTCGGAGACGGATATCACCCAGCATCTGCTCTGGCAGAAAAAGGAAGAGGCTCTGTTCCCCCTTTATAGAAAGATCGATGGAATGATAGGAGATCTTTGGGGAAAATTGGAAGAGCAGGATATGCTCCTCATCCTTTCTGATCACGGTGCCGGCCCGGTGCGGAAGGTCCTCTACCTTAACTCCTGGCTGAAAGAGAAAGGATTTCTCTCGAGCCGGAAGAAGTGGGTGCGGAAAGAAAGAGGCCCAACCCTGGAAATCTTCCGCCGCCCGGAAAGGACGCCCTTTCTGGGGAGATGGAAAGGAATCCTCGGAAGGAGAAAAGAGGTCATTGACTGGAATAGGACTGAAGCCCATTTCCTCAATCTGGGACAGCTTCCGGGCGTCTGGATCAACCTTCCCGGACAGAAGATGGAGCGGTATGGCGAGGTCTGCAGCCGGGTGATGGCGGAACTCGAAGGCATGGTCGATGATGGGAAAAGGGTCGTCGAAAAGGTTTTTCGCAGGGAGACGATCTATTCAGGTCCCTACGTGAAAAATGCGCCGGATATCCTCTTCCTTCCCGATCTCGAATATCTCCTCAGCGAGCGAATACGGAGCTACGTCTTCAAGAATAAAGAAGATGGCACAGCGAGTCACCGCCTTCACGGCATCTTCTTGCTCTGTGGCCCCGGTGTCAGAAAAGGAAAGAGGATCGAGGGCGGGCATATTATGGATGTAGCCCCTACAATCCTCCATCTTCTCGGGCTCCCAGTCCCTCAAGGAATGGATGGAAGGGTCCTCACGGATGCCCTTCAATCTGATTTCCTCGAATCCGCTCCTGTCCGCTTTGAAGATGTGCCTTTGGAAGTCGATCCTTCAAAATACGAGATGACGGAGAAGGAAGCGGAGGAAGTCAAGAAGATGCTGAAAGGACTGGGGTACATCGATTAGAAGGGTCCCAGGTTCTTTCGTTAAGAGATTTTGGAAGCCAAGGTGCATAGGATCGATCTTTCTATCATTATCGTCAACTTCAATACAGGACCATACATTCTTCGGTGTCTCGAATCGATCTTTCGTTCCGGAAAGGGCGATTCGTGGGAGATCTTTGTGATAGACAACGGGTCCACCGACGGAAGTGCGGCAGCGGTCAAGGAGGGATTCCCCGAGGTCCATTGCGTTGGAACTGGGGTGAACCTTGGATTTGCCAAAGCGAATAACGAGGCCTTTCGTATGGCAAGAGGAAAGTATCTGCTTCTCCTCAACCCCGATACGAATGTGAGGGAGACGACGATCGAGAGGTTGGTCACCTTCATGGATACTCATCCGCAAGCCGGGGTTGCCGGGGCCCAGTTGCTCAATGGGGATGGATCGAAGCAGAACTCGATCGCGAACTTTCCCTCCCTGGCCACGGAGCTCCTCAACAAGAGCCTCTTGAGGCGGTTCTTTCCGGAAAAGTTTCCCGGAAAAGAGAGAACTTACCGGGAGCCTATTGAGGTGGACTCTGTGATCGGTGCCTGTATGATGGTCAGGCGGGAAGCCGTGGCGCAGGTTGGGTTGCTTGACGAGAACTACTTTCTCTTTCTCGAGGAGACGGATTGGTGCTACCGGATGAAGAGGGCGGGATGGAGAATTTACCATGTTCCTCAGGCAGAGATCTACCACTATCAAGGAAAAAGCGCTGAGAAGGATAGGAAGAGCGCCAAATTGGAGTATTATCGGTCTCGGTACCATTTTTTTAAGAAAAATAAGGGGAGGCTTCAGTGGTTCATTCTCCTTGCGGGATTGATGATCAGGCTGAGCTTTCAGCTGGCCTTTGCGGGGCTGGCCTGCATCTCCACACTCTTTGCCTTCGAGAAAAGGAGAAGGAGGTTCTCAACCCTGGCCTATCTCATGGGGTGGCATCTGAAATTTTGCCCTGGAGGAATGGGGCTGAAAAAAGGTCAATGATCAATGAACAGTGGTCAATTATCAATTAGAGAACATTGGTCATTGGTCATTGAGAATTGATTGTTTGAGGGAGGTCCGATGGTTGGCATTGCTGTTATCGGTGCTGGGGCGTGGTAAGGGGGCAACACGAGAGCAGAGTCGAAGGACCTGTCCTGAGCGGAGTCGAAGGATGAAGATCGTTACTGTGGTGGGTGCGAGGCCCCAGTTTATTAAAGCCTCGGTGGTCAGTCGGGCCATTGAATCGATGGATAAAAGGAAAAGGCGGATTCGGGAGATACTCGTTCATACGGGGCAGCATTACGACGAATGCATGGATAAGGTCTTCTTTAAAGAGCTTCAACTCCCAAAACCTGATTATCACCTGGGAGTCGGATCCGGATCCCATGCCAGACAGACCGGGATGATGCTCGAACGGATCGAGGCTCTCCTTGAAAAAGAGAAGCCCGATCTGGTGATGGTCTATGGAGATACGAATTCAACCCTGGCCGGAGCCCTCGCGGCAGCAAAAGTGAACATTCCGGTGGCCCATGTGGAAGCAGGGTTGAGAAGCTACAATCGAAGGATGCCGGAGGAAATTAACCGACTCCTCACGGACCATCTTTCGACTTTTCTCTTCTGCCCAACGACCCAGGCCGCGAAGAATTTGATGAAGGAGGGAATTAAAGACAGCAGAGCAAGAAGGGTGAAGAACGTAGGCGACGTCATGTATGATTCGATCCTCTATTACTCGAAGATCGCAGACGAAAGGTCCACCCTCCTCCAAGATTTAGGTTTACTGGCTGCGAACTCCAAACGGCGAGGTTCGAACTCTCATTCATTTTCTCCGAACTCCGAACTCCGAACTCCGAACTATTATCTCGCCACTCTCCACCGCGCCGAGAATACCGATGACCCGAAGAGGTTCAGATCGATTCTCCGCGGGTTGAACGAGATTGCGAAGGATGCCCCTGTCATTCTTCCCCTCCATCCCAGGACAAAGAAGATGATGGAGGTCTATCATCTTTTTGTGGCAGCCCAAAGGATTCAGTTGATCGAACCGGTCTCCTATTTCGATATGTTAAAGCTTGAAAAGAATGCGAGTGCAATCTTTACGGATTCGGGGGGGGTCCAGAAAGAGGCATACTGGTTCAGAGTTCCGTGTATCACGCTGAGGGAGGAGACGGAGTGGGTCGAGACCCTTGAGACAGGATGGAATGTGCTGGTAGGGACGGAGACGAAGAGAATCATGGACGAGGCACGAAAAGATAGGAAACGGCCCCGAAGGGCAGGAAGAATATTTGGAGACGGGACTGCAGGCAAAAAGATCGTCCACCTGGTTGAGGCGTTCCTCAGATGCTAGAACTGGTGCGATACGCTGCCGAAGGGCTTCATGAAAAAGTTTTGAATTGTATGTCGGGTCTGAAAAGAGGCACTGTCCTGGACGTCCCTTGCGGCCAGGGCGCTCTCTCACAAGATCTCGATCAGATGGGGTTTCGAGTATTTCCGGGAGACCTTGAAAGGGAAAATATTCTTTACAGAAACGGCAGGGGTGTCCAGGTCGACTTGAACGGATCCCTTCCCTTCAAGAATGGGACCTTCGACCATGTTGCCTGTGTGGAAGGCATCGAGCATCTCGAGAACCCACACCACCTCATTAAGGAATTGTCTCGAGTTTTAAAACCCGGAGGCTATTTGCTGGTCACCACGCCGAACGTCATGACGATCAAATCCCGCATCCGGTTTCTGCTCTACAGTTATCTGGACTTCTATCGATACTTCGGCAGCGTCCCTTCGGAAGAAAGGCACCAGATCGGGGACTATGACCATCAACACCTCAACCCCATTCTTTATGGGGAGATGAAGTACATCCTGGAAAAATACGGTTTGAAGATTAGGGGACTTGAAGCCAACAGGCGGGTGAAGAAATTGAAGGCCGTCTATCCGTTGGTCAAGTGGCTGATCCGTAATAAAACGAAGAAAAGGTACCGAGAAGAATCGATTTATTTTTCCGATCTTCTCCTGGAAGGCGAGATCCTGATTTTCATTGCAGTGCGGGAAGTCTGAAAGAATGGGAGAATTAACGTAAACGTTTTTATGCAACGGACGGGTTAATTTTCGGGGGAGATGATTAATGAGATACCGTCACGATGGATCACATCGATCAGGCAGTCGGCCAGTTCGAGACCGGCACGCCGAGTGAACTCTTTCATGATCGCAGGCGTAAAAAGCGAAAACGTTGTGGGAAGTTTAGGCCGGTTAAGGGACGCAGACAGTTCGCCCAGAAAATGCTTCCATCCCAGATCCGAAAAGGTATTGGGATGCTGAATAATTGCCTTTCCGCCCGGTTTCAGCACCCTTTTCAGCTCACGGAGATAGTTGTAGATATCCCAGTGCTGAAGGTGCACGAAAACTCCCCATGAAAAGGCCCTGTCGATAGAATGATCCCGGAGTGGAGACAACCCTCTACCGTCTAACAAAAGACATTCAATTTTCGATTCTCCCGGAAAACGTTTTCGAAGTAACTTAAGCATGGTCGGGGATGTGTCAGAGGCAATCAATTTGTGGCACTTTGGCAAGAGAATTTCAGTAAACCGGCCGCCCCCCGAGCCGATTTCGAGCAAGGTCTCGCAGACCCCTAAAAAAGGAGAAAAAACATGTTCATCGACATAAGCGATAATTTTGTCAGCGGGAAGGTCGATGCCGATCTGTTCCGGACGGGTCCATTCACTTCCGAGATCCCCACCCCCCTGCCAGATATGCCTGCGGGCGTATCTTTCCCATCCTTCGGCTATGGTGCGCGATCGGTTTAACGGATAGATGAGGTTAAAGATCTTCCTCCCGATGCGGGCGGCAAAGGTCCTTTTCAATTCCTTTCTCACTGATACCTTCCAGAAGGGTTCTTGATGAGGGTAATTTTAATTAAAAGTCATTTCGAAATCAAGGGAAGGTAATCCCTCAGTTACAGGGTATGATTTGATTTCGGCATCAGTCCCGGAGGTCGGTCCGCTCCTTCCTCACGTTTCAGGAGGCGGGTTCGTTTAGGGGATGGGGAACGGAGGGCTAGTGCTCTGAGTGGCTATAGCAGGGCATCCGGGCGATGATCATTGTTTGGAAAGAGGTTCCCGCCGCTGAAACGCTCCGGGTGAGCGGGCCAACCTCCGGGGACGAGCGACGTGCTCGTAATGCAAATGAGCGGTCGCATAACCGAGGGATTACGACCGAAGGTCTTTCACCCTTGCAATCCTAATAGGCATGTGAAATAATTACCCAGCTTCTCAATCGAATGAAGAGCACAAGGGGTTGATGAAAAACGACGTCAGGTCCCTCAAAGAGGTTTTCTATGGATTGTGGACAGAAAGGGAGCAAAGATTCGACTGGAGAATTCCCTTCGTGCTGTGGGTCTTTGCTTTCCTATTAAGAGTTCCTCTCCTTGCCTTTCCGGAAGTCATCCACAATGATGGGACGGAATATATCCGCCTCGCGAAAGAGGTCTTAGCTGGAAATTGGACTGCCGGAAAAGCACCTCCCTTTTATCCTGCTCTGATTGGCTTGGTTTCTTTCATGACCCCAAATTATGAGATGGCAGGAATCTGGATCTCTGTCATTTTCGGGACCCTTGCTGTCCTGGTCGTTTTCTACTTGGGGCGGGCGATCCTTAACGAAGCGGTGGGTGCCATTGCGGCTCTTCTTGCAGCCGTCCAGCCTTTTCTCTATATATCTTCAGGGTCCGTGTTGTCAGAGTCGACATACCATTTCCTACTGGCAACCGCTGTCTTTTTTGGATGGAAGGGCTTCAGCCAGGGGAAGTTCTATTCTATCCTTCTTTTTAGCCTCTTTACGGCATTAGCCTTCCTGACCAGACCGGAGGCCATCGGCTTTCTGTTCGTATTCAGTGTCTGGATCTTTTTCTTCAACCCCCCGGGATGGAGAAGGGGCTGGGGGAAGCGGGTAGGAATCATCCTTTCCGCCATCGTCGGATTCCTCGTTTTTTCGTCCCCCTACCTGGTGCAGATCCGAAAGGAGACAGGAAGGTGGGAGATTTCAAAAAAGCTATCGATTTCGGTTGGAAATCTTTCGGAAGAAGAGGCCCCATCCATTGAGACCATTAAGAAGAAAAAGGGTATGACCTTCAGTTCCTTCGTCAAGAATCCCCTGTCCGTCATGGCAAAGATCGGAATCGGGCTCCTCGATTCACTTTATAAATTTCAACAGGTCTATAACCCGATACTCTTTGCCCTGGCTATCCTTGGATGGATATTCCTGCTTCGGAACAGACCTTCTTCGTTGAAAGGAGCCGTTTATGTGATGGCCTATCTCATCTTCTTCTTCGGCCTTGTCTTGCCATTCTTTTTCATTACCCGGAGATACACTTCGCAGATGATCTCCATTTCAATCCCCTGGGCAGCTTATGGCTTTTTGGGGGGCATCGGTTGGATCCGGCAAAGATCCGAAAAATGGAAAAGGACCCTGGAAGGGAAGGCCCCTCTCGTCTTGCTCATCATTCTCATGGGCGCGCTCTTTATCCAGGGAAGGGTGATTCATAGGCGAGAACATCGCCACATCCAGCGGGAGGCCGGTCTCTGGATGAAGGGTCATCTTCCCAGGGAAGGGAAAGTGATGAGCAAGCTGCCCCAGGAAGCCTTTTATGCCGAGCTGCCGTGGGTGAGGATGGGTCCTGGAAGTTATGAGGAAATTTTGAAGCAGGCAAGGTCCAAAGATGTTCGATACCTGGTCGTCGACGATGAACTGGAGCGGGAGTCCCCCGGGTTTTGGGAGAAACTGAGAGAAGAAGACCTGGTTCCTGTGATCGATTTGAAAAAGAAGGGCCAAAGAGAGGCGATCTTCAGGGTCGTTTACCCGATTCTCAAAGACTGAAATGAAAAGTGATCAGAAGGGCAGAGAGATTCCCGTGGGGTCCCGGCATTACCGGGCCTTTGTGGGGCCAACCGAAAATTATGACCTGGTGAGTGCCATGCAGTTCAATCTGCTGACGGCGCTGCAATTAAGGGAGCATCATTTCCTCCTCGACATCGGATGTGGCTCACTGAGAGGAGGAAGACTGTTCATTCCCTACCTGATGCCAGGGCACTACTTCGGCGTCGAACCTGAAGGATGGCTCATTGAAGAGGGGGTAAACAATGAGATTGGGGAGGACATCCTCCGTATCAGGCGACCTGTTTTTAGTCATGATGGTAACTTTACATTGACCCTGTTTAACCAGAAATTCGACTATATTCTGGCCCAGTCCATCTTTTCTCATACATCCCGGAGGCAGATCAAAAGGTGTTTATCCGAAGCGAGAAAGGTGATGAAGCCAGCCTCGATATTCGCCGCCACATTTGTCCTGGGGGAGAAGGATTATGAAGGAGAGGATTGGGTCTACCCGGGTTGTGTTACCTATACGTGGGAAGGGATGAAAGGTTTTGTTGAAGAACAGGGTTTAATCTGTAAACCCCTCAACTGGCCTCACCCGAATCTTCAAACCTGGATGGTTATTCTCACCCGGGAGAATGAAAAGAACGTGTTTGATTTCGATGACGTCGTGAAAATGTCCAATTTAAGAGATGAGTTGAGTTTCTGCAAGGAGAGGCTGTCAAGGTTCGAAGGGAGCCTCTATGTGAAATTGGGTTTGAAGATTTTCCGGCTCATTCAAAGAATGAAATGGCATCGAAGGTAGATTCGAATCACACGGATGACGCCGGATGAAGCGGATCGGAAAGCATTCGCTTTCCTTCGGGTCATTCGTCAGGCCAGAAAAATGAAAGAGACAGAAACCTGGGTCGTTCGCGACGGAGACGAGAAAGATCTGGAAGGAATCCTTTCCCTCAGAAAGATCGTTTTCGGAGATTTGGAGAAAGACAAGCTCGATCCCAGGGTCTGGACATGGGAGTTTATGGAAAACCCTGATGGAAAGGCCTTCATCTATATCGTAGAAATCGGGGATAGAATCGTTGGCCACTTTGCCGACATTCCAAGGAGGTTCTCGGTTAAGGGAGAAACGGTTCTTGGAACGCTCTCCCTCGATTTGATGGTTCACCCGGACTTCTGGAGGAAAGGGGCCTTTTTCGAACTGGGAAAGCATGCGGCCAGCCGTGTTCAGAAAGAGAATGGACTTTTTATGACCGCCTACCCGATTCGGGAGCAGACCATCAAAGGGCTGAAGAAGATAGGATGGCAAGAGATCGTCGAGCTTCCTGTTCTGGTCTATCCGATCCGATTCCGGGGGATTGTGGGCCGGTACCTCCATTTTCCCGGACTGGGTCTTATTCTTGGAGGCGTGGCAAAGATCGTCCATCTCCTTCTCTTCCGGCGGAAGGGACGAAATCAACGGGGGGAAGAGGTTGAAATTGATCCTGTCCATGAGATCGATGGAGCCTTCGATCGATTCCTGGAGAAGTCTTCCTCCTTGACATCCGTCATGGGAATCCGGGACCGAAGATTTTTGACCTGGCGTTACTTCAAACACCCGACTCGCTCTTACACCCTCTACCGGGCCCTGAAGGCCGGAGAGATGATGGGATATATCGTTCTGAGAAAGGTTGATCTTCTCAAATTCAATAGTGCGGTGATTGTGGACCTGTTAGCTCTGGACGGAGAGGTTCTGGAAGCACTGGTGGGAAAAGGAATTGAGTGGAGTCATGGAGAAGGCGCTGATTTGCTGGCCTTCATGGTTCCGAGATCTCACCCATCCTGTGAACAATTGAAGGGCCTAGGGTTCCTTCAGAGTCTTAAATCGTTTCTCTTCATGATCTATCCCCATGCAAGAGAGAGTGAACTCCTTCAGCCGGAGAAATGGTACGTTACGTGGGGAGATACCGATGTCATCTGATCCTCTAAAGATCGTTGTGGTCGGTCTGGATGGTGCAACCTTCGACTTGATTCATCCGTGGGTGAAAGAAGGTCATCTGCCCACTTTCAGAAGAATGATGGAAGAGGGCTCGTGGGGCGAACTGGAGAGCACGATGCCTCCCCTTACCGGTCCGGCGTGGTCTTCCTTTATGACGGGCAAGAATCCGGGAAAGCATGGAATCTACGATTTCATGTACAGAAACCCGGAGGGCTATGACTGGATTACGGTCAATGGGACCCACCGGAAAGGCCCTTCATTCTGGCATCTCCTCGGCCTTCAGGGGAAAAAGGTGATCGTCTATAACGTTCCTCTCACCTACCCTCCGGAGAAAGCGAACGGGGTGATGATCAGCGGCTACTTGACCCCTCCGAAGGCACAGGATTTTGTCCATCCTCCGGAATTGAAAAAAGAGCTCGAAAGGGAGATCGGATTCCATTCCACCTTTTTCCCCGGTGCCACCTACTCCCTGGGAAGGGAGGAAAAATTCATCAAAGCCGTCCTCGAAATGACAGACCGGACTGTACGGGCCATGGATTATTTGATGGACCGATATCCGTGGGACTGTTTCACGGGGGTCTTTCAGGGAACGGACCTGCTTCAGCACTGCCTGTGGAAAGACCGTGGCCATCCGGAGCTCGGGAAGGCCTTCTTGGATCTCTATAGAAGGATTGATGAATATCTTGGGCGCCTCCTCTCGAAGCTGGACGATCGAACGATTCTTCTGATCCTCTCAGATCACGGATTCGGGGATCTGAAAAAGCAGATTTTTCTCAATACCTGGCTCCTGTCGAAAGGATTCTTGAAACTGAAATCATCCGGATTGGGATGGTTAAGAAGGGCTGTGTTTGAAGCCGGGATCGTCCCCATGAAGATCCATCAGCTTTCCGCCCGCCTGGGGATGGATCTCTCAAATGATCTCATGGAGAACCGGGATAGCCTCTTCTCTTTTCTTGGGAAGGTCACCCTTTCCCTGGAAGATGTGGACTGGAAGAGGACCCGGGCTTATGCTATGGGGAACATGGGCTACATTTTCGTTAACCTCCGGGGGAGAGAGCCTGAAGGTGTGGTGGCACCTGGAAGGGAGTATGAGGAGACCTTAAGGGAGATCACGGACCGTCTTTACGAGATGAAGGATCCTGAGACAAAAGAAACGGTTGTGGAGCGGGTTTTCCGGAAGGAGGACCTCTATTCGGGCTCTTCGGTCTCCGATGCTCCCGATCTTTTTCCCATGCCCAGGGACTTTCGATACCACCTCCGGGGAGATTACCTTTTCTTATCGAACCACTGGATCGAAAAACTGTGGCTTATCTCCGGCTTTCACAGGATGAATGGGATCTTTATGGCCATGGGAGGGCCTGTAAAGAAGGCCTATCGGCTGACGGGGAAGAAGATCGAGGATATCGCTCCCACCATTCTGTCCTGTTTTGGGACCCCCATTCCCTCCGATACGGATGGGAAACTCATGGCAGACCTTTTTGTTGAAGAGTTTTCAAAGACCCTTGTTGCCCGCTACGCAGATTTTATGCAAGAAGGCAGGCAGGAGAGGACCCTTTCGGAGGAAGACCAGGCAGAGATCAGGCGCCATCTGAAAGGGCTTGGGTACATCGGATGAACAGGGCTCGGTTGAGAATGGCAGGGGCGTGGGGGTTGGGGCTGCTCCTTATCCTTCTCCTCTTTATTCTGGGTGATGCGTCACAACTCGTTTCCCTCCCCGAAATTCGCTGGGGAGCTCTCGTCCTCCTTTTTGTGTCCAACGCGGGTTTTACGATTGCCCATAATTTTCGATGGAAAGGGATCGTTGAAAATCTTTCTCCTTCCCGCCCAATAGGTTTTTTCACTCTTTATCGGTTCCTTATCGACAGTTATGCTATCGGAAAGGTTATCCCGATGGACGTAAGCTTACTGGGGGTGAGATCTTATTATCTGAGCCGGTTGGAGGGGTCTTCGGTTTCCATTGCCGTCTTCTCCGTCCTTCTGGATCGATTCCTGGATGTCATCATCTTTCTCTCTATGGCCTTGCCCTCTTTCTTGCTGATTACCCGGACAACCGATGCGATCAGCTCCTTTTTGATTCTGGCCCTCCTCCTGGTTGGCCAGGGGGTTGTCCTCTCCTGGAAGAAAGGAGAGAGTTTCCGGTTTCTCTTTTCCAGTTATCGCTTCATCCTTGCGCGATGGGGTTCAAAGATTCCTTTTTTGAGGAACCGGATGAAGGGAGGAATAGATGTCACCGGAGGCCCTGGGCAATTCACCTTCCGCTCCGTCATTAAAATCATGACCTGGAATTACATCAAGTACATCTTCTTAAGTCTCCGCTTCTTTTTGACAGGTCAGGCCTTGGGGATTTCTTTTCCAATCATACAGAGCTTCTTTTTTCTACCTTTTGTCCAGCTGAGCGGACTGATCAATGTCACTCCCGGGGGGATCGGGGTGGTCGAGGCGGTTACGTATGGCGCTTTGCTCCTGATGGGGCTACCCACATCCCAGATCCTGATTTTTATCGTGGGCCAGAGAGTTCTCCTGACGGCCATGTTCGTAAGCCTCTTCGTATTAAATCGCCTCTTCTATTTCGTTTATTCAAAATGGCGAAGGGAGGAAAGCCTCAGTTGGAGGTGATGAATGCCCTGTCCTTTGATGTGGAGGATTGGTATCACCCCGAGCTGGTGAGGGAGGCGGTGAAGGATCCCCGCAGTCAAATCATGGAGTCTACCCGGCCCATTATCGACCTATTGGACCGGTACCGGATCAAGGCCTCTTTCTTTATCGTTGGAGAGATTGCGAAACAGTACCCTGAGCTTGTGGAAACGATTTTTCTGAAAGGTCACGAGATCGGCTGCCATGGTTATTCCCACAAACCTCTCTGGGTCCTGGATGAATCACTCTTTCGGAGAGAGCTGGAGCTTTTCCGTTCCGTGATGGAAAGAATTCTGGGGGAGGTGAAGATCAAGGGGTTCCGGGCTCCTACTTTTTCTCTTGACGACCGTACACAATGGGCTCTCAAGGTCCTCAGGGATTTTGGATATCGGTACGATGCGAGCCTCTTTCCGGCGAGGATCAATCGTCTCTATGGGGTGAGAGGCGTGCCGGCCCGACCTTATCGGATCTCTTTGGAAGATTTGAGAAAAGAAGACCCTGGAAGCCCTCTGATCGAGTTTCCTTTACCTCTGCTGACCCTGGGAAGGCTGAAAATTCCCATCTCGGGAGGGTTCTACCTCCGGATTTTTCCGCGCCCCTTCCTCTCCTGGGGATTGAGAAGAATGAATCGACATCAGCCCTTTATGGTCTATTTCCACCCATGGGAGGGACACGCAAAGACGCCGAGACAGAAACTTCCTTTTTATAATCGGCTGATTTCGTACTATGGTATCCGATTCTCCTTGAGAAAGTTGGAGTTTCTTTTGCAACGCTTTAAATTCGGAAGGGTCGATGAGGTTCTTGGATTGCGATGAGAGCGATGGCAGAGGGTCGTCCAATGATTTCCGTGATCATTCCCAACTGGAATGGAAAGAGATTCCTGGCCGAATGCCTCGATTCCGTGAGGGAGCAAACGTTTCGCGATTTTGAGACCATCCTGGTGGATAACGGATCGACGGATGGCTCAGCGGGATTTGTGGAGGAACGGTACCCCTGGGTACGAACCATTCGAAATAAGAGGAACCTCGGGTTTACGGGAGGGAATAATGTGGGGATCCGTTTGGCCGGGGGGAAATATATTGTCCTTTTGAACAACGATACATGGGCAGAGCCGACTTGGCTTGAGGAATTGACAAAGGCAATCGGATCGGACCGTCAAGTGGGGATGTGGGCATCGAAGGTCTATTCTTACTACCAGAGAGACCGGATCGAGGCCGTGGGAGAGCTTCTTTACTGGGATGGATTGAACCGCGCCCGAGGTCAATATGAGAAGGATCGGGGCCAGTATGAAGAAATCGAAGAGATTCTCTTCCCCCCCGGGTGTGGATGCATGTATCTTAAGGAAATACTCGACGAGATGGGCCTCTTCGACGAAGATTTCTTTGCTTACGGGGATGACGCAGAAATCGGGATTCGAGCCCGGATGGCCGGCTGGAAATGTCTCTATGTTCCCGGGGCGATTGTCTATCACAAGAACTCAGGAACAGCGGGTCAGTATTCTCCCGTGAAGGCTTTCCACGTGGAAAGGAACCGCTTCTGGATCACCATCAAATATTTTCCCCTTCCTCTTCTTATTCTCAGCGGCTTCTTCACCTTTTACAGGTTCCTGTTTCAGGCTTACGGAGCCCTTGCCCACAAGGGAGCCGCCGGAAAGTTTACACGCATCCACTCCCCTTGGAATCTGGTCATCATCCTCTTTAGAGCCTATCTATCCGGTTTTCTCTACATTCCAGGGATGTTGAAGAAGAGAAGAAAGATGGCCGCATTCAGAAAAGTGACCTACGGGGAGATCTACCTTTGGTTCAAGCGTTTCGGAATCAGTGCCAAGGAGATCTCTCTTCGGGATTGAGAGGATTGAGATGGAGAAAAATCGGGCTGATTCAAATAAAGTCTTTGTGGTGGGTCTTGACGGAGGAACCTTCGACTTGGTCCGGCCCTGGGTCGAGCAAGGGTGCTTGCCGACCTTCAGGCGTCTCATGGAAGAGGGAATGGCTGGGGATCTCATTGTGGAACTTCCCCCCGGCACTGTCCCGAATTGGCCTTCGTTTATGACGGGCAAAAATGCCGGCAAACACGGTGTGATCCATTGGTTTACTCGAATAAGGGATTTTTCGAAGTGGTCCGTGGTCAACTCTCAGTCCGTTCAGGCAAAGACGGTGTGGGAGATCGTTGCATCCCATGGCAAGCGATTTGTTTCGATCAATGTGCCGGTCACCTATCCACCCAAAGCCCTTGACGAAGGCTTAATGATTACGGGCCTCCTCACTCCTCCAACAGCGAAGATCTTTACG
>Ga0214473_10003604_pt1 | contig 18728 bp, 15 predicted proteins | sample RVTome_7_FD_203509 | JGI IMG/M metagenome (GOLD analysis project Ga0214473, IMG submission 203509) | Soil microbial communities from uranium-contaminated site in the Upper Colorado River Basin, Wyoming, United States - RVT98D197 | ecosystem: Environmental > Terrestrial > Soil > Contaminated >... | reverse complement strand
TCAACTCCACAGACCGGCCATCAGTACTCACAGAGATCGTGCCACTCTCACTTGTAGTCAGGACCTCCGCTCCACCTCCACGCCAGCGTTCAACCACCTGCGGACTTGGATGACCGAATATCGACTTCTGGCCAACAGAAATAATTGCGTACTTCGCGTGCGTCGCTTCAACAAACCGTGGCGTCGAGGAAGTTTTACTGCCATGATGGGGAACCTTGACAACGTCAGTGCGCAAATCCTCCTCCCGGGCAACCAGCGCCTGCTCCGCACGTCTTTCGATATCGCCGGTCAGCAAGATCCTGGTTGTACCAATTACTATACGTAGCACAACCGAGTCGTCATTGCTGGAAGGCGCCGTAGGACTACCATTGGGAGTCGGCCACAGAACATCCGCATGAACCCTGCCAATTCGCAGAACATCGCCTGCACCGACTAAGCGTATAGGAACAGATTTTGAGCGCAGCGCGTCAGCAAACTTCTGCAATTCCGGATCTGTCGCGGGCACCCTCGCCAATAGTGCCGCCCGCACCTGGAAGTCGCGGGCAACATCTGCCAGTCCGTCAATGTGATCAGCATCGGCATGAGTAGCAAGAACATAATCTACTCGATCCAACCCACGCCACCAGAGGTATTCCGAAACAACTGCTTCACCTATGCTCAATGTGTCTCGCTGAAACGGCTTGGCATCCTGAGTAATCCGATGACTAAACGAACGGCGGCCGCCCCCATCGACCAGGATCGTAGTGCCATCGGGAATCGTTACGAGCGCGGCATCACCCTGGCCAACATCGAGAAAATCTACATGCAACTTTCCGTCGGAGCCGAAAAAATGCAGCGGAGGTATGACGAGGCAAACTAGGAAGATTAATTGCGCGGAAATCAGAGACTTGAAGCCGAACACTATCTGCTGTCGCCTTACCATCTGGTGGTTATTCCGGATTAACAATTCTCGAGCCAAATACAGCAGTGGCAGGTAATAAAGGAGGTAGAGCAGGCGACCCCAACCAGAGTATTCGGGAACCCTGATCGACGCCACACCCATTGCTGCAAACGGATCCACGCTATGGACCATTAACCAGTTGAGAAGGTTTGCAAGGCTGATGAGAGGCGTTGCCAGAGATGCGCTGAACTGCAGTACCAGCAGGCCGATTATTGCAACCAGGGACACGACAGCCATCAGCGCACTCACACCAATGTTGAGCAGGAGTGAAGCGAGAGAGACACGATGAAAATATAGGATGAGGAGTGGCAGAATCGTAACTTGTACGGTCAGTGAAACAACAACCGCTCCGAAGCAGTAGCGCAGAACCGGCTGAATACGGAAACGATCAAGCCAACAAGCCAACGGCGCCTTGAACAAGCGGTAGCTATAGTTTGCTCGGCTCAACTCAGTTTTCCAGCGTCGCTCGCTCCAGAACAAGCATTCACATATGGTTTGTAACCATAGAGCACAGGACGGGGGATGGGGATTCGATCGGGTCGGCCGCCATGCGCCAATTTCCGAAAGCATTCGCAGGATCGGCCAGGCCAGCACCAGAATAGCTATAACTGAGAGAAAAGTGAGTTGAAATGATGGATCGAAGACGTTAGCAGGCCGCCAGATGAGCAGTAGAAGGGCAGCAGCGCCAAGTGCATTTAACGAAGAGCTGCTCCGGTGCAGGACCGGACCCAGGGCAACAATCGTGAACATCAAAGCTGCCCGAACAACCGACGCTTCCGCCCCAACCGCAAGCACATACGCCCATAGGACACTGGCAGAAATGATGAAGCGCACAACAGGAGTACGAATCGCTCTTCGAGTCGCCAGGAAGACCAGGCCACCGATGAAACTTATGTGCAATCCGCTGATGACCAGGACGTGATAGGTTCCGGCGTCACGAAAACGCGCTGCAACGGGACGTTCGAGATAGAAGCGATTTCCCAATAGTGCTGCATTCAGTACTCCAGATGTCTCCGGTGAAAAGTTTTTGATAATCTGACGTTCAATTTGCTGACGGTAATGATAAAGCCAGAGGAGCGGCCTAAATGATGATGAGTCACCAAGACGCTCGATGAGTAGCGGGCTCTTCACAAACGCAGTCGCGTCATAACCTTTGCGCGCCAGATATTCGGAAAACGAACTGACGCCCGGATTACGAAAACTGTCAACGCCCGCTAACTTGGTTTTCAGTCTCAATCGTGTCCGGTATCGCAGCCGTAGGTAGCCATATTCGTCCGGACTTTGTGGGTTCACTAACGCCACCACTCCGACCGTACCAGTCGCATTGATATCTCTTCCCTTCAAACGAATGTTCTCAACCGAAAGTGCCAGATATAGCCGGTCGGGTGCGAACTGCAGTGGGCCCTCCACAACTCCCTGAAGTTCTACTGGATCACCGTAATCGATTAGTCTGCCGGCTAATAGCTCCTCCACACTCGCTGTTGAAGGGCGCCGGCTTTGTGTCAGCGACAGCATCGCTCCTCCAAAAAGTGTGGAGCAAAGCAATAAAAATGTGGCAAGTGTCAGACGCGATTTTAGTAGTGCCGCAAGCGTGAGAGTTGTGGAAACTGTCGCGCAAACAACCATCGGCCGCAGACGACAGAATTGAGAGCCCGCAATTCCAAGAGCAAAGACAAACGCTAACGTCAGCAAAGGATAGGCCGCAAACCTGCGGTTGTGAGGTGAGGGTTGCATGATGACGTGAGGGCCGCTATGTCAACTCAAAACAACCAGCGTCTCGACGTGATGAGTCTGAGGAAACATATCAAACATTGCTATGGAGTCAAGAGTATACCCGCCAGCTATCAGGGTTTCGAGGTCTCTTGCCAGCGTGGCCGGATCGCATGAAACATAGGAGATCTGTTTCGGATGCAGTCGGACGATTTCGTCCATTGCGCCTGCCTCAGCGCCAGACCGCGGCGGGTCGAGCAGAAGGATGTCAATTGTCTCCTCAACGTTCCACTCTGTTTGGAGCGATCGAGCGACACGATCGGTTGTGATGGTCGCATTTAGCAGGCCGGCGCGCTTCAAATTGCGCCTGGCGAAACGCGCAGCGACGGAATTGGATTCAATGCCTACAACACGCTCGAAGCGTCGCGCCAACGGCAGAGTGAAGAGTCCCACGCCGCAATACAGGTCGAAAGCCAATCGACCAGCAACCGAAGGCACTGCCGCGCCAATTAAGCTCGAAAGCAGGCTGTGATTTATCTGGAAAAAGGCTTCAGCATTGTAAGTATAGTTCTCCGTCCCGATCTTCCGACTCACCTCGGCAGTAACCAAATCATCGAAAGCCGGCGCAACCGAGATACTGGCCAGATCGCCGGCCACGACTCCAATCTCTGCTGGAACAGTTTCAAGTGATCCCCGCCTGATCTGCTCTCTAACCTCTTTAAGCAGTTGTTCGAGCTCGGGCGCCAAGACAGGGCATGCTCCCACATCGCAAACTCGATGTGAGCCCGCCTCAAAATAACCCAGCCGGCCATGTGTCGAGTCAAACTGCCAGACCGCCCGTGACCGATACTGCCACGGGTCTTCCGCTGGATAGACTTGTATCTCCGGAAGAGTTTCCAGGTGGGCGATTCGATGAAGACAATCCCGAATGATCTCTACCTTCGAATCCAGCTGCGCCTGATATGATAATTGCTGAAAATCGCATCCGCCGCAGCGCCCAAAATAGGGACAAGGCGGGTCTACACGCATTGGTGACGGGCTCACGATCTCTCGAATCGTGGCGAAGCCCACTTTGCCGCGAACACGGTCGACACGCACCTGTAACCGATCGCCAGGTGCGGCAAGAGGCACGAACAAGGTCAAACCCTCAGCATGTGCCAGGCCAACTCCGCCCGGGAGTATCCGCTCAATTTCGACCAGCAGACTCTTCTTCTCCGATTTTGCCGGTTGTGCTCCGATGTGTTTCACAGATAGAACAAGCTAAGGCGCGGGATGTGCAACTGCTCGCGTAACCTTTTTAGCTGGAGATTATCAAATGTCTGCTGATATACGGTCTGCTCCATGTGAGTGCGGTAAGGTTGCAACTGTTTAGAAACCTCCTGATTGATAGCCTCAAGCTGCGGTGAAGATATTACGGCACTCATCGTGTCGCTTAACAAGCGCTCCAATCCTGTAAGCGACTCTTCTAACTTTTCCGCGTCTGGTTTGGCGGCCGAACTGTAGTCTTCTCTGAGATCTGTTAGCAGCTGCGCCGTGCGTTCAAGAGCATCGCAAAGATCGTCTGTGCCTATTCGCCTTCTTGCCTCACAGGTGTCTATTAAAGCAGCACTCACCCGCGCCAAGTGATCTACAATTGTTAGTCGGGAAAAAGGCTGTTCCTTTACCGGAACCGAATTCTCTGACTCTCCGTTCCCTTCCGGCCCTGCCCCGACGCGCGACTCGAGCCATTCCGCAAACTGCGCCTCAACCTCTTCCTGACAGTACAGCAGTGATTTGATCGTTCGCTTACGCGGCTTGGAAGCCCAGGAGTCGAAGGCCCGATCAATTCCTCGCAGGACGACGTGCAAAGGTACCTTCATCTCCTTCCAGCTTTCAATGAGGGCCCAGTCGAGTGGACTCATGAGGAGATGTTTGCCGCGGCGGCGAATAAACGTATCTTCTATCTCGCTAAAGTAGTTAAAATAATTCAAGCCCTTTGCTCTTCGCCCTTTTCACTCGGCCTCGTTACGCGTTCGTAAACCAGCCTTAGACCTTGAAGCGTCAATGTATCGTCGACCACGTCAATGAATTGCGATCCGGTAGCTATCAAAGACGCCAGACCACCGGTGGCAACGATGCGGGGTTTGCCGTCTAACTCATCCACCATCTTCTGCAGAACACCATCCACCAATCCAACATAGCCGTGATACAACCCTGATTGCATGGCGTGCATAGTAGAAGACCCGATCACCTTTTCGGGCCGTCTAATGTCAACTCGAGGGAGTTTAGCGGTTCGCTCAAACAAAGCGTCGGAGGAAACCATTATTCCCGGCGTGATTACACCTCCCAGATACTCGCGACGCTCATTAATGGCGTTGAAAGTGGTAGCCGTGCCGAAATCGACTACGATGCAAGGTGCGCCATATTTATGGATTGCCGCTACTGCATCTACAACCCTGTCTGCACCGACGTCTGACGCCGGCTCATAGAGTATTTTGAGACCGGTGTCCGTATTATTATCGACAAACACCGGCGTCAGGTGAAAGTAGGTTTCCGCCATCGTCCTTAGCGTATAGTTCAAAGGTGGTACCACAGAAGCGATAACGATCCCATCAATAGCTTTGAAGTCAATTTTTGCGAGCTCGAAAAGACTGCGCGAGAGAATACCGTATTCATCGACTGTTCGCGCGCGATTTGTAGTTAGTCGCCAATGCGCCGCCAAAACCGCGCCTGAAAAGACACCCAACGACGTATTGGTATTGCCCGCATCAATTGCTAGAAGCATAAAGGAGTTCTTCGCTTTCTCTAAGTTTGTTGATGCCCAAAAAGTCCTCGATTAGATTACACGCCTCTAATGCTCCTTGCTCACGTCGCAAATGCTCACCAACGATTGTGGCCTTCTGCTGGTATCGATAGTCCTTCAACAACACTTCAAGCTCTCTGCTTACTCGGTCAGCTTTATAGCGACTACGATGGAGTGTGCGGCTGGTGCCGAGTCGAGCAGCATGCGCGGCGTTGTCGGCTTGATCAAACGCAAACGGCACAATCAGAGTCGGTACTCCCGCGCGTAGTCCCTGCGAAGTTGTCCCTACTCCGCCGTGATGAACCATAACGGAAGCTCGCTCCAACATAGACTCGTAAGGCGCATAGTTTGCCGTGATAACGTTCGGGGGCAGAGGTTCGTTCGGCAAGTTTCGCTCGTCGCCGATTAGAAGGACTGCCCGCTGATTGACCTGTCTAATCGCGGCAATGCTCTGGTGAAAGAAGTCTCTCGCTACCCAGACCGCCGACGAACCCAGTGTAAAAACAATTGGCTTTGGCCCTTCGGCGATAAAGGCTGAAAGTTCCGAAGGCATCGGCGCTTCGTGGCGGCCGTCATAAAAGGCGAACCCTGTAACTTTGGTCTGGGGAGGCCAATCTGGCTGTGGCGTTGAAAACAGATGGGAAAAAAGGGCTAGAACCAAATCCGGAGAGTGCTGGCCTTCGAAGAGGGGATGGCCGCCATCGGGCAAACCAAGGTCACGCCGCAGTTGATCCACCGGCCCGACTGCTGGTCGTGTCATCTTCTTGATTGTCCTGATAACAAGGTTAATGGCGCTGGGACCAAGCAAACTCAAATGCCTTAACCATGGCCAGAATGGAGGCACGGGCGGGTGATAGGCGGACAAAAAGGAGGCGGGCGAGAGTATGACAGAGGCCCAACGTACTCCAATCTTTCGAGCTATTAATGGGCCAGCCAAAGTCAGAGGATGGGTTACCAGCAGATCCGCTCCCTTCACAATCTGAATGAGATCGGCATAACTATCACGGACGTGCGGCAGGATGAGCTCACTCAGCAGAAACCGTGCGCCGGATTTAGGTTCCATAACCTTATCCATTAATTCCTGATCCTGGTCCTGAGGCGGAGCCAAATCTGGACGTAGTGAAGAGAACTCCAGGCCAGCGGCCTCTATCTTCGCGCGGTACAGGCCGCTGGCAGCAATCACGGGTGAATGGCCTCGGCTTTGCAGTTCGAGGGCGATTGCCATAAAAGGATGGACGTCACCGAAAGAACCGAAGGTGGTCAGTACAATCCGTTTGCGGGGAACCACAATCGTTTCTCTCATTATGAACACCAAACGTCTCCTGCACGAATGATTCTCATCTGACCATCATCCGCTTTCAAACGCAGAGCGCCATCAGGCTCCAGCCCCTGTGTAACTCCTTCGATTACCTCATCGCCATTAGACACTCGAATGCGTTTGCCCGCCGCATAGGATGAGCGTGCAGACCAATCCTTTATCACCACTTCCTCTCCTCCGATTGCCTGCAACTTTGAATAGTACGTTTTCAAAGCATCTAACAGGGCAATTAAGACAACCTCGCGATCGACTCTCCTCCCCGTAACCGACTCCACCGACGTAGCGATATCAATCAGTTCCGGAGCCAGTGCTGCCGATCTAAGATTGATACCAATACCAAGCACTATTGCGCGACCACTCTTTGTTTCTACAGATTCAACTAATATGCCGGAGATTTTTTTGCCGTTGGCCAGAAGATCATTCGGCCACTTTATGTCGGTTTCCAGGTGAGCCACATTAGCAAGCGCGGATTGCACCGCAAGCGCGGCCATTAGACTAATGAGGGGCCAGCGTTCAGGAGGAAGTGAGGGACGCAGTAGAACGCTGAAATATAATCCGGCGTCCTTCGGAGAGATCCATTGGCGCAGCAAACGACCGCGACCGGCGGTCTGTTCGTCTGCCACAACACATTGACCTTCGGCAGCTCCTGCCAACGCCAAACTTGCTGCTTCGCTATTTGTGGAAGGCAATGTTGCGTATCGGAGAATCTTGACCTGGAACTGGCTCATCCTGGCTAGCACGGGTGATTGTAAGCTGGAACCTGTTTATATTTCCATGCATTCGAGACAAACTGTGAGCTAACATGCCCGCGTGATCCCGAAAACTCTTTCTGATACTGGAGGCACTTCATGATAAAGGGTTGCGCTCTGTTGATCTCCTCGATCTTGCTGGTCGGTTTGACCTTCGCTCAAAGAAAACCTGCAGTTCAAAGCAATGCAATCATCGACCTCTCTTACGGCTTTAACGCAGAAACTGTCTACTGGCCCACCGCGGAACCGTTTCATCTTGAAAAGGATTTTGAAGGCATCACAGACAAGGGCTTCTACTATGCCGCCAATAGGTACGCCGCGGCGGAGCATGGTGGAACACATCTGGATGCGCCCGTGCACTTTGCGAAGGATCACTTTAGCGTAGATCAAATACCGCTCGAGCAACTTGTCGGCGACGGTGTGCTGCTTGACGCAACCCAACAGTGCGCACGCGATCGTGATTATCGTGTGACGACGGAGGATTTTCAGAACTGGGAGAAACAGAACGGCAGGCTGCCTACAGGAGCTATCGTGCTGTTGCGAACCGGTTTTGGAAAACACTATCCGAACAAGACACTCTATCTCGGCACTGACGAGCGCGGAGCTCAAGCTGTCGCCAAACTCCACTTCCCGGGACTCGACCCAGCCGCCGCACGCTGGCTCGTGCAAAATCGTTCGATCAAAGCCATTGGTTTGGATACTGCGAGCATCGATTATGGTCAATCGACACTCTTCGAGAGTCACCGTATTCTGTTTGAGAAAAACATTCCCGCGCTGGAGAATCTGGCGAACCTCGATAGGCTACCAACGAAAGGTTTCAGGGTGATCGCACTGCCCATGAAGATTACCGCAGGCACAGGTGGACCCTTGCGCGCCATTGCCATAATCAAATGATCGACTGGTTCCCGATCCGTCTGTCGTTTACCGTCGCAGGCGCTGCCACGCTGATTGCCCTGCTCGCGGGGTCGGGTCTTGCATGGCTGCTGGCTCGTAAGCGTTTTCCTGGTCACAACCTTGTCGACGCTTTGATCACTTTGCCGCTGGTGCTGCCTCCTACCGTGCTTGGCTATTACCTTTTGGTGCTGTTGGGCACGCGCTCCTCTCTGGGTGCTTTGCTTTACAACCGTTTTGGCATTCGGCTGACCTTCACGGTGACTGCCGCCGTTATTGCCGCCACTATTCACGCGTTACCCCTGGTCACCAAAAGTCTACGGGCAGCTTTCGAGGGCGTGGATCCGCAACTCGAAGCTGCCGCCCGAACGCTCGGTCTAAACGGCCGCCGCATATTCTTTCGTGTGACGTTGCCTTTGGCCTCACGGGGCGTGCTGGCGGCAACGGCGCTCGCGTTTGCCCGCGCGCTTGGCGACTTCGGGGTGACCATAATGATTGCAGGCAACATACCTGGCAAGACACAGACTTCATCCGTAGCGATTTATGACGCAGTGCAAGCTGGACGCGACAATGAAGCGTTTACAATTTCCGTCATTGTGTCGCTAATTGCGGTTGGGATGTTATATCTAATTAACCGATTTGGAAGGGTAAAGTGGTAGATGCTTATGGCGATCAGTTGTCAGTGGCCCACTGTCCACAAACAACTGACAACCTATTGCTGAACAATTGGACCATTAACCAATCACTCCACGAAACTTTGTGTCGATAATTTCATAGCCTGGAAAGATCGGGCGCAAGTCAGACGCTCCCAGATGGCGCTTAGCGAGCTCGCCAAAGACGTCACGAAAATCTGTCGTTACTGCCAGGTCACGACCTTCAAATAGCTGCCCGCTCTTCAAACCCGGCCACTGCCCATACACCTTTCCGCCGCGCACAGAGTTCCCAATCACGAAGATCGCATTTGCATGCCCGTGGTCAGTTCCCCGATTCCCATTCTCACGAACGGTCCGACCAAACTCCGACATTGTAACAACCACAACATCGTCCATTCGCTGGCCCAGGTCGATAGTGAGTGCGGTGATTGCCGCGCCAAACTGTTGCAGCAGATTCGAGAGTTGTCCTCGGGAGTTGCCCTCGTTGACGTGAGTATCCCACCCGCCAATTTCGGCAAACCCGACTTCCAGTCCAACACCCGCCTTAATTAACTGAGCTATTTGCAATAATGACATCCCGAATGGCGATCGAGGATACTGCGCCCCATTCTCTGGTAGATACTTTCCCGGGTTCACCTGCTTCAAGTAGTTGACAGCTTCGAACGTTTCGCGACCAGTGCCCGCAACCAGATCATTGACGCTCTGTTCGTATATGGCCTCGAACCCTCCCTGTACATCGGCGGAAGAGCGGCCAGCACGGATAGTAAAATCGGCCAGGTTCGAGACCGCCAGTGCGGGAAATCGTCCCTGTAGCACTCGTGGCATTTGTTGAGTGAGTGAAACGGCACGGAAGTGTGTTTTGCTGCTGTCCGGTTTTGAGAGTAAAAACCGATTAAGCCACCCGTCTGCAGTGGACTTCACACCTGGGGTGGCAGATTCCATAAAATCCTGGGCATCGAAATGGGACCGCGTAGTGTCGGGTGAGCCGGAGGCATGCACAATCGCCAAACGCCTGGTATCCCATAATGCCTTAAATGGAGCGAGCGAAGGATGGAACCCAAAAAACCCGTCGAGATCAATGGTGGTGTCCGGTGCACCTGTTTTGGGCCTGGCAATGGCGATGTTTGGCCGAGACCCGTAGTAGGCGCTTTCGCCGTGGGGCACAACCATGTTAAGGCCATCAACTGCGCCGCGTTGAAAAATGGCTATCAGCGTCTTCCGGCGGCCACCTGACCGTTGGTTCGTTTGAGCAAGTACGGCGCGACGCAGAAACGGCGGCGCCGCCATGGACATGCCGAAGCTGGCAACGGCTATTCCGCCTGACTTCAAAAAGAATCGTCGATTCATGATTGCACTCTCCGCTATTGCCTCTGAAATTCGGGTGAACCAAGAATAAGGCCAACAATCTTCGTGGCGGGATCCGTAATGTTCGCTTCCATACGGGCCACCTGCATGCGCCGGCGTGGCGAGTTTACTTCCGCCGCAGACATCGCTGTCTGGCTCGGCGGCGGGGACGGCGGGGGGCCCAATGTTATCGGCTTATCATTCCACTGTTTCTGTAACGTACCTCTGCTCTGCGTAGACATGTCTTCCGCCACGATGGCCCTTACAAAACCGTTGGTAATCTCTTCTTGCCCCTTGGTTTCATCGCCAACAAGATTCTTGATATCCACTCGCGTGCCCGGAATGCGATTGCTCGCCAAGGCCAAACCGAAGTTAAGCCGCTCGAGCAAAGCGCCGGTATTTACCCACGATTCACCTGTATCAGCATAACCGTTTGGCGTTTGATAGCCATATAGCGGCTGGCCCATGCGGGCTATCCACTGATGTATTTGCGGACTGCCATCCGTTTCGGCGCCTAATGTTCTGATTGCGCTAACAGCCAACTCAAAAGGACGTTTGATCTTTGCACGATAGTTTGCCGGCGAATCAAATTCACGCGAAAAGAAGATCGTCCGCAACATCTCACGAATGTCGCCATCGGTCTCCCTGTAAGTTTGCGCAACCCCATCCACAAGCGAGGCTGGAGGATCATCCGAAACAAAGTGGCGGACAAGTTTTGTGGCAATGAATTTTGCCGTTGACGGATGGTGGGCGAGGATGTCGAGTACCATGAGCCCGTCCTTGATTCCTCCACCGGAGGGAACCTTATGGCCCAGTACGGTCTTTTCGCCGTCGTCATGCATCCGGGCAACAAAGTAAAAACTTCCTGCAGTTGCTTGCGCACCTTCACCCATTAGCGCTGCCACGGCGGCTCCACTGCCTCGTGGAGCAAAAACGGTCCAGCCTGTAAAGCAGCGCGCCACTTCCTGCACATCCTTTTGTGTATAGCCTCCATCAACGCCCAGCGTATGCAGCTCCATCAACTCCCGCGCATAGTTTTCGTTGATTCCACGTCTTTGGCGCGGCCGCGCCTGCGCAACTGCCTGCTCTCCAGATTGCTGTCGCGCTCGCTCCCGATCGACCATTCGTGCACGACGGTTTCCCATTAGCATACCCATGAATGCGCCACCCCGGGCACGCTGTCGCGGTCCAGGTTGCGCATTTGGGCTTACGCTCTGGAAGTTATCCAAATAGAAGAGCATCGCAGGACTCTTCGCGATAGCCACCAAGAGCTCATGAAACTTGCCCAACGCGTTGGGACGAATTGTGTCTCGATCGTACGACATCAAAAGCCAACGTTCCGCCCCTTTACCGGAGAAAACGTTGAAATGGTTTGTCCAAAAGTCCACCATAACCTCTTGAAGCTGCCTTTGGCTGTAGACCGCTCGCAAAATGCGCGACGCCTGCAATTCAGCGATTATGCGTTGTGGCAGTTGTAATCCATTTGCCTCGTAATAATCCCTCAGCGCACGTCTGTACTTCTCGTTTCCCAATGGATTTGTATTTGTTGGGTTGACCGGAGTACTGCCCTGGTTGACCATTTCTGTTTCCGTTGGTCCCGCCGGCCCACTTTGCTGAGTTTGGTTTCCCTTCAAACGAGATTCGCGAGCGGCTGCAAGGTCTGCTGGCAACAGCCCTTCACGCTGGAGTTGGCGGATTAGTTGGCCGGGCTGCGGAAATTTTTCATAGAGCTCGGCAGTGGACATATTCAACGTAGCGAGATTCTTAACCTTTGCTTCGGCAACGGAGTCGTCGATTTTCTCCGGACTCAGCTGTGAGTTGATGTAGTTCTCAATGCCTTGCGCCTTCACGCGTTCAAGATCGCCGGGTCGGGCGCCAAAGCCCAGACGGTTGAGCACGTGCAGGGTACGTTGCTCAACAGTCAGCTTTGGCGCCGGCTGCTGTTGCGCTTGAAGCATCGGCACAAGGGTACTGGCCAATAGGCATGTCATAACGACAATACCCACGCCGGGCATGGACGAGAATTTCGCTGTGAAGCGTGTAGAGTTCATAAGCTTTTCACCCTGATTGATGTCTGACCCAATTGGGAGAGATTACAGCAGCTGTCTTACTTTAGACGTTTCAATGAAGCAATCGGTTGGTAAAAACATTGTCGGAACGGCATGCTTATAAACCACCGCTGGTAAGGACTTTTTTCTAAAATATTCAGAGTGAAGCAAGGGCCGACCTCTGCTGAACCGCCTATTGCGGATAACTCACTGGGCTGTAATTCCCACCCTTATCGACAGCCCGCACGCCAAAAAAGTAGTTATCCTTGGATACGCCTCTCATTGTGTAACTAGTGACATTGCCGATCCATAGTGAGTTTGTCCAGATGGGCGAAATTGTATCGCGCCACACCACTTCGTACCCGAAAAGATCGGCATCGTTATTGGCGCTCCACGTCAGCTCAGTATCATTCGTTAACCGTTGGGTCAGAATGCGAACACTCTTAGGCCGGGCCGGCGCAAGCGCCAGCATTGCCAGCGACGCCGCATTTACACGCGCGACATTGGCTACATACTCGAAGTCGACAAATTCAACTAGATCGCCGTAGGTGATGCCGTTCTCAATTCTGACGTTCTGATGCTGATGCCGATAGTCTTCGTTCGGTTCTGTAAAACGCACGGCCGGAAAGCGCCGTTCAAGAAAGGGAATGTGATCGCCGCCGCGAAGATATCGGTCTCGACGGTAAACCATCATTACCTTCATGTTAGGCACATAAGTTTCCGCCGTGGAGCGAATAAACCGGGCGAGCTGTCGCGACGGGGAGTCAGTTTCGCCACCAATCGCCCGACGGACACGAGCTTCTTCTGGAGTCTCGCTAGTTGGAATCCCTTCCGAGAAGACTCTCACGGTTGCATAGTCGCGAATGCCATTTCCACCTAACGTGTTACCAATTATGTCATTGGTAAACATCGCCTCGATATTCAACCCTTTCTGTTTGGCGGTTTCGGCAAAGTAAGTTGAGCCAAGCAGTCCCTGCTCTTCCCCAGCAACTGCCATGAAGACGATGGTTGCATCGAATTCGTATTTGCTCATCACGCGTGCGAGTTCCAGTACGGCTGCCGTACCGGACGCGTCATCGTTTGCTCCGGGGGCATCGCACTTTCCATCCGTGGGACTGCTACACATTGAGTCGTAATGGCCGCTCAGCAGATAAAGTCTTTCGACAGACTGAGGCTGTGTTCCCTTCAAGGTTGCCACGAGGTTTGTCAGCAACGTAGGCTCGGGAATCCGCGCGGCTTTAGGCTGTTCAAAAGCCTGCTTCTCCACCGTCATTCGACCACCAGAGAGCTCTGCTGCTTTTTGAAACTCACTGTAGAGCCAGTCTCGTGCTGCCCCTATACCACGAAGGGGATTTTCCTGCTCCGAAAGGGTGTTACGGGTACCAAAAGAGACAAGTTTTCGAATCGTTGCTTGAATGCGGCGCGGATCAATCTCACGCACAATGGCTTGGATCTGTGCATTCCTTCTAACGGGACCCGGCCTTGAAGGTATCTCTCTTGGTAGTTTTGTTTGCGTCTGAATTTGCGCGATGACCGCAGTGCCGATTACGATGAAGCCGAGGAATGACACGAGAGTAAGAACGACCCTGATGACCATCTGCAATATTCTATTTGCTCACATCTCGGTAGATCGGTGAAAAGGTTCTTGTGGTGTGTTCTGTTACGCTAGACGCCGGCTCTTGTCTGGGAGGTAACTGTTGCTGCGCTGGCCTCTGGACCAATGGCGGATTCATTCGTGCTTGAGTATTCTCGGTTCTGACGCTTATCAGTTTTGAAAAGAATCGAATTAGCAGCGCAATGGAACCAAAAAGACCGGTCGTACTGAAGAGCACAATCCAGGCGATGGCGGCGGGATGGAGTCCGTTACGCGCAAGCTCAGCAGCTCCCGAAATGATGATCCCTAACCCTATCGTTATTGTTAGACCAAGAACTACTGCTGGTCCCGTAAGCTTTACAGGCCCCAGGGCAACGGGCGGGGCAGCCATTGGCAGCGACAAGTTCGCTCCACAACGGTTGCAATACTTAATTTCGACGCTGATCTCATTCCCACAAGTTGGACAGTACATGAACCTTCTCCCAATCTTAGAGGTACCGGTTTCCGCTCATAATTTACCACCAGATGTCTTTAGCGGTAAGTAGCGGCAGGCGATTGGGAATTACGATAATCTTCCCCAGGATGTTCGAGAAGGGAATTGTCTCGGCAAAATCTAACGAATTCTATAAGCTCGACCCTTCCAAAGAACGATAACTTCACCAGACAGGTGCTCGGCAATGCTGCGCAGTTCCGGTTCACTACGAACGAGTTCGTTGTAATTCGAAGAGCCACGCATGATGTTTACTGTAGGGCGAGAATCATATTGCGTGTCGACCCAGGCGTCTCCCCGCCGGCGAAAATTTCTGCCTGCAATCGTGCGTGTCCCAGACTCCTCTCCTACTTCAGCTCGCATCTTATCGCCGGGACGCTTAGCCTCGCGTAACGTAGCCAATCCTTGAGGCCTACTTTCTGGTGAAGCGTTCTGAACATTGCCAGGCTTGACCCGGTCATCTTTTGAGCGGTCTTCATCCCGGCTTTGCTTCGCCAGGGCAGCAGCTTGAGCATTGTCCTGCTCCTTTGCGGTCTCTTCCTGTGAAACAATAACTTCAGACTTCGGTGCGGGGGGAGCCGCTTCAGGTTCAGGAGCGAACGAAGGTTCAACAGTCGCCGGGGCGCTGTTGACAATCCGATCTTGGGTCGTGCCGATATCTGACCGGCTGGAGTTCTCCTTAGCTGTGGACTTAGTTGTCGCTTTTTGATTTGCGCCTAATTTTTGGTCCGTCTCATTGCGTGACGAAAGGCTACCCACAGCTCCTGCTTCAGCTGGCTGATCATCCTTTACCGGACTCGGATTCTCGGGAGACGTGCTGGGCGACCGCTGCGCAATAAATTGAGAGTTGCGCTGCTGTTGAAAGGCTATAAAAGTAATTCCAATTAGAACGAATAGGACCAGCGCAGGTACGGCATAACGCAACACCGGAAGCGAGAACAACATGCCAAGTTTTTGCCAGAAGTTATGCGACGCTCCCTGGGTTGCAATTTCCTGCGTTCCACGAACTCCTGCTGAAGTAGTTAGAGCAGCAACAGTCTGCCGGCATTGTCGACAATCGGCCAGGTGCATCGTCAAACGGGCACGAGCAGCTTCGGGCAGCGCCCCTTCGGCATATGAATTCAGCTCGTCTGCATCCAGATGGTCGCCAGATGCGTTTACGCCGACAGCATCCTCCCGGTTGCCGGCATCCTTCAAGAGACGAGCAATAGCTTTTTCGTGAGCTACTTTCATCTGTACTTCACTTCCACCCTATATAAGAACGTTTGGCGCAACATACGCTTGCACAGAGCATTCCTCAAAAATTTGTTTAATCAACCGGAGTTTGGTTGATCATCCCCTCCCCTGTTAGCAGAGGCTCCAGATCTCCTTGCAAATGGACAGCGAGTTCGGCGAAACATTGTTCTGTCTCAGTTTTCTTCCAGCCTTGCTCCGTTACGAGTATGGCCTGCACATTGTCGCGCAGGCGCGTGTGAATCCGACTCAGACGCCGGCTGGCGGTTGCTTCATGAACTCCCAGGACTCTTCCTGCTTCATGCAATCGCAGATTATCGAAATAGTAAAGCTTCACGAGCAGGCGATCCTCCGGAGACAACTCTTTGATTGCACGGAATAACGCTTGCTGCAGGGCCATCTGGGCCGACTTATCGTCTACCGCCTGCTCCGGATTCCCAACAACGACAAGTTGCCCCGTCGCCTCAGTATTCTTGCCAAAGGCGAGGCGTTCGAGATCCGTGTCCCCTTGCGCTTGCACAAGCCGCGATTGCTTCCGATGCAGATCAATCGCTAACTGTGCCACCACGGCTCGGAGCCAGCCAGCCAGTGACCCCACACCTGAGTAATACGCGAGTTTCCCTGCAGGCTTACTGTCCGCACGCTTTCGCAAACCATAAAGCTCGGCCCAGATCGACTGCGCGAGATCTTCCGCCGCAGCCTCATTTGCACTTACTGACCGGGCTGCCGATTTTACGGTCGCTGAATAACGCTCGACCAGTTGGTTCCACGCGGCTTCTTGTCCATGTTCACAGGCGACAATCAGGCAAAGATCGTCGGCTTGCAGTTTGTCGATGAAGCTGGATATCGAGTCGGCGGCGGCGTTCGCATCATCTCGCAGCAGGTATTTGTCGACGCTTGTTCTGACGCGCGGCGCAATCTCATCAATTCCAAGGACAAACGTGGAGGTTGCACGGCTGAGCAGACGCCGGGCGCCCTCCGCAACTAAATCCTCCAACTGCACTCTTCTCGTCACTGCAGTTTCCTACGCTATCATGACACCTATAGGAGCCTCACTCCCAGAAACGGAGCACCTTCGGAGCCGCTCCTACCAGTCAACATTTTGATGCGTTACATCTGAGGCCGTTGCCGCGTACGCCACCAAACTGTCTTTGACAGTTCAGAAACCGCTGAGCTAGATTCAGACCTCAAGACTGTTATTGGTGAATTTCAGACCGCTTTCACGACGCGATTTAATGCTGCGAATCACGGAAATTTTTCGATCGATTCAGGGTGAGTCGACGCATGCTGGCCGGCCGTGCATCTTCATACGCCTCACCGGGTGTCCGATGCGCTGCGCCTGGTGCGATAGTGAGTATACCTTTACCGGGGGAGAACACGTAGAGATAGAAAAGGTTCTCGATCAAGTGCGCTCGTTTGGCTGCCCGCTCGTAGAGGTAACTGGGGGAGAACCATTGGCCCAACAAGAATCACTGCGCCTGATTGAGAAATTGTGCGATTCGGGTTACGAAGTTCTGATTGAAACAGGGGGCTTCTTACCCATTAGCGGCGTAGACAAACGAGCCAAGATCATTCTAGATGTGAAGTGCCCCGCTTCAGGCGAAGCAGCGCGGAACCATTGGCAGAATTTGCAATGCCTGCGCCCTGACATGGACGAGGTAAAATTCGTCATCGCCGATCAGGATGATTGGTTTTTCGCGCGCTCAATCATCGAGCAATACAAGTTAGAGCATCGCACAAAGGCGGTTCTGATCTCGCCGGCGTGGGATATGTTGAGTCTTGAGGAGCTGGCAAACTGGGTTGCTAAAAGCGGATTGAATATTCGCATGCAATTGCAATTACACAAGTACATTTGGGGTCCGGAAGTCAAAGGCGTGTGATGGGTGGTTCTGACGAAAAGGCATATGAGTCTGCCGTAGACGAGGACGATGCACATCACCTGGCTGTTTGTCTGGTGTCTGGAGGCATGGACTCCTGTGTCACGGCTGCCATAGCAGATGAGGAGAATGACGAGTTGGCATTCCTGCATGTCTCTTATGGCCAGCGCACCGAACAGCGCGAGCTACAAGCTTTTGAACAGATTGCGGATTTCTACGCCGTGCAGCGGAGGCTGGCAATTTCGCTGGAGGCTCTCTCACGTATTGGCGGCTCATCGCTCACGGACGCAAGAATTCCTGTCTCACGTCCAGACCTGCAAGCTAAGCATATTCCCAGCAGTTATGTTCCGTTTCGTAATGCTCATCTGCTCTCGACCGCGACTAGTTGGGCCGAAGTGATTGGCGCAAAGGCCATCTATATAGGAGCGGTTGCGGAAGATTCTTCTGGATATCCCGATTGTCGGCCTGAGTTCTATGAAGCTTTTCAAGGCCTGGCAATGCTCGGCACAAGGCCTGAGACAGAAATAACTATTAAGACCCCCGTAATCGGCATGCGGAAGTCGGAAATAGTACGCCACGGCCTTCAACTGGGTGCACCCCTCGAACTTACGTGGTCCTGTTATCAAGAGTCAGAATTAGCTTGTGGCCAATGCGACTCGTGTGCTCTCCGGCTCAAGGCTTTTCGCGAGGCTGGCATACCCGATCCAGTACGTTACGTCCTTGACAGTAATCGGCTTGCTTATTAACTTACCGTCGAGACAGGGTCGCCAATTTACAACCTATACCAGCGCAAAAAGCATCCTATAACTCTTGCGTGATCCGCTGTCGCGCTAACAATCTTGGAGGAACCTAGATGTTGTCCAGATCGGTTTTCATAACTCTTGGCGCCGCAATACTGACGGTCGCCCTGGTCGCAAGTGCCTCGGCGCAAACCGGCGAACTACGCGGCAAAGTAATGATTCAACAAGCAGGTGGCACTACAATACCTGCCGCAGACGCGACGGTTGACGTTTACCGTGTAGACGTGCCTGGAAAGTACTCCGCCAAAGCAAATAAAAAGGGTGAATTCGTGTATGCGGGTTTACCGTATGTGGGAACT
>Ga0214473_10003603_pt1 | contig 18729 bp, 13 predicted proteins | sample RVTome_7_FD_203509 | JGI IMG/M metagenome (GOLD analysis project Ga0214473, IMG submission 203509) | Soil microbial communities from uranium-contaminated site in the Upper Colorado River Basin, Wyoming, United States - RVT98D197 | ecosystem: Environmental > Terrestrial > Soil > Contaminated >... | reverse complement strand
CCCGATCGGTGGCGACACGGGCCCGACCCCTCCGCCCGGCGGCAGAGGCGGCGGCACGAGGGGGGCCTGGGCGACCTGGGGCGGGGCCATGGCCGAGCGTTCGTCGAACAGCTGACGGTCGCCGCACAGGTCAACCAGCCGCTCCAGCCGGCGATCGCGCACGAACCGCATCGCGTCCAGGGCCTTGTCTCTCGTCACCGGTCCGTCGGGGCCGGGGTCGAAGCCGAGCCGCCGGAGGGCGGCGACGTAGTCTGTGGCCGCTGCCTTCTTCTGCTCGAAGCGCACGCGCTCGATCGCGGCCCCGTCGCCGAGAGTCACGATGAGCGTGTGCCGTCCAGCCGAAAAGGGCTGGTTGAGGATGGGCCGCCAGCGCATGCCCTCGGCCCTGCACACCACCGCCTTGCGGCAGCCGTCCGCCAGCCAGCGCTGACCGTCTCCGGCCGACACCAAGGCGGACACGCTGTACAAGCCAGCCTCCGGGAGGTCCACCGACAGGATGGCGCGCAGGCCCTCCTTGCCGGCGCGGAGGGTCATGGCCGAAAGCCCGGTCGCATTGGCCCGCTCCTCCACCGCGTCGGCCGGGGCCTCCACCTGGAACGCCTCCCCGGTCAGCTCGATCGGGGTCGCAGCGGGGGACAGCTCCTCCTCCACGTCGATCGCCTTGAGGGCGGTCACCGCGATATCCTCGGCCGTCGTCACCGCGGACGGATTCCAACCGCCGATGGGCTCGATCCCGTTGACGCACGGCGGGGCCACCTCGACCTGGCTGAGGGTGCAGCCGGGCGGGATCAAGAACTGAGCGGTGTACGCACCCGGATCGAGGTGGGTGGCACCGCCGAACACCCAGCCCGCCTCCGCGGCGGGGAGAAACGTGAAGGACCGCAGGGCGTCGCCCCCGGCGAGGGGAAGGACCTCGGCGGTGGCGGGGGCCTGCGGGCTGCCCGCGAGCCTCGCGCGCAACTGGTAGTCGCCGGGCCGTGCCACGGCGAGGGAGTAGACGACCTCCGCCGGCCCCGTCTGCGCGACGACGACCTTTCGGCCGGCCTCCTCTCGAACCAAAGCACCCTCGGCGCGCAGGAAGGCGTCCGCCGGGTACGACAGGCTGTCCCGCCAGGAGAGCGTCGAGAAGACCTGGGAGGCCTGTGTACTGACGCGCACGGCGTCCGTCAGGTCGAGCGAGCGCAACAGCATCCGCGCCCACAGCGGGTGGGTCAGCGGGGTCGATCGCGGATCGCCAAAGAGCGGTACGAGGGCTGCAGCTCCGACCACGACCGCGAGAACGAGCGTCTTCACCCTGCTCCCCATACACCCCTCCGCCCGTCTCTGAAGCAAGACGAGGGCCAGATTCCCACTTGATTGTAAACCACCCGGGAGGGAGTTGGCGGCCGTTTTTCGGACTCGGCCGGCAGCCCTTGGGCCGAAAGGCCGGGAGGTGGACAATAAATGACCGTTTGGGCGGTCCAGCGGGCGGCACGCGCGTTGCTTTGTCTGCCGATCGGAGGTCATTCGTGGAGTCGTCCCCCGCGCCGTTCATCCCGTTCTTCCTGGGGCTCACCATCACGGCCGCGCTCTTGGTTCCCATCCTCCTGCGCCTGCGCTCCTCCGTCGGGGAGGCGCGGGCCGCGAAGATGTCGGCCTCCCAGCAGGTGTCGTCCATGAAGCGCACCCAGGTTCAGCTCGAGGAGGACCTGCGCTTTCTCACCCAGTTTCTCAAGGACTACCCGCGTCTCGCCCGGGAGCTCTACAGCGGGCTGTCGGAGCGGCAGATCCCCGGGATCCTGCTGGGCATCGTCCAGCGCAGCCTCGATCCGCAGCAGGTGGCGGTGCTCGTCCGGCGCTCGGCAGAGAAGACCGACAAAAACCGGCTTCCACGGCTCGTGGTCGCCGCGGCCTATCCGGACGGCGCGGCGGTGAAGGTCGGAACGGAGGTCTCCCTCGACACGGGTGAGATCGGCTATGCCGCCGAGTCTCAGATGGTCGTCACCCGCCAGGACCTTCAGTCGGAGGCGGCGGCCAGCCGCATCAAGCCGGGCCCGCCGCTCGGCGGCATGCCCCAGCCCGACCTCATCGCGCCGCTCGTCTTCGACCAGGACACGCTGGGCGTCATCGTGATGCAGAAGCCGAGGAAGAGTGGTGACCCCAAAGCGGCGCTCCACCTCGTCGCCCAGACCGGGGCCCAGGTCCTCCACACCGCCGCCCAGGTCAGCCGGATGAAGACGACCGCGGAGATGGACGGCCTCACCCGCATCTACAACAAGAAGCACATGGAGCAGACGCTCAACGAGTTCGTCTACCGGGCGGCCTGTGCCGCCTACGACCGGCGCGACGCGGGCGAGAGCCAGTCCGTGCCCACGCTCTCCGTCTTCCTCTTCGACATCGACAACTTCAAGAACTACAACGACACGAACGGACACCTCGCCGGCGACAAGCTGCTCCAGGAGCTGGCGCGTCTCGTCCAGGAGAGCGTCCGCAAGGACGACGTGTTCGGCCGCTTCGGGGGCGAGGAGTTCCTCCTCGTCCTGCCCCACACGAACGTCAAGCAGGCGATGGCGGCGGCCGAGAAGATCCGGGGCGTGCTCGCCAACCACCCCTTCCCGTTTGCCGAGAAGCAGCCCCTCAACAGGATCAGCGTCAGCGGTGGCGTCGCCGAGTACCCGGTCCATGGGCTGGATGCCGCGGGTCTCCTGCACGCGGCGGACGAGGCACTCTACGAGGCCAAGCGCGGCGGGCGTAACCGCGTGCTCCAGGCCCGGGCGGCGAGCACCCTGACGGGGGGCGCGGAGGCGGGCCGCCCGTGACCGCCGGTACCCATCCTGCCAAGGCCAGCCCGCCGCAGGGGGACCCCATCCCCTACCGCGAGCGGGTCGAGGACCTGCGCCACATCCTGGTCCAGCAGGGCAGCCTGGGGCTGCTCCTGATCGACACCTCCGCGCTCGCGCAGATCGAGCACCAGTACGGGTCCTCAGCCTTCGAGAAGGTCATGGCCATGGCGCGCGATCTCGTCCTCGAGCTCCGTGGTCACGAGGTGCGGGGCGACGACCTCATCTGCCTCAACGACCGGGGGGGTGACGCGTTCCTCGTGTTCTTCTCCCCGAAGCGGCGCGAGGGTCCGCTCAAGATCGCGGACCTGAAGTCCGCCGCCGAGCGCGTCGAGGGTCACCTCAACTGCAAGCTCCTGCGCCTCGCCTCGCCCTACCTCGGAACGCTGCGCCGGGTGACGGTCGGCTTCTCGCTCTCCTTCTACAACCCGCTCGTGATGCCGGAACGGCTGGTCTCGCGGCTCGTGGAGGAAGCGTGGGCCTGCGTCCACGTGCAGAGAGCCCAGCGGGACCTTCAGAACCGCTGCGACCTGCAGGAGGTCCTCCTCGCCGACCAGCTCACCACGGTCTTCCAGCCCATCGTCGAGCTCCGTCGCCGCGAGGTACTCGGCTACGAAGCCCTCTCGCGCGGTCCCGCGGGAAGCGTCTACCAGATGCCGCTGCGGCTGTTCGAGCTGGCCGCGGAGGCCGATCTCGTCTTCGAGCTCGACCGCAAGTGTCGGCGCCGGGCGCTCGCCTCGGCGGGCCCGCTGCCCGCCGCGGCGAAACTCTTCATCAACGTCTTTCCGTCCGCGATGTACGACCCCGAGTTCCAGGGGGCCGCCCTCATGCGGCTCGTCGAGGGCCAGGGGCTGTGCCCGGAGCGGGTGGTCCTCGAGATCACCGAGAAGTCCGCGATCGAGAACTACGATCTCTTCGCGGAGGCGCTCGGCGAGCTCGTCCGCTCAGGCTTCTCGATCGCGGTCGACGACGTGGGCGCCGGCTACTCGGGCCTCGAGAAGATCGCGCATCTCAACCCGCGCTACCTCAAGTTCGACCGGGAGCTCATCCGCAACATCGACTCGAGCTACATCCGGCGCGAGATGACACGAGCGCTCAAGGCCTTCGCCGACCGGATCGGGTCCACGATCATCGCGGAAGGAATCGAGCGGGAGGGTGAGCTCGCGACGCTGCTCGAGCTGGGGATCGAGTACGGGCAGGGGTTCCTCCTCGGCCGTCCCGCCGCCGCCTTCCTGCCGCCCGCGCTGCTTCCGGCCGGCACCTCCGTGGGCTGAGGCGGACGCGCCGCACGCCGCGTTCGCCCGCTGCCGTCGTGGAAGGGCCCCCTCGGGGATCTACAATTGACGCGGGTGCGCGCCACGGTTGAGCCCGGTCTCCCCTCCCACCTCGCCCTCGGCGCCCTCGTCGGCATCGCCGTCGTCGCACCCTGGCCCTTTGGAGCAGTCCAGGCGCCCGCTCTCCTCGCCTTGACAGCGATCGCGCTTGCCACCGTGTGCATGGCGCTCGTCGCCGGCGCCGTGCGCGGTGACGTCGCCCTTCCCGCCGTGCCCCTGTGGCCGCTCGGCGGCTTCATGGCGCTCGCCCTCGTCCAGATCGTGCCGGTGCCGCGCGCTCTCCACGCTTGGCTCGCTCAGGGCTCATTCGCGGTGTGGTATCCGGCCGACGTGGTACCGGCGGCCATCCTCGGTCCCGGTCCCCATCCCATCTCCGTCGATCCCAGCTCGACGCTCGGCGCCGCGGCGCTCGTCGCTTCCCTCTGTTTCCTCGCCGTGCTCGCCGCGCCCGCCTTCTCGCGCCCCGCTTCCGCGGTAGGCGCGGTGGGGACGGTCGCCGCGGTGGGGTTCGCACTGGCCGCCTACGCCATATTCGCGCGGGCGCGCTTCGGGGCGCTCCTCTACGGGAGGTTTGCCGTCCCCACGGTGAGCCCCTTCGGGCCCTTCGTGAACAAGAACCACTTCGCGGGCTGGGTGGCGATGGCCTCGCTCCTCGTAGCCGGGCTCGTCCTGGGCCTCACCGGCGACTCGCGCGCACGCGGGCGCGACTGGACAACGGATCGGCGCGCGGGAAGCGTCGTCCTCGCCCTCGTCGCGGCGCTCGCCATGGCGCTCGCGGGCATCGCCTCGCTCTCGCGCGGCGGGGCGATCGCGCTCTTGGCGGGAGCCGCGTGCCTCATCGGCCTGCGACTGGTTCGCCGGCGGCCCGGACGCGCCCGTGCCCGGCTTTTGCCCACCTTCGCCCTCGCCGGAGCGCTTGGCGCGGTGCTCGTCGTTCTCGTTCCTCCCGAGGCGCACGAGCGGTTGCGCAGCCTGAGCGGCGCGTCGTTCCGGTTCGACACCTGGCGCGACTCCCTGCGCCTCGCCGCCACGAGCCCCCTTCTCGGGCACGGCCTCGGGGCCTTTCACGACGCCTACCCGCGCCTCAAGCGGGGCCACGGGATCGTGCGGGTCGAGCACGCGGAGAACGACTACCTCGAGACGCTGGCGGAGGGCGGGCTGGTCGGCCTCGCCCTCGGGGCGGGCGGGCTCGCGCTCCTGCTGGGCGCCTGGGGCCGGGGTGCCGCCGCCGACCCCGTCGTGCGTGGAATCGGCCTGGGCGCCGTGGCCGGCCTCGCGGCCGTGGCTGTCCACAGCCTCCTGGATTTCAATCTCCGGATCCCGTCGAACGCCGCGCTCGCCGCCCTGCTCGCCGCGGCGGTGGCGGGCGCCGCCGGGCTGCGCCCGCGACCGCTCCCGCGCGGCGCGGCGCTCGTGCTCGGGGGCGCCGTCCTGCTGCTCCTCGCCGCGGTCTGCTCCCGGCCCAATCGCCCGTGGCTCACCGCGCGGGAAGAGGCTCGCTTGGCGGCGGCCGCCTCCGACCCCGCGGTGCGCAAGCTCCGGCTCGAGCGCGCCTCCTCCGCCCTCGAGGGCGTGCTCCGCCTTCGCCCTGCCCACGCCGAGTCTTGGATCGTGCTCGCGTGGACGCGCGCGGGGATGGGCGAGGCCACCTCGGGCGCCGCCCTGGCCCGTCACGCCGAGTGGCTCGATCCAGAGCGCTCCGACCTGCGCGAGGCGGCCCGGATCCTGACGGGGCCGAGAGACATCTCGCCTTGACCGCGCACACCGCCGTCGGCTAGGTTCAGGCCCGCCCGCCATGCCCGACCGGAAGAGCCGTTTTTGGTCCCTGATCGAGCGCGCCCGCCGGCCGCGCGAGGAGGCACCGCCCGCTGAGGCGACGCCCACCGACACGGTGCCGGAGGAGGCGCAGTCGGAGGGTGAGCTGCCCGCGGCGACAGAGCCGCCTGCGCAGGGCGAGGAGTCTGCCCCGGCGGAGCGGGAGCCGGCGGATCCGCCCGCCGCGGCGGCCGCCCCGGAGGAGCCGGCCGAAGCACCGGGGGTGGCGGCGGGAGCGGGCTCGCCTACGCAGCCAACGCGAGAGGTGGGGCTCGAGGAAGAGCTCCAACACCTGCGGCAGCAGGTCGCCCGGCTCGAGGGCGCTCTCGACGAAGAGCGCAGGGTCGCCGCACGCCTCGCGCAAGAGGTCCGGTCCCTCGCGGACCAGGACCCGCTGACCGGCCTCGTGAGCGCCCGCCGCTTCCACGACCGCCTCGCGATGGCGATCATCCAGGCCCAGCGCTACCGCCAGAAGCTGGCCGTCGTCGAGCTCGGCCTCGATCGCTTCGCCCGTCTGAACCAGCGGCTCGGCCGAAGCCACGGCGACGACCTCCTGCGCAGCGTCGCCCTCGCCCTCGAAGGCACGCTCCGCCAGGCCGACACGATCGCCCGCTTCGGCGGGGATGTCTTCACCATCCTGCTTCCCGGGATCAAGCGGGACGAGGACGTCACGGTCATCGCGGACCGGTTGCGCCTGGCGCTGCGCAGCCCCTTCAGCATCGGCGGCCACGACCTACTCGTCACCGCCAGCCTCGGCATCGCCATCTTCCCGGACGACGGCCCCGATACCGAGTCGCTGCTCCACAGTGCCAGGGTCAGCATGCGGCGCGCCAAGGAGAAGGGAGGCGACGCGTGGGACGTTCACGCCCCGCACACGCGCGCGATCGCCGGCCAGCGGCAGGCCCGGGAGACCGCCCTGCGCCGGGCGCTGGTGCAGGGCGAGCTCGAGCTCTTCTGGCAGCCGGTGGTCGAGTGTGAGACGGGGACGATCGTAGGGGTGGAGTCGCTCCTGCGCTGGCGGCAGACGGCGGAGGTGGAGAACGCGGCCGACTTCGTCTCGCTCGCCGACGTGAGCGGGCTCGCGGTTCCCCTCGGCCAGTGGACGCTGCGCGCGGCGTGCCTGCAGGGGCAAAAATGGCACCAGGCGGGCCACCGGGGCCTCGTGGTCGCGGTGAACATCTCGGCGCGGCAGCTCGCCCACGCTGCGCTCGTCAAGCTCGTGCGTCGCGTGCTCGAGGAGACGGGGCTTCCGCCATCCTGCCTCGAGCTCGAGGTGTCCGAGTCGGAGCTCGCGAGCGGGCCCGAGCTGGCCATCGACCGGCTGCAGGAGCTGCGGAAGCTGGGTCTTCGCCTCGCCCTCGACGACTTCGGGACGGGCGACAGCCGCCTCGCCCATCTGTACCGCTATCCGATCGACACGTTGAAGATCGACGGTTCGGTCGTGCGGGACGCCGCCACCAATCGCGACCACGAGGCGGTCATCACCGCCGCGGTGGCGCTCGCCCGATCGCGGCGGCTGCTGGTCGTGGCGGAGGGCGTCGAGAACGACGCCCAGCGGGTCCTGCTCGTCCGCCTGCAGTGCGACCGCATGCAGGGCAACCTGAGCGGGCCGCCGGCTCCCGCCGCGGAGACCGAGGGACTCCTCCTGCGCCAGCGCAAGACCGCGCGGGAAGGGGGCGAGGCGCCCGCCGGGGACGGCCCGAGGCGGCTACTCTAGCCTCCGCCGCGCTCGGCCGTCTTGGCGCGCGCTTGCGGGGTCGAGGATACTTGTGAGGATGGCTCGGTCGATGAGCAGAGGATCCCTCCGTTGAGCGACGAGGAGCACGCTCACGGCGGCCTGCCCTCCCGCGAGTCGGGCTGGTACCTCGAAACGGTCGCCGAGGGCGGGCAGCTCCGGCGCGTTGTCATCCAGGGGCTGCCGTTCCGCGTCGGCCGGCGCCAAGGGCTCGAGCTCGTGCTTCCCGCCGACTCCGTCTCGAAGACGCACGCCGAGATCTACTCGCACGGCGCGGGCCTGCGCCTGCGGGATCTGGGCAGCAAGAACGGGACCTTCCTCAACCGGACCCTCGTCGAAGACGCCGCCGTGTGCGAGGGCGACATCCTGCACTTCGCCGACTTCGAGTTCCGCATCGGGCGCTCCGACGTCCAGGAGTCCGCCCCGCCTCCCCCCGGAGACGAGCGCGCCACGACGGCGGTCATCAAGCGGCGGGAGCTCCCTCACCGTTTCGCGGAGGGGACCCGGGAGGTGCGGGAGATGGTCCGCGAGGAGCGGGTCACCATGGTCTTCCAGCCGATCGTGCTCCTCTCGCGGGGCGTCGTGGCCGCCTACGAGGCGCTCGGCCGGGGGCGCCACCCGCAGCTTCCGGAGAGCCCGATCGAGCTGTTCCGGATCGCGGAGAGCATCGGGGCGGAGGCCGAGCTGAGCCGCCTCTTCCGGAGGAAGGCGGTCGAGCTCTGTGCCCCGCGCACCGACCTGCCCACGATCTTCCTCAATACGCACCCGATCGAGCTGGCGCGCCCCGGCCTTCTCGAGTCGCTCGAGGAGCTTCGGAGGATCGCGCCGCACCTCGACTTGGCACTCGAGATCCACGAGAGCGTTCTCAGCCGGCCGGCGGCCATCGCGGAGCTGCGGGCGCTGCTCCTCGAGCGCAACATCGCGCTGGCCTACGACGACTTCGGAGCCGGGCAGGCGCGCCTGCTCGAGCTCGCCGAGGCCCCTCCGCACTACCTCAAGTTCGACCGCCGTTTCGTATCCGGCCTCGACCAGGCGCCCGTCGCCAAGCGGCGGCTCCTGCACTCGCTGTTGGCGCTGGCGAGCGAGCAGCTCGTGCGGACCGTGGCCGAGGGGATCGAGACGCCCGGCGAGGCTCGCGCCTGCGCCGAGATCGGCTTCACCCACGCCCAGGGCTTCTACCTGGGGCGTCCCCGGCCAATCGAGCAGATCTGACTTTGTTCTGGGGGGTGCTGCGTCGCACCCCCCAGACCCCCCGCTACGCTCGCCGGAGTGAATCCGGCTCGCTCCGCAGCTCGTTGCCTGTGGACTACTCCTGCGCCTCCTCGATCGAAACCGCCTCGAACCTGACCTCGCCCTCGCCGGGGACGAGTTGCGCGAGCGCAGGCAGGTCCCGCGTGACGACGGTGGCGATCTTCGGGTACCCGCCCGTCGTGGGGCCGTCGGCCATCATCACGATGGGGCTGCCGTCGGGCGGCACCTGGATCGAACCGGGAACCATGCCGTCGGAGAGGATCTCGGCGGGGCCCCGATGCCGCAACGCGGGCCCTTCGAGGCGGCAGCCCACGCGGTCGGACGTCGGCCCGAGACGCCAGGGCTCGGACAGGAACCGCTCGACCGAACCGGGCTCGACGCTCCCATCCTGGGGGCCGAGCACGACGCGCACGGTCACGGCCGTTGCGAGAGGGAGACTCTCCGCCTCGCGTCCCTCGCGGTGCTGCCCGAGGGGTCCGACGGCGAGCCGGTCGCCCTCGGCGAGCGCGCGCCCCGCGAAGCCGCCGAACCCCGACTGGAGGTCGGTGGATCTCGACCCGAGCGCCGCGGGCACGTCGATCCCGCCCCTGAACGCGATCGTGGCGCGGCAACCCGAGCGGCGTCCCGCGAACCGAAGGATGTTCCCGGGTCGGGCGAGGACCGCGGCGCCTCGGGGCACCTCCCAGGCGCCGAGATCGGAGCGCTCGAGAAGAGCGCCCAGGTCGGCGCCCGCCACTGCGAACCAGACCGGAGCGAGGACGAGGAGCGTCGGTCCGCTCACCGTGCACTCGAGCGCCGCCGCGGCCTCCGGGTTTCCGACCGCACGGTTCGCCGCGGCATGCGTGCGCGGGTCCATGGGGCCGGCGCCGCTCACCCCCGAGCGCCGATGCCCCGCGCGGCCTCCGTCCTGCACGGTGGTGAGGAGTCCCCTTTCCCTGACCTCGACCGCCGGCGTGCCGGTGGCCTCGGGCCCGGGCGCCGGGTCCTCCGCGGGCGGCAGCTCCGCTACGGGCACGAAGCGCACCCGGTCGCCGGGGGCGATGAGGGCCGGCTCGGGGCGGAAGGGGTCGAAGAGGCGGCGCGAGGTTCGACCGATGAGCTGCCAGCCCCCTGCCGACGCGACAGGGTAGATCCCGGTCTGACGGCCGGCCACGGCGATCGAGCCCGCCGGCACGCGCACCCGTGGCGTCGCGCGGCGGGGGGTCTCGAGGGGCTCGGGCACGAGCCCGAGGTAGGCGAAGCCGGGCGTGAAACCCAGCATAAACGCGGTGTAGTCGTGGGAGGCGTGCAGGGTGACGAGGTCGCCCTCCGCGAGCTCCTTCCCGCGCGCGAGAGAGGCGAGGTCTGGACCGTCCGCCCCGCCGTAGACGGCCGGCATCTCGTGGAGCCGGCCCGGTGGCAGCGTCGTCGTCGCCTGCGCGGCCCGGGCACGGAGGTCCCTCTCCACCGCGGCGTACCGGATCGCGGCCGGGTCGTACAGCACGAGAAGCGAGCGGTGAGTCGGCACCGCCTCGCGGAAGCCGTCGAAGGGGTCGCGGGCGAGCTCGCGGTCGAGAGCCCGCACGCGAGCGTTGGTCACCGGGTCGAGGGAATCTCCGAGCTCGAGGCTGACCGCGGCGTCGCCCAGCGGCCGGACGCGGGGGTCGCTCACCGGGCGAGCGCCTGCACGCTGACGCCCGCCCCCTCGAGCGCCTCGCGCACCGCGCGTGCGATGGCGAGGACGTGGGGGTTGTCGCCGTGCAGGCACAACGTGTCCGCCTCCATGGGCAGGTCCGCGCCGTCGATCGAGCCGACCACGCGGTCGCGCACCAGGCGCAGCGCCTTGGCCGCCGCGGAGGAAGGGTCCGTGATGAGGGCGCCGGGTCGGGAGCGCGGCACGAGGTGCCCCTGGGCGTCGTAGGCGCGATCGACGAAGGCCTCCGCGGCGAAGCGAAGTCCCTCCGTTTCCGCCGCCCTGCGCATCGCCGAGGACCCGGCGAGGCCCACGAGGACGAGCTCACGGCCCGCGCGCGCGACACCGCGGGCAACCGCTCGCGCGAGCCCCTCCTCGCGCGCGGCCTGGTTGTAGAGCGCGCCGTGGGGCTTGACGTGGGTCAGGTGTGCCCCGTGGCTGCGGGCGAACGCGGCGAGCGCCCCGACCTGGTAGACGACGTCGGCCTCCACCTCGCCGGGGTCGGCGACCATCTCGCGCCGCCCGAACCCCCGCAGATCGTAGTACCCCGGGTGCGCGCCCACTGCGACTCCCGCCCTCACCGCCCGGCCCACGGTCCGGTCGATGACGGTCGGGTCTCCCGCGTGGAAGCCGCACGCCACGTTGGCGGAGGTGACGTAGGCGAGGACCGCCTCGTCCGCCCCCATCGCGTAGGCGCCGAAGGCCTCGCCCAGGTCGGCGTTCAGGTCGATGCGCAGGGCCATCAACCGCCAGCCTACGCCCGCTCCCGCGCCAGCGTAAAGAGGGTCGCCGCCAGGGGCAGAGGCTCGGTCAGGGCAGGAAGAACCGGAGGGCGCGGACGAGCACCGGCTTCAGCTCGCGGCGGTCCACGACCATGTCCACCATCCCGTGCTCGACGAGGAACTCCGAGCGCTGGAAGCCCTCGGGCAGCTTCTGCCGGATGGTCTGCTCGATCACCCGGGGCCCCGCGAAGCCGATGAGCGCGCCCGGCTCCGCGATGTTGATGTCGCCGAGCATCGCGAAAGAGGCGGTCACCCCCCCGGTGGTGGGGTCGGTGAGCACGCTCAGGAAGGGCAGCCGGGCCTCGTGAAGCCTGGCCAGCGCGGCCGATATCTTGGCCATCTGCATGAGCGACAGCGTCCCCTCCATCATCCGCGCTCCACCCGAGCACGAGACGATCACGAGGGGCAGCTTCTCCTCGAGCGCCCGCTCGACCGAGCGGGTCACCTTCTCCCCGACCACGACACCCATCGAGCCCCCGATGAAGCCGTACTCCATGGCGCCCACGACCGTGCGGTAACCGCCCAGGTCGCCCGTCCCGCAGACGAGCGCATCCCATGAGTCTGTCTTGGCCTTGCCCGCGCGGAGCCTTTCCACGTAGGGCCGGCTGTCGCGGAAGGACAGGGGGTCCGCGCTGACCAGTCCGCGGTCGAACTCCTCCCACGCGCCGTCGAACAGCGTCTCCAGGCGCTCCCGCGCCGAGATGCGGAAGTGGAAGGCGCACTTCGGGCAGACCGACAGGTTCTTGAGGACGTCCTTGCGGTAGAGGATCTCCATGCAGCTGCCGCACTTGACCCACAGACCCTCGGGCACGCGGCTCTCCCCGGACCGGGGGGTGAGCGGGGCCGGCTCGCGACGGAACCAGGTCATCTCGTTCCCTAGGCCTCCGGCTCCTCGGCCTTCTCGAGGTCGTTCTCGAGCCCGAGGAACTTGCAGGCGCCGTCGTACATCTGCTTGGCCGCGTTCTTCTTGGCCTGCAGGTCCGCCAGGCGCTCCTTGACCTTGGCGAGCTCCTCTTCGATCTCCGCGTTGAGCTCCTCGATCTGCTTGCGCGTGATGTCGAGCGTCTGGCGGTAGAACTTCGCCTGGTCTTCGCTGGCCGTCATCGCGGGCACCTCCTCACTCGTGGATGCCGAACCGCTTCAGGAGCGAATCGAGCGGCATGGCATCCGGCGTTCCTTCGTGCCGCTCCTCGGTGCCGCCGTCCTCGCGCTCGGCGCGGTCGAACAGCAGCTCGAGGAAGCGGGCCAGGTCCCGCGCGGTCACCGGGGGCCTCTCGCGCAGGAAGCGCTCGAGCCCCCGCTGCATCTGACCCGCGTCCTGGTAGCGATCTTCCGGGTCGCGCGCGAGGGCCTTCATGATGACACGGTCGAGGGCCTCGGGCACCCTTGGATTGAGCTCTCGGGGGGCGGTGACGAGGCACTGGCGAACGAGCTCGAGGATGGTGAGCTCGGTCCCCGGGCCGAGGAAGGGCTTGGTCTCGGTGACCATCTCGTAGAGGACGATACCGAGCGAGAACACGTCGCTGCGGCGGTCGATCGGTCGGCCCCAGGCCTGCTCCGGGCTCATGTAGAGGAGCTTGCCCCGCAGCGCCCCCCGGTCCGTGCTCGACGCCTTGGTCGCGGCCTTCGCGATGCCGAAGTCGACGAGCTTCACGTCGCCCTCGAACGAGAGGAGGATGTTCTGGGGGCTCACGTCGCGGTGGACGATGCTCATCGGCTGCCCGCGCTCGTCCTTCTTGCGGTGGGCGTACTCGAGCGCCGCGCACACCTGGCTCACCACGCGGAGGCTCAGGTCGAGGGGCATGCGCAGCCCCTTCTCTCTCGCCCGCTTCATGATCGTGCGCATGTCCCGCCCGTGGACGTACTCCATGGCGATGAAGTAGCTCTTGTCGATCCTTCCGAGGTCGAAAATCTGGGCGATGTTCGGGTGGGTGAGGCCGGCCACCATCTTGGCCTCGTCCACGAACATGTCGAGGAACTCCTTGTTGTCCGACAAGTGGGGGAGGATGCGCTTGAGCGCGACGGTCTTCTCGAACCCCTCGACGCCCGCCCTTTTCGCCTTGAAGACCTCGGCCATGCCGCCGACCGCCACCCGGTCGATGAGCTGGTAGGGGCCGAAGGTGTCGTCCCGCCAGGACGGCTCGCGCGACGGTGGAGCGGGAGGCGCCTTGGGCTCCGGCTCGGGCTCTTCGGCTTTCTCCACGATTGCGGTCTCGGCGACGGAAGCGAGGTCGATCCCCGGGCCGAAGGAGAGCTTCGGGTCGGTGATGGAGAGCTTTGCGCCCGTACGCCCGGCGGCGGGCGGCAGCCTCGCTTCTTCGTCGTCCTTGACCGGACCGCCGGGCCGCAGGACCGACTCCCCCAGGGCGCCGAGCCGCGAGAAGACGTCGTCCACTTCGTCGTCGGCGTGAGACCTCGCCGGTATCCGCTCGGCCGGGTCGGCCAACGGAGCGGGTGAGACCGGGTCGATCACCTGCACCCGCACCGGCGACGGGCGTGAAGCCTTGCCCGCCTCGGCGGGAGGGAGGGGGCCGTCCACGAGGTCGCCGAACAAGTCGTCCGAAGTGACGAACTCGTCCGCGCCCTCCCGGTCGGATCCCGGCGGGTGGGGGGCGTCGTCCGGCTTGCCTCGGCCACCACTCATTCGCGTTCTTCCGGGTTCGGGCCCGGATCCGTACTGGCCAGCATAGGACGACAAGGTGGCCAGGTCAAAGCGGAGCTGAACCCAGGCCCGCGCCCGATGGCGACCACGACCGCCCCCGTATCCGGCAGAGCCCGCGGAGGATATCACGACGGACGGATGTTATAATCCCGGCCTCCTGGGTGCGGCCAGACCTCCCGGAGAGGTGACCGGGTCAGGATGGGACTCCTTTCCAGCCTTCTCGACAACCCGCTCGTTCCCTGGGCAGTCGGCCTCGTCGTCCTGTTCTTCGTGTACCGCTTCGTGGCCGATCGCGTGCACATCCGCGCACCCGGCACCCTGAGCACGGAGGGTCTCGTCGCGAAGATCCTGGGACCCCGCCATGCGCAGAGAAAGCTCGAGCGCGAGATCGCACGCCTGAAGAAACTGGACAACCACCTCGCGGCGGGCCGGATTCTCGAGGACGCCGGCCGTCTCGCGGAGGCGGCCGAGGCGTACCTGGAGGGCCACGAGTACTGGGCGGCCGCCGCGACGCTCGAGAAGACGGGACGGGCCGAGCGCGCGGCCGAGCTGTACCTTCAGGCGGGCGACCACAAGAAAGGGGCGGCGCTCTTCACGACCGCCGGCAAGCCCGCGCGCGCGGCGGCGCTCTTCCTCGAGAAGGGCAACAACCTCGAGGCGGCGCGCCTCTACGGTCTCGCCGGCCAGTGGGGGACGGCGGCCGGTCTGTACGAGAAGGCCGGCTATCCGCTCCGCGCGGCCGAGGCGTGGGAGAAGGACGGCAAGCCGCTCAAGGCGGCGGAGGCCTACGAACGGCACTTCATGGAGAACGTCTCGTTCTCCACCACCTACTCCTCGACCGCCCCCACCGCCGAGGGCAAGAGCGCACGGCTCGCCGGGCAGCTCTACGAGAAGGCGGACCATCTCGACCGGGCGGTCCAGATCTACGGCAAGGGCGGCTTTCACCGCGAGGCCGCGGATACGCTGCTGCGCTTGGGGCAGCCGGCCAAGGCGGCCGAGCTCTTCCTCCGCGCCGAGGACCAGGAGCGGGCGGCGGCCGCGTTCGATCAGGCGGGCGACGTCGTGCGCGCCGCGGGGCTTCGTGGCGAGGTGGCCTTCAAGGCGGATCGCGCGGCCGAGGCCGCGGCCTGGTTCGTGAAAGGACGCGACTTCCTGCGAGCCGCGGAGCTCTACGAGTCGGTCGGGATGATGGCCGAGGCGGCGGGCGCCTACGAGGCGGGCGAGAGCTGGGCCGCGGCGGGCGGGGTCTACCTGCGCGCCGGACTCACGGATCGCGCGGCCGTCGCCTACGAGAAGGCCGGCGAGAACGAGACCGCGGCTTCCCTCTTCGAGCAGCTCGGCGACGGCCGCCGTGCCGGGGAGCTCTACGGACGCGCCGGCCTCACGTTCAAGAGCGGCGAGGCCGCCGCGTTGGCGGGCGATCGCGACCAGGCGATCGCTCTGCTCCAGCGCGTGCCGCCCGGCGACGAGAACCACCGCGCCGCCACGATGCTGCTCGCCCGCCTCTTCATCGAGACCGGCCGGCCCGCGCTCGCCCGGGAGCGCGTCCAGAAGGCGATCGGCGACGAGATGATCTCCGTCGCCAACCTCGACCTGCACTACTGGCTGGCCCTCGCCCACGAGGCCGCGGGTGCGCCAGACCAGGCCCTCGCTCTCTACAAGAAGATCCAGGCGGAGGACCTGCAGTTTAGAGACGTCAACGAGCGGGCGGCGCGGCTCACGGGCGCCCCGCTCCCCGCCGCCGAGGCAGCCAAGCCCTCGCCTCCTCCGCCCACCGCCCGCCCGCCGCGGTTCGTGCCGAAGGAGGAGATCGGGAAGGGGCCGCTCGGCGTCGTCTTCCGGGGCGAGGACACGACGGACGGGCGCAGCGTGGCGATGCGGATGCTGCCCGGAGACATCCTCGCACCGGCGGGGCTGCTCGGGACACTGGCCGCCGACCTCAAGGCCGCCTCGCGGCTGTCGCACCCCAATCTCGTCAAGACGATCGCGCTCATGGAGTGGAAAGGCGAGCGCTGTCTCGTGACCGAGTACTTCGCGGGCCGCAACTTCGCGGAGGCGATCACCACCGGGCGCCGTCTGGGGTTCCAGCAGGTCCACACGTTGGGCCGGATCGTCGCGCAGGTCCTCGCCCTCGTGCACGGAAAGGGGCTCGTCCACGGATCGATCCAGCCCTCGAACGTGATGGTGGCGGCCGGGGTCATCAAGGTCTCCGACCTCGGTCTCGGTCGGCTGGCGCACGCCCTGCCCGCCGCCGGCTACCGCTCCCCGGAAGGGCACCTCGACGCCGCGGGCGATCTCTACGCCCTCGCCGCGGTCATGTACCACCTCCTCACCGGCACCCACCCCCGCTCGCAGCCCCAGGGCGTCGGCCTGCCCCTGCCCTCCCAGCTCGCGCCGGGCGTCTCGGAGGCGATGGACAAGATGCTCCTGCGGGCCCTGCACCCGCGGCCGGAGCTGCGCCTCGCGAGCGCGGAAGACCTCTTCGCGGAGCTCCGCAACATGGTGAAGATCGGATGAGCTGCCCGCTGTGCCGCCAGCGGCGGGGCCGGCGGGCCTGCCCCGCGAAGGGCGAGGTGATCTGCTCGCAGTGCTGCGGACAGAAGCGCCGCGTCGAGATCGATTGCCCGACCGACTGCGTCTACCTGAGCGGGGCGCACGCCGGAGCTTGGGAGGGCCGGGTGAAGGAGCGCGAGCGCGATCGACGCCGGCTGGCTCCGTTTCTCGAAGGGCTGAGCGAGGCCCAGGGCCGGCTCGTTCTCGTGGCCCTCTTCGGGGCGAGTGCGGTCCGGGCGCGACGACCGGATCTCGATGACCGGCTCCTGAAGGAGGCCGTCACCGCGCTCCGCAAGACCTTGGAGACGCGCGGGAAGGGCATCCTCTACGAGCACCCGGCGGGCGACGCCCGCGCGCAGGGACTCGCCCGCGAGCTCGCGGGGCTCTACGAGGCGCGTGATGCGGGAGGCGCCCTTCAGGCCCCGGCCGACCGCGACCTCGCCCGGGCGCTCCTCGCCCTCGAGCGGTCGATCGAGGCGACGATCGCCGAGGACGGCGGTCCCCACGCCTTCCTGGACACCGCGGCGCGGCTGGCCGGGCGGCTCGCCCCGCCTCCCGCGGCGCGCCCGCTCATCATGGAGCCCTGACCACCATGAGCTTCGGCGGCGATCTCGTCACGTTCGACCTCTTCGACCTCCTCGCCTGGGTGATGGGGAGGAAGAAATCCGGCCTGCTGCAGATGGGCCGGCTGTCCACGAAGAAACGCTTCGCCTTCTTCCAGAGCACGGTCCAGTGGTCGGGCTCCAACGACCCCCGGGAGACGATCGGACAGGCGCTCGTGCGCGAGGGCCTGATCGGGGAAGAGGCGCTCTTCCGCGCTCTCCTCAAGCAGGAGACGGACAAGCGACGCCTCGGTGAGATCCTGGTCGGCGACAAGCTGCTCACCGAGGAGCAGCTCATGCAGGCGCTTCGCGCGAACGCCGAGGCGCACCTCCACGAGCTCTTCCTGTGGCCGGACGGGCGCTTCGACTTCGACGACGCCCAGGTCTCGCCCAGCTCGCCGTCCGATCTCCGGATCGATCTCAAGCCGGTGCTCGAGGAGGGGCGTCGTCGCCGGGAGCTCTGGCGGCACTTGCGCCAACGCTTTCCGTCCGGCGAGATCACCTTCAAGATCTCGGGGGACAGCTCTTCGATCGGCGATCCCGTCCTGCGACAGGTCGTCGACCTCGCGGGGCGGGGAAAGACCCTGGCCGCGATCAGCCTGGAGGCGCGACGCTCCGAGTACGCGACGACGCTCCTCGTGGCCACCCTGTGCGACGACGGGGTCCTGTCCATGGACAAGGTGAAGGAGGGCGCGCCGGAGACCGATCCGGTGGGCATCATCACCTCCGCCCTCGCCCAGGCGGAGACGCTGCTCAAGGAAGCCCGGTTCGACGCCGCCCGCGAGGCCTACGAGCAGGTCCTCGCCGTCGATGGCGTCAACCAGGCCGCGAAGAAGGGGTTGATCGCGGTCGCGGAGGCGCGACAGATGGCGAAGGCGGCGAAGAGGATCCCGCTCGACAAGGTGCCCTGCCTGCGCATCACGGCGGTGGCCCTCGCCAGCCAGCAGTTCGATCCCCACGAGGGGTTCGTCCTGTCCCGGATCAACGGCCAATGGGACGTGCGCTCGATCCTCAAGCTCTGTCCCATTCCCGAGGAGGAGACCCTCCTCATTTTCTCGCGGCTCGTCGACCGGGGCGTGATCGACCTCGGCTGAAGCCCGGTCGACGAGGGCAGGAGAACCCGATGAGCGAGGGAGGGACGCCGAGGATCATCCTGAAGCGGGCGGGCGAGGTCCGCCTCGAGGCCGACCCCGTCTGTGGGATGAAGGTGGACCCCGCCGCGGCGAGGGGCGGCTCCCACGAGCACCAGGGGAAGACCTACTGGTTCTGCAATCCGCGCTGCCGCGACAGGTTCGCCTCGGCCCCCGAGGACTACCTGAAGTCCGGCCTTCCCGCGCCGCCCGTTGGCCGCGGCTCGGCGGTCGAGTCCCGCATTGCCGCCGGGCGGGACAAGTCCCGCATTGCCACCGGGCGGGACAAGTGGATCTGCCCGATGGACCCCGAGGTCGTGGAGACGAAGCCGGGACCGTGCCCCATCTGCGGCATGGCGCTCGAGCCCCGCACG
>Ga0214473_10003602_pt1 | contig 18733 bp, 19 predicted proteins | sample RVTome_7_FD_203509 | JGI IMG/M metagenome (GOLD analysis project Ga0214473, IMG submission 203509) | Soil microbial communities from uranium-contaminated site in the Upper Colorado River Basin, Wyoming, United States - RVT98D197 | ecosystem: Environmental > Terrestrial > Soil > Contaminated >... | reverse complement strand
CGGCTGGAATCCCGCGAGCGCGCCGGGATTCGGTTGGCCGCTCGGCGAACGAACCTGGGTGAATCCTAGTCCCAATGCGCCCAATCTCTCGATGGCACGCTGCTACCCCGGAACGGTCATGCTGGATGGCACGACGCTCTCGGAAGGGCGCGGCACCACAAGTCCTTTAGAGCTGTTCGGCGCGCCGGATCTCGAACCGCGTGCCGTAATGGCAAAGATGCACGCGCTGGCGCCAGACTGGCTCAGCGGCTGCCGGCTGCGCGAATGCTGGTTCGAGCCGACCTTTCACAAGCATGCCGGCAAACTCTGCGCGGGAATACAGATCCATGTCGAGGACCCGGCGTACAACCACGACGCTTTTCATCCGTGGCGATTGATCGTCCTCGCGCTCAAGTCTTTACGAACTCTCCGACCTGACTATGATCTTTGGCGCGACTTCCCTTACGAATACGAGCGCGACCGGCTCGCCATCGACCTCATCAATGGCAGCGAGCTACTGCGCCAATGGGTTGACGATCCTACTGCAATGACCGCCGATCTCGATGCGCTCGCAATACCGGATGAGAAGTCATGGCTTGAAGAGCGGGAATCGATCCTTCTGTACCGGTGAAGTAATGGAACACGCTATGAGCCGGATTCGCTCACTCTTCAACACCGTGGACAGGATTTTGACAGCCTCCATGGCGCGCCACGGGATCTTAATTCTGAGAGTAAGCGTGGGCGTTATCTTTTTATGGTTCGGGTTTTTAAAATTCTTTCCCGGGCTGAGCCCGGCCCAAGATTTGGCTGCCAAAACCATCGATATCCTGACGTTTGGACTCGTGCCGGCAAAAATTGCCCTGGTGGTGCTGGCGACCTGGGAGTGCGCGGTCGGGATCGGGCTGGTGTTCGGCGTTTTCTTGCGGACGACGCTGGCACTCCTTTGGCTACAGATGGTCGGCGCGGCGGCGCCGCTTTTTCTCTTCCCGAACGAATCTTTTACTCACATACCCTACGCGCCCACCCTCGAGGGGCAATACATCATTAAGAATTTAGTCCTTGTGAGCGCCGGACTTGTGGTCGGCGCGACGGTGCGGGGCGGCCGGCTTTCGGCGTAGTCGCCTTTTGTGGACTAGGGAAGTTGTTCTTGAACTTCAAGACACACTATCCGGGTCATTTCCGGCGGCGCGCTGGAAAATTTCTTGTGATTTTGTTAATTATATATTTGATGGCGATGGATCAAATCAGCAAAAGGAGAGCAGGATGTTTACCGACAAGATTGAACTGAAAGACATCGACAAGATGGACCCGGAGTACAAAGAGCTTCTGGGCCATGTGTTGACCATCCAAGCCGATTGCGAGATTGGCGGGCCGCACCTGTATGTTGAGAAAATGCTGCCGGCGGCGCCGACCAAGCTCGATCAGCTGATCATCGCGCGCACGGCGGCCGAAGAAATCGATCATTACCGTAAAGTGGCGCGGGTTGCCGGCGATATCGGCGTGGACGTTTCTTTTGTGCTGAGCCAGCCCAACGAGAAGCGCTTCGTCGAAACCTTCCGGGGGCTGATCACGAATTGGGAAGACAACGCGGTTTTCGGCTTCTTGATTGACCGGGTCGGTCGCTATCAGTTGGAGGAATTCTACGATTGCAGTTATTTGCCGCTGCAGAGAATTCTGCCCGATATCGTAAACGAAGAGCTCGGCCACATCGAATATGGCTACAACAAGACGCTGGAATTGATGCAGTCCGGCGACGCGGGCAAGGCAAAAGCACAGAAGGCGGTGGATTACTGGTACGTCAAAGCGCTCGATATGTTCGGCCGCAGCAGCTCTAAGCGCTCGGAGCGTTATCGCTACTGGGGCCTAAAACGGCGCACCAATGATCAGGCCCGCCAGGACTATATGAACGAGGTCGGCCCGATCCTGACGCAGATGGGGTTGAAGATTCCAGACCCCAACAAGGGCCGCCTCTACATGTAGTTGGAGGTTATATGCCGCAAACAGCACCGAACACGGACAAGATGGATGAGCATCTCTTGGAAGTCGTGCGCGCCCTCCACGGCGCAGTCAAACAGGGCGTGTCCCACGCCAACGATCCGAAAATCATGGATCAGGCGATCAAGGACTGCAAAGAGATCCTCGATGTGATTATGGCCGGCAACGTTAAAGAGTGGCTGAACTGACCCGACTTTAAAGCCCCCCTCGAATTCCGCCCATTCAATACTATGAAAGGCGGGCAGTCGACTCTGCCCGCCTTCTTTGCGCTGGGCGTCAACGCTTATTTTCGTTTATACAGTTTGTCGATATAACCGCTCTCGTCCAGTTCTTTGATGAAGCGCATGTCGACGAAGTCTTCGGGTTTTGCCGCCTTCGCTTTCGGATCGTTTTTCAGTGGCTCTAATATTGTCTTGATTCCTTCCAGCGTCGGATATTGCTTGGCCGGCAGTTTATTCTCCGCGATCGCGCCTTCGTATGTTTTGTCGAGGATATCCTTTTCCTTGACGCTCAGATATTTGGATAATACGCGAATGCTCAATTCGCGGTCGGTCTTGAAACGGTGCACCGCTTCCACTTGAGCTTTGACGTATCTCCTGACGATATCGGCATGCTCGCGGATGAATTTTTTCGTGGTGCCGACGCCGGTGGCCTGGTAAGCCAGGCCGAGCGCCGCCACGTCGGCCAGAATGTTGAAACCGCGCTTTTGCGCCATGTACATCGCCGGCGGCGCCAGCACGGTGGCCTGCACCCGCTTGGTTTCCATCGCCGCCAGCCGCTCCGGCAGCGCTCCCACTTGCAGTATGGCGACTTCTTTAACCGGCACCAGGCCGATGCGCTGCAGCGCGTAGCGCACGATAAAATCTGAGGCCGAACCGAAACGGCTGATCGCCACGGCGCCGCCTCTGAGCTGCTCGGCGGTCTTCACTTCGGGACGGCTGAGCAACCAATAGTCCAGCGTCGTCACGCCGCCGGCGATCATCACGGCGTCGGCGCCGCCCAGGACGGCGTTGACGACGCCGGGGCCGGCGGTTTGGGTGATCGGCGTGTCGCCGGCGACCAGCGCCATGATCGCCGTGGTGCCGCCGCCGAAGTATATCAACTGCACGTCGAGACCGTTTTTGGCGAAGATGCCGCTTTCTTTGGCGATGAACGCGATGACGTTGTCGGAATTGATGCCGACGTAGCCGACGTTGAGCTTGGTTACCTGGGCCCAAACATTCCCCCAGGGAATCAGCAGGAAAACGATCAGCACCGACATCACTAATTTTCGCATATCCGTCCTCCGATGGCGCAAGCGCCGGCCTTCGTTAGTTTCCACGAGGTCTACTTTAGCTTAGACCGTTTCGCTACGCCACTGCCGCGCGTCCACCTTCCTTGACATCGCAAGGTGCGCCAGCTAACAAAAATAGAGCCGTTCCCGGTTCTGCGTCGCTCAGGGTCGCGTACGTCGAAGGGTGGGGATGGAAAAACTTCCAGTGGAATGAAAGGGGATTCAGTTATGGCGGACCACGAAAGCAACGAAAAATGGTTTGAAGGTAAAAGCGCGCTCTTTAAGTCGCGCGCGGAACGGGTGAAGGCGGATATCGCCAAGCGCAAAGCCGGCCGCAAGGCGATCAAAGGCGAAGACGTGAAGGTCGAGTGGGAGGCGCAGAACGGCGTGTGGATGGGGCCGCTGGTTTCCCAGGAGCTCGGTTTTCAAAACCGCATCATCGAAGTCGACTGCCATATCTACCCGCCCCATTCTCATTCGGTGACCCACAAGCATAATGAAGCGATCATCATCGTGCTGCGCGGCCAGGGCTACAGCCTCTTGGACGACGAGCGCATCGATTGGAAGCCGGGCGACACGATGTACATCGGCCAAGGCGTCTGGCACCAGCATCACATCACCAGCGACGAGCCGGCGATGGTCTTCGCGATCAAACCGCTGCCGATCCAGGAATATATGGGCGAGCTCAACATCATTTACAAGGGCGACCAGCCGAAGATCAATCCGAACTTCAAAGCGGGCACCTTTTTAGAGGAATTCGCCAAGATCGGCAGGAAATGACGCAGGTGTTGTAGCCGTAGGTTAACCCTCACCACGAAGAACCTAGCGCGGCAGAGCCGCAACCAAAGAATTCAGGAATCGGAGAATTAACCACAAAGGGCTTAGCGCAAAGAACGCAAAAGAGGAAATCGAACTATCTTGCGCAAAGACGCAAGGGCGCAAAAAAATAATGGTTTCCGAACCTGGCGTCTTGGCGCGAGGAATAGCCGAGTCCGAGGGTCTTCGACTCCCTAGAAATTCAATTTGTCACGTATAGCAATCCAAAGGGCACAAAGGAACGGTATCGACCGGTGAATCTCAGTGCCAAGTAAGCCTTTGGGTTAGAACGATTCAATGCTTGGCAGTCAACGCCAGGGTTAAGATCCGCTGGATCATTCTCGGATAGTTGAGACCTGCTTTCATCGCAGACTGAGCGAACTCGTCGTCGCGATCCAAGTTCGGATTGGGGTTGGCTTCCAAAATCACGATCTCACCCTCGGAGGTGACCCGCAGGTCGATGCGGCCGTAGCCGCGGATGCGCAGTGCGCGGTAGACGGCGCGGCAGATGTTCGCGACGCGCTGATTCGCGCCGTTGGGCAGGGACTCGGCGAACACGTTTCGAATGCCCCAACGCTCGCGATAGGCGTCGTCCCATTTGGCCTTGAAGGTAGCGAACTTCGGTTGATCGTCGGGAACTTCCGCAAAGATCACCTCGCGATAGGGAAATACCCGCAGACGATCGTTGCCGAGGATACTCACGTAAAGCTCCCGGCCGTCGATGTATTCTTCCGCCAGGGCTTCCTGGTTTAGCCGCTCGTGGATAAAACGCACCCGTTCCTCGAATGCGTCTTCGGTTTCGACGAAAGAGCCCTGTGAGATGCCCACCGAGCCTTCTTCTTTGAGCGGCTTGATGAACAGCGGAAACCTGAGACGCTTGGGCCTACGGATCGCGGCGCCCGGGGAAAAGATCGCGAAATTCGGCACGCGAATCTTGTGGTAGGCGAGAAGCTCCTTGGCCATTCCCTTGTTCTTGCAAAGCGTCAGTCCGGTGGGACTCGACCCCGTGTAGGGCACCTCCATCATTTCGAGCAAGCCGGCGACATTGCGGTCGTAGGCCGAGACTTCATTGAAGTGCTCGGTCAGATTGAAGACCACGTCGGGCGCGTTGGCTTTGATCTCGTCGATGATCGCGCCCGGTTCATCCCACACGCCGATGGTGCGTACTTCGTGGCCAAGTTTTTTAAGCGCCCCGATGACGTGGGCTTCCGCTGCCCAATCGTCGGTTTTCAATTCTTTGCTGAAATCCTGATCCTGCGGCGGAGTGCCGGCGGTGTCGAAGAGCACCAGGACCTTGCATCGTTTTTGCGCGCGCACGATGTTCTACGATCCCTTAAACTTCCCGGTCGAACGATAATGCGACGCCAGGGTCGCCAGGTAGGCGGCGATTTCGACACCGGCCGATTGCGCTCGTAGCCGAAGATCGAGCTCGGCGCAACGCTCGGTCAACGCGCGCAAAAGGCGGTTGAGTGTGAACTTTGGCTCGCCGGTCCAGGCGGAAACGGCGTTCAAAATCAATTTGCCTGACCTTCTCAAGAAAACTGCGGCCCGCTCGTTGTCCGGCGCAGCGGCAGCGGGAACGAATAATTTCTGCAAGTCAGCGTCGAAGAAGTCGGGAAATTCCTGGGCGTATAAACGGCGGCGGCGCTTGTAATAGGATTCCAGCCGCGAGCGCAGGCGCGCTACTTCGCTCATCTTTGTTTTGGACAGCACCAGCGGCGGCTGTCCGGCGAATTTGCTCATCAACTCCTCGACGAACTCGATCTTCTTGAGCGCGGTCCAACCCTTGTACTGCCGCTTCCAGTCCAGCTCCGGCGTAAGCCAGATTGCCACCGTCTCGGCGAAGTCTTCTTCCGGGTGGCTCTGGGCATAGTAACCGTCGAGGTGGCGCACGAAGCGGCGGCTATAGGGGCGGGCGCGAAAGCTTTCGGAATATTCCAAGGACGGCGGCCCGAACATCTTTTGCCAACGCCTGTCCTTCTCCAGCAGGTACGCATGGTTCAAGACATGGCCCATCTCGTGGCGCAGAAGCCTCATGCACCAGGATTCTGTGCCGCCTTCTACTTCCATCATCATTTTGTCTTCCAACTTTTTTAAGCGTGGGTGAGCGAGGTAGAACGGAATGGCGATGGTGGCGCAGCCGTCGGGGCAGAACCATTCGTCGCCGAGGTAGCAAAGCGGCTTGAACGAGATACCTTTGGCGGCGAGCTCGGCGTAGAACTTCTCGATCCGGGATTCCAACTCGCTGCCGGCGATCTTGAGCTTCAGATCGCAGATACGCATCTGCAACAGCTCGTCGTCGCTCATGCCGGCGAGATCGGGACCTGTGCCTGAAGCTTGTACAGTCGAGATTGTTTCTTTACCCTCTGATGCGTCCACTATCCTACTTTAGCAGCCGGAGTGAAAAGCGGCCAGCAACGCTCGCTGCGCGAGCCGTTCAAAGTTCCAAGTCCAAGGTGTGGGACGGGGACGTTGAACGTTGAACCTTGAACCGATCACGGCGCCACGGTCCCAGGCCGCTGCGGCACTTTTCCTTCCAGCTCGTCTTCGATGCTGCCGTAGCGGAAATAGGGATTTGGTGCCGACTTGCGATATTCCTCGGGCGGCACGTTGCAGTAAACTTCGAGCAGGTTGCCGTCGGGGTCCAAGAAGTAGATGCTTTTGGCCACGCCGTGATAGACCGTGTGGTGAATGACGACGCCGTGCTCATTGAATCGCCGGTAGGCATCCTGCAGCTCGACGAAACTGCCGAGCTCGAACGAGACATGCTCCATGCCCACGCGCTCGGGGTCCGGCATCCCCGAACCTTCTTTCGCCTGTCTGATGGCGAGCATATGGTGATTGTCCGCCAGATCGGTGCTGAAAAAAAGCATGCCGCGGTCGTTCTCGCCGACCTGCGGGAAACTTAAAACTTCGGTGAAAAATTTGCGCGAGCGTTCGAGATCCTTTACGCGTAAAACCAAGTGGCCGACTCGTCTGATTCTAAACGCCATGTGACACCTCCCGCTTAATCTTACATCGTCAGCATGACCTTGCCGAAGTGCTCGCGCCCTTCAAGGTAGCGCTGGGCCGCGCGGGCTTCCGCCAGGGGAAAGGTTTTCCCAGTTACAACCTGAAACGTTTTCTCCTGAACCCGTTTTAGGATCATATCCAGCTGCCGAAAATCCTCGGGTTTCGCCTTGAGATAATTCGTGATCGAAAAGCGCGCCGCCTTGCGTCCTTCGGAGAGCGCCGGCGGCGGATCGGGGATTGTGCCGAAAGCTCCGCCGATGGAAAATAAGCGTCCGCCCGGCGCTAGCGCTTGCATGCTCCTTTGATAGACCTCGCCGCCAATCATTTCCAATACCACATTGACGCCGCGGTTGTTCGTCACGCGCAAGACTTCCGGAACGAAATCGTTCTGTGAAACATCGATGGTCACGTCCGCCCCCAATTGCTGCAGCCGCCGGCATTTCTCTTCGCTGCCGGAGGTAGCGATGACCTTGGCGCCTAAATGCTTGCCAATCTGGATCGCCGCGACGCCGACACCACTGCTGCCGCCTTGTATCAGCAGCCACTCGCCCGGCTTGAGATTCCCGTCGGTTGTCAGACCGAACCAGGCGGTGAGAAACACCGTCGGCAACGCAGCGGCCTGGGCGGAACTAACGCCATCGGGCACGGGCCGGACTTCAGATGCTTTTGCGACGGCGTACTCTGCGTAGCCACCCGTGCCGGGGTAAGCGACGACGCGCTGCCCCATATTGAACTCGGTGACACCGGCACCGACCCTCGTGATAACGCCCGCGAATTCCCGGCCGGGAATGATCGGCAGTTGGTCAGGCGAGATGCGATAGGTACCCTTGCGCAAGCCTATGTCGGCACGATTCAGTGAAGCCGCTTCGACTTTGATCAACAGCTCGCCGGGCCCGGGCTCCGGCGTCGGGACCTCTTCGTACTGCAAAGCCTCTTCGGTCGGACCGAACTGATGGATGCGAATAGCTTTCATCCGCGCCTCCGATGTAATAGAAGATTGAACCATGAGCAAAATATCCGGTTCGAACTCGCGCTGTCAAACGGCTTGAATTTGCCCGGTCCGGCAGAGACGACCCGCCGACTCTGCGGAAGTCAGTTTGGAAAGGGAGAGACAATATGAAGATCGCAGTCATCGATGACTATCAAAACGCTTTCAAGACGCTCAAGTGCTATTCCAAGCTGAGCGGTCACGAAGTGGTCGTTTATACCGATACCGAAAAGGATCCGGTGCGCCTCGCCGACCGATTGAAAGACGCCGACGTCGTGCTGCTCACGCAGCAGCGTTCCACATTTCCCCGCGCGGTGATCGAGCGGCTGCCGAAGCTAAAGCTAATCGGCCAAACCGGGCGGGCGGCGACGCATGTGGACCTTGTGGCCTGCACGGAGAAGGGGATTATCGTGTCGGCCGGAGGCTCCGGCAATCCGAACGCGACGGCGGAGCTGACCTGGGGACTCATACTCTCCGCGTTGCGCAATCTTCCTTACGAAGTGAGACGGTTAAAAGAAGGCCATTGGCAGTCGACGCTCGGCATCGCCATTCACGGGAAAACGCTTGGCATTTACGCCTTCGGAAAGATCGGCAGCATTGTGGCCGGGGTCGGCAAAGCCTTCGGCGCCCGCGTGGTTTGCTGGGGGCGCGAAGGCTCGACGGGCCGCGCCAAAGCCGCTGGATTCGAGGTGACCAAGAACCGGGAAGATTTTTTCGCCGAGGCAGATATTTTGAGTCTGCACTTGCCGCTCAACAAAGATACGCGGGGGATCGTGACGCGCGATGATCTGGCGCGCATGAAACCGGAGGCACTGATCGTCAACGCCAGTCGCTCCGGGCTTATCGTCACCGGCGCGTTGGTCGACGCGCTCAAGGCCGGGCGCCCCGGCTTTGCCGCGGTGGATGTTTATGACGAAGAGCCGGTCGGCGCGAATGAACCGCTGATCAAGATGAACAACGTCACCTGCACGCCCCATCTCGGCTACGTCACACGAGAAAGCTACGAAGAGTACTATGCCGTTGTGGTCGAGGATATTCTCGCTTTCGCCGCCGGCAAGCCGAGCCATGTGCTGAACCCTGAGGCGTTGGGGAAGAAATAGCGACTTTTCAAACCCAGTGCGGCTGAGCCGCAACCAAGTCGGATGATCTCGCGCAAAGCCGTGGTTCGAGAACCTCACCACCCTGAGTAAGATCGAAGGGCAAATCGACGCGCGTTGTCATTTCGACCGAAGGGAGAAATCTTTCTTAGATCCCTCGCATTCGTTCGGGATGACCGGTTTTGCCCCGTCTCTTTAAGAAGTTGCGCGAAAGGGTTATCTAGTTGAGTTGATGACGCGACCGGAACCGATTCAATCGCAGGCGCTTCTTCATATCCTCTTGCTGATCGCTCTTTGCGGCGTGCTTTACTTTCCTTATCTCGGCGCGGTGCCGTTTTTCGACAAGGGAGAGCCGCGTGAGGCGCTGGCGGTGCAGGATATCGTCCAGCGCGGCGAGTGGCTGTTTCCGCTCAAGCGCGCGACGACGATCCCGTCGAAGCCGCCGCTGTTTCACTGGTCGGCCGCGTTAACCTATCAGGTCACGGGCAGGCTGGACGAGACGACGATCCGTTTTCCGTCCGCTTTGTACGCGACTCTGGGCGTGTTGCTCATCTATGGGTTGGGGCGAAAACTTTTTGGCGCACCGGCCGGTCTTCTCAGCGGCGCCGTGCTCGCGACGACGCTCATCTACCAGACTCAGGCGCTAAGCGCGCGGGTCGATATGACGCTCTGTTTTTTCGTGACGGCGAGCCTGGTGCTTTTTTATTATCTCTACCGTGGCTTTCTAACAGACCAGCTTTGGTATTTTGCTTTCTACGTCCTTGTCGGGATCGGGACTTTGGCCAAAGGGCCGTTGGGGATTCTTTTACCTGGCCTCGTGATCTCATCCTTTCTCGCTCTGAGGCGACGCTGGGACCTCCTCGCCAAGTTCTGTTTCCACCCCGGGGTCGTGGTCATGTTATTTCTGGCTGTCGGGTGGTATGGTCTCGCAGCCATGCGGGGAGGAGAAGGGTTTGTCGACCGACAGCTCTTGCGGGAGAACCTCGAACGGTTCGCGGGCGGCTCCGGCCATAGTCACCCGGTTTATTTTTACCTTCCCTATCTGTTCTCCCAAGGCCTGCCCTGGAGTCTATTTCTTCCGCTCGCGTTGTGGGACGGATTTAAGCGGGGCTTCTTCTCGGACGACGATCGTCTGTTTATGATGCTTTGGTTTTTGGTCATGTTCCTTTTCTTTTCCATCGCCATGGGGAAACGGTCCGTATATCTTTTGCCACTGTATCCCGCTCTCGCGCTGTTCACGGCCAAGTGGGTTTACGATCAAGCGGGAGCAACGGGAGGAAGATTGGCCATCTATCGGTCCATTGCCGCATTCGCCGCTGTCATCGGCGTCCTGCTCCTGGTCGTGACCCTCGGAGCGCTTTGGAACCACGACCCGGCCTGGTTTCTTGCGCCGGTTGAACGCTTTCTCAAACCGAAGGATCGCGCCAATCTTCTGGTGGTAAAAAATGCGATCGCCGGTTTCGGCGTCGCTTTTACCGCGGCGACATGTTTGTCGGGAGTTTTGTGGCTGGCGACGGCGCATTCATTGTGGCTGGCGCGGGCGCGCTCGGCGGCGCACCGGCTGGTGCCGATTTCAATTCTTATCGCTTTCATCGGTTGGTCGATGATTCTTCCGGCCATCGCGGAATCAAAGAGCTACCGTGGCTTCATGGAAGAGGTGAACAAGCGCGTCCAGCCAAATGGTAGGCTCTATCTATTCGGGGGCTTCAACAGCGATCCGGTGATTTTTTACCGCGGCGGCCCTGTCGCTGAGATCGGCGACTTTGCCCGAGCGGTCGCTGGCAAACCCGGTCCGGGCAAAGTCTACATCATCATGGCCCGGCGGAGCTGGGAAAAATTGCAGCGGCAAAATCTCGATCTTTCTCCGCCGCTTGTGGAAAGCGCGGGCGCGGGGCCCGAAGGCGACGCGCCGCTGGTGCTGGTCGAGGTAGCCGGATCCTAGAATTGATTGGCCGACTTTCCGCCTTCCTTGGCGTTCCCTTCGATGTCGCTCAGGGCATGCTTTGCGCCTTTGCGCGAGCGCGATAAAGGTTCCAAACATTCAAGCCGTTCAACCGCTGCGCTCCGTTCAAACGGTTTGAACTTCTTGAACCGTTTGAACGATTTGAACGTCTACGGATCAGCGCGGCGGTGCGGCCCGTGGTCGGCCATTTTTTTGTAGAGGCCGACGATTTCCGGGTCGCGCGGCAGCTCGCGGATCGAGGCTTCAACTTCTTCACCCGTAAGCGGCGTCGGGTCGGTGGTCAGGAGTTTTTTAAATCGCTGCGGGGTCATATTCCCCGCAGCTTGCTGCGCTTGGTATTTTCCGATTCTCTGGGATTTCGATACCCCGCTGCTTGCGGCGGGGTAGTTCATTCAAGCTCCTTCTTCCACTTTTCTGCCATTTTTTTCTTCAGCTCCGGACTCAACGCGTTGACGGGTGGGAAGCGGTCGCGCCAGACGTAGGGACGGCAGGCGTTCATTATCGCCCGGCTGTTGACGAAATTCCCCGCGTCGCGCTGATCGGGATGCATGGCGGGGTCCAGCGGCGTGCTCCAGCAGCCGTCGATGATGCTGATCGCCGTTTTCGGATCGCAGCGCGTCGAGACCGCCCAGATCACTTCCTTCATGTCGGAGGGATCGATGTCGTCGTCGACCACGACGACGAAGCGGCCATGATAGTTTCCCGCGCGCGAGCCTAGCGCCGCGATGGCCGCCTGCTGGGCGTGGCCGTGATAGCGTTGCTTGACGGACACAACGATAAAGGGCGCGCCACCACCGGCGGCCGATCCGCCCACGTAACACCAGACGCCTTTGATATCCGGAACGTCGGCCTTCTCCAGATAGTTCCAGATCGCCGCGGCTCCGATGGGTACGCCGAACGTGATAAACGGCGGCTTGAGCGGCGGCGCGCCGGCGAGAATCGGATCGTTGCGATAATAGAGTTTCTTAACACGGATCACCGGCTCCTTGGCCGCGCCATGGGCGTAGTAGCCGGGCCATTCGCCGAAGGGACCTTCCATGTGCATCTGTTCCTTGGGCGGTGGCACTTCGCCTTCGATGGCGATTTCAGCGGTGGCCGGGATCGGCAGCCCGGTTATCTCGCCGCGGATCACGTCGACCGGCGCGCCGCGCAGGCCGCCGCAGTAATCGAACTCGCTCATGCCGTAAGGGACCGATTGCCCCGCGACCAGAAAAAGCAGCGGGTCCTGACCGAAGGTGACGACCACCGGACAGCTCAACCCCTTCTCCCAATATTTTTCGCGCATGATGCGCGCGTGATGCCCCGGCGAAACATAGAGTCCGAGAGTATTCTTGTCGTGGACCTGGACGCGATAGATGCCGGCGTTTACCCAGCCGCCTTCTTCCGGCTCGCCCGTGATGACGCAGTCGGCGGTACCGATGTAGCGGCCGCCGTCGAGCTCATGCCAGTGCGGCGTCGGAAAGATCGTCATGTCGATGTCCGCGCCGGTTTTGACGTTTTCCAAAATCGGCCCGCTCGATACGACGCGCGGCGGGATCGGCTTGACGCTCTTTAGTAGCTCTTTCCATCGGGCGATGAGCTCGATGGGCGGGGCGTCGGCGGGCATGCCGACCGTCAGCCCGGAACGGCCCGGTGTGTTGATCAGATTCGAGGCGACGCGAAAGTTGGGTGCGTGATCGGGAATCCGGTCGAAGAGCACTAACGGCGATGGCTCCTTGAGGGCGAACATCTCCGTCAGCGCGCCGATCTCCAGATTCCAGTGGGCGCCGTGGATTTCTTTGACTTGTCCCAACGTGCGGGCAGCGTCGATGAATTCGCGCAGGTCGTTAAAAGGCATTAGATGGCGACTCCTTAAGAAAAATGTCCCAGCGCTTTGGCATGCTGGTAAATGCCGTCGTGGAACATCGCGACGTAATCGGCGTTGGTCAGGCAACAGTACTCCGCGCCCCAGCCAGGACGCGACCAGGTCAAGCCGTCCTGTAGCAGCCGCTCGAAAATCCTACGTGCCACCTCGCCGTGGGCCATTAAGCCGTCTTCGTGCTCGTGCAGATCGGCTTCTTCGTGCACTTGGAAATAGTGGAGATCGGCTTCCTTGATTTTATACTTGTTGAGCAGAGCGTCGCGCCAGCGCTTCGCCCAGTGGCCGAACATCTCCTCGTTGAGCGAGCGCGCCCACCATTCGATCAGCGTGCCCTCATAAACCAGGCCGCGGGCGAATTCGGTGAGCGCTCGGCATTCGGCGAACACTTCACAATTGATCATTTCGTCCAAGGAGACGCCGAAGGCTTCACCTTGCTTGATCAAGACTTCGATGTGTCCCGGAATGCGCGGATTGACCAGCTCGTCGCTGATTTTGCCGACGTAGGGTGCGAGCAGTTCGCGGTGGCGCGCGAAGATCGCCTGGTGGCGCTGGTAGATGATCAGGTGAAAGTTGTTGACCTCCACCGGATAGCTGTACCAGTGGCGCCAGAAAAGTTTTAACGTGTCGAAGGGCAGGGTGCCCGCTTCCAAATCGCGCATAAAGGCGCCGCCGAAGATCCTTTCGTTCCAGCGGGCGTACATGCGATGTTTGATCGCGTCGGTGAAGGCTTTCGCCTCGACGGGAGAAAGCTTTTTGCCGACTTCGAGCAAGAGCGGTTGATTCGCGGCTGTCATGATTCGAGCGTTCTGGTCCCGTCACATCGCGAAGCCGGTCTTGGCGATTCCTTCTTTCAGCTCGGCTCGATCTTTTTCAGTAAATGGTGCAGTCTCCCAGCGCGGGAAGCGTTCCACCGGCAATCCACGTAGCCGCATAAGCTCGCAGAAAACGCCCCGTCCGTGGGTGCGCAGGAATCTCCCGACCACCTGCATGAGCCGGGTCAGCAGATCATGTTCCTTTTGCGCTGCCTTGAGATCGCCGGACTTCAATGCCTCGTACATCTTCACGCAGGTTTCAGGAAACGGAGTGGAAGGCGGATGGATCGCGCCGCGCACGCCCACCGAGTAGCCCGTGTAGAGAGAGAAAATGCCGCCGGGAAACACGCCCACCGACTTCGGCAACTGATAGACGTAACCCAGGAGCTTGTCGTAAGCGATGAACGAGACTTTGATGCCCGCCAACGGATTGGGCGCGATCGCTTCGATGATCTTGTTCGCTTTGGGCGGCGTGATCTGTACGTGAGTCGTCTCGGTATTGTCGTAAATGAACATCGGCACGCCGGGAACCGACCTCGCGATGGCCTTGTAATGCGCGTAAACTTCGTAGTCGTCGTGAGGATAGTAATAGGGTGGCACCACGCCGACTGCGTCTACGCCGAGTCCCGCGGCGTGTTTTGCCAGCTCGATGGACGAAAGCGTGTTGGCCGTGCCGATATGCATGACCACGGGGACACGCCCGCGCACGCGATTGACGATCTGCTCGGCGACTTTCTTGCGCTCGTCGATCTCCATCACCATTCCCTGGCCGTGAGTGCCCAGCGGGAAGAATCCATGCACGCCGGCGTCCAGGTAAAAATCGATGATTGCGTCGGTGGCGCCGTGATCGATGGCGCCGTCCGCTTTGAACGCCACGGGCATCGGCATCAAGATTCCCTCGAGTGTTTTGTCGCTCGGCATAAAGGCTCCGTTCGTAGATGATCGAATTGCCCGTACCCATATCGCAACGGCGAACCGAATTCCAGCCTGTTTGCTTGTTCAAGCCGTTCAAATCGTTCAATTCGTTCAAGCGGTGCAAAGGCATCGGAACGCAAGTCCCAGACCCGACCGTGCATATCTCTGGATGGATAGGGTCATGGTCGTATGACTTCGCATGGAAAGATGCTAAGAATGAACGATCTTTTCGAATTTTCAGGAGGCAAAATGGCTGAACAGGCGAAAAATCCTATAGTAACGATGGCGACCAGCATGGGCAGCGTACGCATCGAGCTCGACGCGGAGAAGGCGCCGATCACGACGAAAAACTTTCTCGAATACGTCAGCGAGGGTCACTTCGATAGAATGATTTTTCATCGGGTCATCCCGGGCTTCATGATTCAAGGGGGTGGCTTCGACGCCAACATGAAACAGAAGGGCGCCAAGGCGCCGATCAAGAACGAAGCGGGCAACGGGCTCAAGAACGTCACCGGTAGCATCGCCATGGCGCGGACGAACGACGTCAATAGCGCTACGGCGCAGTTTTTCATCAACGTCAAGGACAACGATTTCTTAAATCATAAGAGTCCGTCACCCGACGGGTTCGGTTATGCGGTGTTCGGCCGGGTCGTCGAAGGCATGGAAGTCGTTCATTCGATCGAGAAGGTGCGCACGGGCAACCGCGGTGCGCACCAGGACGTGCCGGTGGAAGCGGTGGTGATCAATTCGGTGAAGCTCGAGGCGTAAGCAGGCGTGCGCCGATGACTTGAGACGGTTCAAGCCGTTCAAAAAGTTCCAATCGTTCAAGTCGTTGAAATGTAGGCCCTCGATCTAAGAAGCCTGCAAATTGATTTTTCAAGACCTCACAGGGATGCACTTCAAGGTCAGCGACCGGCGGGGAATCTCAAGCCGGAAAAATACCGCGCCGGGATCTCCTCGCCGCACCCGCGCTCAAGCGCGAGCCGATAAACCTTCGCCGCCAGGGCGACGAACTCGACGGCGAGACCGTTGTTTTTAAAGACGGTGATGTCCTCCGGGTGAATCCGCGCGGCGCGCGCGCCGATCAGCACTTCCCCCAACTGGCAGACTCTCGTCCAATCCAGCGCGCCCGTTTCGACCGCTTCGAAAATGTCCGCGGCGTGATCCTGGCGCGTTTGCTCCAAGTAACCGATGGCGACGAGGCGAGCGCGGGCGAAGGTGGCGTCGTCCAACTCCCGGCGCGGAAAGCGCCGGTCGCTGTTCACGATCGAAGTGACATGGACGCCGTCGGCGATCCATGAACCGTCGAGCACCGGGGAGGACGAATTGGTTGCCGCCAAGACGATTTCCTTACCTGCGACGGCTTCTCGCGCGCTGGGAACCGCAGCGACCGGAACGCCGAGCCTCTGCTCCATGCGCCGGGCGAATTGAGCGCGCCGCTCCGCATTGGGGCTGTAAACCTCCACGGCGCGAAGCGGCCGCACCGCGCACGCCGCCGCCAGTTGGCTCTCAGCTTGAAAGCCCGACCCCAAAATTCCTACGAGATTAGCTTCCGCGCGGGCGAGGTGGCGGATGCCGACGCCGGTTTCCGCGCCGACCCTGATGCGCTGCAGCTCGTGGTCATGAATAACGGCCAGCAGAGCAGCCGTGTCGAGATCGAAGAGCAGAAACGCGCCGAAGGGCCGTTGATCGGGTCGGTGAATCTTGGAATCCAACAGGTCGGTCGTCAGCCGGATGCCGGCCACGCCCGATTGGGGAATGGCGCCCTGAAAATTGCGCAGGAAAAAAGTCCCCCTATTGCCTTGCGCGTAAAAATGGTGGCGCGGAAGATTTTCCGCCTTTCCGGCTTGGAATTCTTTCAGCGCGGTCTCGACGCAATCGACGGCATCGGCCATGGAGAGATGCTCGCGTACGTCGTCGTCGGTGAGCAGGAGAGGCATAAGATTAGAGAGTTGAAGTAATGGCGTTAGGAGGTCCAAACTCCTTTCGGGTCGTACTTTTTCACGGCGGCCAGTTCGTCGCCGCTCGGCGGCGCGGTCTCGCGGATTTCTGGTGACACGCGGAGCGGCCAGCCGGTTTCGTTTTTGATTTCATCCACTGACACGCCGGGATGGTTGGAAGCCAGCACCATTTCACGGTCCACGGGATCGAAAGAGAAAATTCCCATGCTAGTGATGACCCGGCTCGGGCCGCCGCCGCTGAGCCCGTTTTGCTTTCGCCAATCGCCGCCCTCCCCGTAGCCGGGCGAGGTGACGTAGTGAACCCGCGGCGTGAAGCGGCGCCGCTCGTGGTTCATGATGATGATGGAGCGCCCTGCCATGGTCGCCACATCCGCGGCGCCGCCACTTCCCGGCAAGCGGGTTCTTTTCCCATGCTCTTGGACCCAGTGGGTATTCAAGTTGCCGAAGCGGTCGACCTCTGCGCCGCCAAGGAAGCCAAGATCAACGTGACCGCTTTGCAGCAGGAACATGTTGTCGTTCATGCTGCCACAGAACAGTGCACGCGCGATATTGGGCGGATCGCTCATAGTAAAAATGGATTCCAGTGCCGGCCAGTCGCGGATGACACCGTTCTCGAAAATACCGATGGCGTGCGGCGCGTGCCGCTCCTTGGCCACGGCGAAGCCCAGCAGCGGCAGGCGCATGCCGACGAAAACTTTTTCGCCGTCGCGAATCTCCCGCGCCGCCGCGGCGACCATTAGCTCTTTTCTTGTGTAGTTCATTTTCTATCTTTGTGTTCTTGGTGTCTTGGCGCGACAAAAACGCTTGCCGTTCAAAAGTTCAACGCCCGCTCCCCACCTTGAACCTTGAACCCTTCGACTCGGCTCAGGACAGGCCCGGAACCTTGAACTGATTTCACGCCTTATTAAACGCATCGATCCCAGCCTGGCTGATCTGACGATCCACCGCCGAAGGCGCGCCGCTGACGCCGGCGGCGCCGATGCATTGTCCCTCGACGGTGATCGGAACGCCGCCTTCGATGCTGATGAACCACCCCGGACCCACAGCGAGGGTTTGCGCCAGCACCTGGTGATCGGGAATCTCGCTGCCGTCGCGCGCTATCTTTCCCGTGGCGGCGGTGGTCAGCGCCGCCGAGCGCGCTTTGGTCTGGGCGATCAGCGTGTTGTGCGTGCGCCCGTTGGTCATGCGCTTGAAAGCCATCAGGTGGCCGCCGGCATCGACGACCGCGATGCTGACGATTTGCTTCAGCTCTTTGGCCTTCTCGAGGGCGGCGTTGACGATGATGTCGCAGCCTTCCTGGCTCAGTTTGAAAGTCGGTACGGTTTTCACGGTTCGCCTCCTTATAATTCGGTTCTTTCGGGTTTACTGTGAAAGAATATTCACCGCAGAGACACAGAGTTCGCAGAGGGTTCGTTCAAGATGATATCTTGTATGAATTTCTCCGCGACCTCAGCGCCTCGGCGGTGCAATCTCCGAGTCCTTCTTCACCACAAACTGGAATAGCGTTGGCGCGGTTACCCACATGGAAGCCTGAAGATCCTATAGTTCTTTGTTTAATAATTGAAACTCACCGCCGGGGCGAACAAATCGCCCTCCGGTTTCAGCTTCGCGATCCTTTCGCTGCCGAGAAGATTCAGGAACCCACGATGATCCTTCACGCGAAGCACGTATTTTTGCAGCCAATGCTCGAAGCCTTCGCGAGTGCGCGTTGCCTTGTGATAGTCGAAATAAAAATCGTCGTCGCGCCGGGAGTAACCCTGGGTCGGTGACGGATGGGAGCCGAAGGGCTCATGCACCACGCTCGACACGACAAAGCCCGGGATGACGGTCCGGTTGGGGTCGCTGAGGATCACCTCGTGATCGACGATCTCCTCGCAGATTAGAATAACTTTCTTGGCGGCCAACCCGGCTTCGCGTGTGACGCCGAAGTTGCCCCAGACATGGGCGTTGCCTTCCTTGTCCGCGCGCTGCACGTGGAGAATCGCTACGTCGGGGCGGATGGCGCGCACAGCCAGGAGTTCCTCCCCCGTAAACGGGCAGCTCACCCGCTTGAATTGTTCG
>Ga0214473_10003600_pt1 | contig 18735 bp, 16 predicted proteins | sample RVTome_7_FD_203509 | JGI IMG/M metagenome (GOLD analysis project Ga0214473, IMG submission 203509) | Soil microbial communities from uranium-contaminated site in the Upper Colorado River Basin, Wyoming, United States - RVT98D197 | ecosystem: Environmental > Terrestrial > Soil > Contaminated >... | reverse complement strand
GGAAGGACATGCAGGAGCTCATCGCTTTCCTGAGGGCGGAGATCCCGAGGGTATTCGAATCGAAGGAGTACAAGAAGCAGCGGAACGCCGTCACGGAGGAGTTCCAGGCGAGGCAGAAGGAGATCTTCGGGGCACTCGAGCGGGAGGCGGAGTCGAAGGGGTTCCGGATCAAGTCCGCGATGGGAGGGTTCTCCATCGTTGCCGTCGGCGCCTCGGGGGAGCCCATCACGGAGGAAGAGTACAACGCGCTGGACCAGGCGCGGAAGGATGCCCTCCGGGAAAACGGCCGGACGATCCAGGAAAAGGTCGACGACGCGATCCGGCTGGTGAAGAAGGAAGAGAAGGGGACGGGCGAGAAGCTCAACGAGCTCGAACGGCACGCCGCACTTTCCGTCCTGGGGCACCTGTTCGAGGACATCAAGGTCAAGTACCCGAACAACGAAAAACTGCTCGCCTACCTGAACGCCGCGCAGGAAGACATTCTCGGGAACATCGACGACTTCAAGGCCGCCGCGGAAGAGACTCCCGCACCCCCGCTCCCTTTCCTGAAGATGCAGAAGGAGGAGCCGAGCTTCACCCGGTATTCGGTGAACGTCCTGGTGGGCGACGGAAAGGCCTCGGGCAGCCCCTGCGTTTTCGAGAGCAATCCCACGTACTACAATCTCTTCGGCCGCGTCGAGCACAAGCTCCAGCTCGGGGCCGCGATCACCGATTTCACGATGATCAAGCCCGGGTCCGTCCACAAGGCGAACGGCGGGTATCTCGTCGTGAACGCCCTCGACCTCCTCCGGAACCTCTTCTCCTACGACGCGCTGAAGCGCGCGATCAAGAACTCCGAGGTGCGGATCGAGGACGTGTGGGAGCAGTACCGCCTCATCACGACGGCGACCATGAAGCCGGAGCCCATCCCCCTGGACGTGAAGGTGATCCTGATCGGAAACCCGGAGATTTACTCCCTTCTGTACAACCTCGACGAGGAATACCGGGAGCTCTTCAAGGTGAAGGCGGACTTCGACAACCGCATGGAACGGACGCGGGAAAATACCCTGAAGTACGCCGGGTTCGTCGCGGCGAAAGCGCGCGAAGAGCACCTGCTTCCCTTCGACCCCACCGGCGTGGCGAGGGTTGTGGAGTTCGGGTCGCGGCTGGCGGAGCACCAGGAAAAGCTTTCCGCGAAGTTCAGCGACGTCTCCAACCTGATCCGGGAATCCCACTACTGGGCGAAGAAGGAGGATGCCGACGTCGTCGCCGGGCCCCACGTGGAAAAAGCGCTCGACGAGAAGATCTACCGCCACCGCAGGATCGAGGACAGGATTCGCGAGTTGATGGCGGAAGGATCGCTCATCGTGGAGACTTCGGGCGAGAGGACGGGCCAGGTGAACGGCCTGGCCGTCATGGACATGGGAGATTACCGGTTCGGGAACCCGTCCAGGATCACCACCGCCGTTTACGCGGGCAAGGCCGGGGTGGTCAACATCGAGAGGGAGACGAAGCTTTCGGGGAAGATCCACGAGAAGGCCATCCTCATCCTTTCGAATTACCTCGGCCGCAGGTACGCGGCGCGGCGGCCGATCAGCCTCTCCGCGTCGATCACCTTCGAGCAGCTCTACGGGATGATCGAGGGGGACAGCGCCACCTGCGCCGAGCTGTATTCGCTCTTGAGCGCGATCGCGGGGGTCCCGATACGGCAAGGGGTAGCGGTCACCGGATCCATGGACCAGAACGGGGGGGTGCAGTCCGTCGGCGGAGTGAACGAGAAGATCGAAGGGTTCTTCGATCTGTGCCGGCTGCGGGGGCTGACCGGGGCGCAGGGAGTGATCGTTCCGCGGCAAAATGCGAAGAACCTGATGCTTAAGAAAGAGGTCGTCGAGGCGGTCCGACAGGGGAAATTCCTGATCCACACGATCGGGCACGTGGAAGAGGGGATCGAAATCCTGACGGGAATCCAGTCGGGAGAGGCGGACCCGGACGGGAAATTCCCGGAAGGGACGTTGAACCGGAAGGTGGAGGACCGCCTGACGGAACTTCGCGAGGCCGTGAAGAAGGAAGCGGAGGAGAAGCAAAAAGGGAAGAAGGAGGAGTAAGGGGAGCGCGGAATGACCTTCCTCCGTTGGTTTGCATTTGTCCTGCCGGCATTTTTCCTTACGGTGGTATCGGGTAACTCCGCGGGACCGGACGATCCGCGCGCCGCCGAGCGGCTTGCGATGGTGAGGGACCAGATCCGGGGGGCGGGGATCTCCGATCCCCGGGTCCTGGAGGCGATGGCCGAGGTTCCCCGTCATCTCTTCGTGCCCGCCGAGTACCGGCATCGTGCGTATGCCCCGCGCCCGCTCCCCATCGGGGAAGGCCAGACGATCTCCCAGCCGTATATCGTCGCCTTCATGACGGAGATCCTCCGTTTGAAGCCGACCGACCGCGTCCTGGAGGTGGGGACCGGCTCCGGCTACCAGGCGGCGGTAGCCTCGAAGGTGGCCGGGGAGGTGTACACGGTGGAGATCTTCGAGTCCCTTGCCGAGAGGAGCCGGGGGACGCTGGCCGAATATGGTTGCCGAAACGTCTTCGTCCGGCAGGGGGACGGATATTACGGGTGGGAGGAAAAAGCCCCCTTCGACGCCATCATCGTGACCTGCGCGGGAGGCCACGTTCCTCCACCGCTCCTACGCCAGCTGAAAAACGGCGGGAGGATGGTCATGCCGGTCGGGGGACCCTTCCTGACGCAGAACCTGGTTTTCCTCGAGAAGGGTCCCGAGGGCTCCCTCTCCCAGCGCAACGTCCTTCCCGTCGCCTTCGTCCGGCTCCTTGGACACTAGCCCGCCTAAGCAGCGGCTTCGCGGGAGCGTCCTTCCCGCCGTCTTCCTCCTGTCGGCGGCGGCGCTGGCGGACGAGATCTTCCTCATCCGCCTCCTGTCCTTCCGCTTCTGGCCTCATTTCGTACCGTTGATCGTTTCCCAGGCGATGCTCGGGTTCGGGGCCGCGGGCGTCGCGCTGCACCTTCTCCGGGACAGGATCGATAAGGCGCCCCGCCCGGCCTTCGCCTGGCTGATCCTGCTGGCGGCTCCGTCTTTCGACCTTGCATTCCGGGCGTCGCGGTACATCGCGTTCGATCCCTTCCTGCTTCTTTGGGACCCCGCCGCGTGGCCGGCGTTCGGCCTCTTTTTCCTCCTGCTGGCCGTCCCGTTTTTCCTGGCGGGCGGGGCATTCGCCGTCCCCTTCGCCTTTCGGTTTGGGAGGCCGGGCCCGGTGTACGCGGCCTGTTTCGCGGGATCGGCGGCCGGGGCGGTACTCGCCCTGATTGTTTTTTCCCTGGTCCCGACGGACTCGCTCCTGCGCTTCCCGTTGGGACTTGGGCTTGCCGCGGGCGCATTTCTCCTTTGGGAACCGGGCTCCGGGCCGCGGTGGGGCCGGCTGGCGGCGTGGGGGGTCTCCCTTCTCCTGCTTCTTCTTCCCCCCGCCGACCTTTCGCTGTCTCCATACAAGGACCTGGCGATCGCCCGGAAGCTGCCGGAGGCAAGGGTGCTTGCGTCCCGCTTCGGACCGTCGGGAGATTACCGGGCGGTTTATGCCCCCGGGATCCACAGCGCGCCGGGATTGAGCTTCCGGTTCACGGGCGACATACCGCCGCAGGCGGCGTTGTTCCACGATGGCGAGGCGCGGGGAGTCGTCCCGTCGGGCGGTGGGAAACATCCTCCCGCCTACCTCGGCTTTTTCCCCTCCGCAATGGCCTACAGGATGGTGTCCCAGCCCGCGGTCCTCCAGTTCGGCCTGAGAGGGACCGAGGGGATCCTCGCCGCGGCGGGGTATGGAGCCGCGTCGGTCACGGTAGTGGAACCGGCGGCGGAGCTTGTCGCGCTGGTTCGGGACGACCTTGCCGGCTTCTCCGGCGGAATGCCCGAGTCGTTGAAGACGGAGATCCGGACGGAGGGGGCAAGAAATTTCCTTGCTCGGGAAAGGCGGCGCTTCGATCTGATCGAGGTCGCGGAGATCTCCTCGGCGACCTTTTCTTCGCTGGGGATCCACGCCACCGGCGAGACGTTCCTCCTTACCCGGGAGGGGGTCCGTTCCGCCCTCTCCCTCCTTTCGGACCGCGGACTGGTCGCCTTTTCCGGCTGGTTGAAGTCTCCCCCGCGGGAGAGCGTGAAGATCCTGGCGACGATCCGCAAGGAGCTGGAAAGCGGCGGCGGCGCGCCCGCTTCGGACAGGATCGTCATGGCAAGGGGATGGGGATCCTTCGTCGTTCTCGCCCGGCGGACTCCGTTCACGGCGGAGGAATCGCTCCGGGCGCGGCGGTTCTGCGAGGAAATGGGGTTTTCGATGGTTTGGCCGCGGGCGGTCGGGTCCCCGTCCGGGGGAGCGGAGGAGGAAGTGTTGCGGGATGCGGTGGAGAGCGCCCTTACGGGACTCCCCGGCGGGCGGCGGAGCGGGCTTTTCGACCTTTCTCCGGTCACGGACGACTCTCCGTATTTTCACCGGTTCCTTAAATTGCGGTCCCTGCCGGAGTTCCGGCGCCTCCTCGGGAACCAGTGGGTCCCCTTCGTGGAATGGGGGATGGTATTTCTCCTGTTGTCCCTGGCGGTCTCGCTGGCGCTTGCGGCGGTCTGCCTCCTTTTCCCCCTTGCGTTCGCGCGCCTGCGGGAGTCGGACGAAGGCGCATACTTCGCGGCCTATTTTTCCGCCCTGGGGCTGGCGTACATGCTGGTCGAGCTGACGTATCTGAAAATCGGGATCCTGATCCTGGGCGATCCCATCCGGGCCGCCACCGCGGCGATCGGGGGATTCGCGTTCTTCTCGGGGCTGGGGAGCGCCGTATCCGCCAGGTGGGAATCCGCGCAAACGATGAGGAGATGGATCTGCCCGGCGATCGCCTTCCTGGCGCCGGCCGGGTTCCTTCTCCTGTTCCTGTCGGCGGAGGCGCTTTTGCCGCAAGGGGAGGTGTTGCGGACCGTTTCCTTCCTGGCGTCCCTGGCGCCGGCGGGCTTCCTGATGGGCGTCCCGTTCCCCGCCGCGCTGTCGCGCCTTTCCCGCGCCGCGCCGTCTTCGATCCCCTTTGCCTGGGGGATCAACGGCTTCTTTTCCGTCGCCGGGGCGTCCCTTGCTTCCGTCGGAGCGTTGTGGATCGGCTTCCGCGGGACCGTTGCCGCCGGCGGAGCTCTCTATCTCCTGGCGGGCGTGCTCTATCCCCGGGTGGGGAAACCGGGCTAAGAGGATGGTGCGGCGGATTCGGGGAAGAGGTGGCGGATCGCGTTGGCGTAGTAGCGCAACAGGGGGAGCTCCTCCGGCCTGGCGGAATAGAGCCCGTCTTCCTCCTCCACGAGGTGCCGGAGAATCAGCATTCGCAGCCCCACGTCGATCGCGTAATCCTGGTCGCCGCGGGGGATGTATACCTGCGATCCCGCCGCCAGGGCGCGCAGGCACCGATGGACTTCGGCCTTCAGTTCCAGCCCGCTGATCCGGCCCTCCGGATGCCTGAGGATCGCAGTAGCCACGAGAGAAACCGGCAGGACCGGCACCACGTTTCCCACGGCGTTCATCAGCCCCCCGGCGAGTGTCCCCACCTGCCGGAACCGCTCCTCCTTTTCCATGGAGCGGAAGTCGACCCCGAGTTCCCTGCAATAGCTCTTCATCGACACGGGAGAACCGAAGTTGACGCAGGCGTACCCGAATCGGTACCAGCGGCCGCGAAGCATCAGGATGAAGTTACGAAGGAAAAATCCGACCGTGGTGGCGATCACGAAGGGGATGCTCTTCTTGCGGATTGCGGGGTCCAGTTCGTCCAGCAGGCTCCGGTCCTCCAAGGTGCGGTCGTAGTTGATCCCGACGGGGATGAACACAAGGTCCCGGTCGCCGTCCGGCGGGAACGACCTCACCATGTAGTCGAGCAGGCCGAGTTTCGGCGGGCGCAGGGACCCGTCACGGGAGAGGCCGCCTTCCGGGAAGATCGCCTGGACGACCCCGCTCTCCGTGGCCATGTTCACGTACCGTTCCAGCACGAGGCGGTAGAGCGGGTTGCCCGAGTTGCGCCGGATGAAATAGGCGCCCAGCGAACGGATGAGGGCCTGCAGCGGCCAGATGCGCGCCCATTCCCCCACGGCGTAGCTCAGCGCGGTCCGGGTCGCCGCGAGGTAGGCGACCAGGATGTAGTCCATGTTGCTCCGATGGTTCATGACGAAGACCACGCTTGATTTCGGATGGATGCGGGAGAGCCCCTCCTCGTCGGTGAACCCCACCCGCACGCGGTAGAGGATGCGGGCCGTGCGGCGCGACAGCCAGTAGCCGATCCGGAAGTAGGCGTACGCGTTGAAGGAGGGGACGATCTCACGCGCGTACCGCTCGACCTCGGCCGTGACGACGTCGCGCGGGATGCCGTTTTCGCGGGCGTGGGCGCCTGCCGCTTCCATGACCTTCGGGTCGTACAGCAGCCGGTCGATCAGCACCTGCCGCTTCGTCAGCGCGAACGGGTGGATTTCCAGGTGGAGGCGCTTCCCGATCTCCTCCATGAACCGGGTGACCCTGCGGCGGAGGAACCACCGGACGCTGGGGATGAGCAGCCGTTCGAGCGCGGCCCATGCGGCCAGAAGGATGACGACGGCGGCAAGCCAGAAGGGAAGCGTCACGTGCCCGGTCATACCGGCTCCCAGTGCGGCGTTCGTACTATAGTACCGCAGCAAAGTGCGGCATTCTTCGAAAAGTCATCTATAATTTCCGCAGGTGGAAAAAAACGAGAGGAGGGCGAGATGGCCGATTCGATCCGGAAGGTCGACTACTTCAAGGTCACGGTTTCCAACAAGACGGGGGAAGGCGCGAAAACCCTGGAAGCCCTGCGGGGCGCGGGAGTGAACCTGCTCGCATTCAGCGGATTTCCCCGCGGCCGGAGCGCCCAGCTGGACTTCGTCCCGAAAAACGCGGCCGCGTTCCGCAGAGCGGCGAAGCGGGCGGGACTGGTCATTGCCGGAAAGAAGAGCTGCTTCCTAATACAGGGGAAAGATCGCGCCGGGGCGATCGCCGTCGTGGCGGCGAAGCTCGCGGCGGCCAAGATCGGCATCGTCGCACTGGACGCCGTCGCGGCGGGCGGGGGCCGGTACGGCGCGATCCTCTGGGTCGCCCCAAGGGACGTGGGAAAGGCGGCCAAGGCGCTGGGCGCTTAAGGAATCCGGGAGCGATTCCATGCTTGCAGGCGGCAACCATTATATTTAAATGGATTTATATTCGCTTGACGCTCGTGGGGATTGCTGTTAAAGTGTGCGACGTCGAAGGAGGCAGGCGACAAGCTTGCGTCCGACGGCAGGAAAAATTTTAAGGAGGAACGAGCAAGTGGTACAAGGCACTGTGAAATGGTTCAACGATGCAAAGGGGTTCGGTTTCATCTCCCAGGAGGGCGGGCCGGACGTGTTCGTGCACTACAGCGCCATCAAAGGCGAAGGGTTCAAGTCGCTGAACGAGGGAGACCGGGTAGAGTTCGAAATCACCCAGGGCCCCAAGGGACCGCAGGCTTCGAACGTCGTCAAGGCGAAGTAACCGCAAAGATTCGAGGGGAGCAACGCCCTCGACAATAAAGACCCCGGCGAAGCGTCGCCGGGGTTTTTTTTAGGGACGGTCCCGATAAAGGACCGGCCTGAACCGCAACGGGATCGCAGTCCACGACCGATGTCGAGAAATCGACGGGCCGTGCGGGGACCGCCCCGCCTTTCATCTCTTAGCGATATGGGTTCAGGGGAGAGGTTGCGTGACGGAAGATAAGCGGGGGCTCTTCGAGTCGCTTTTCGACATTTCCTTCAAGACCCTGGTGACGCCCCGGATCATCAAGGTCCTCTACGCGTTGTCCATCGTCGCGGCTGGGTTCATCGCGGTCGTCCTCGTCGTGGAGGGGTTCTCCGAGTCGGCGGGAAAGGGGGTCCTGTCGCTCTTTTTCGTTTCTCCCCTGGTATTCCTGATCCTGGTCATCTCCTCCCGGATCGTCTACGAACTGGCCATCGTCGTCTTCCGCATCTCCGACCAGACCGCCGAGATCGCGAGGAACACGGCGGAGATCGTCTCCCGAAGGACGGGAGTGCCTCCCCCGGATCCACCCGCGGGTTGATCGCGCCGCCGTTTGCGGGAGTCGTTATGACCCTTCCGTCTCCAGGAACTTTTCCGCGTCGATAGCGGCCTTGCATCCGCTCCCTGCGGCGGTCACCGCCTGGCGGTAGGAGAGGTCGTGGACGTCCCCCGCGGCGAACACCCCCTCCACGCTGGTCTTCGAGCCCTCCCGCAGGGCGATGTATCCCTTGTCCATCTCCAGCTGCCCTTCGAAGATCTTCGTGTTGGGCTCGTGTCCGATGGCGACGAAGACCCCGTCGACGTTCCGCGTTTCTTCCGCGCCGCTCTTCGTGTTCCGGATCCGGACGGACGACACCTCGTTTTTCTCCGGGTCGAGAATGTCCGCGACGACCGAGTTCAGGACGAATTCGATCCTCGGATTCTTTTGCGCGCGGTCGATCATGATCTTCGATGCGCGGAACTGGTCGCGCCGGTGGACGAGAGCGACCTTCTTGGCGAACCGGGTGAGGAAGATCGCCTCCTCGAGGGCGGTGTCGCCTCCTCCCACCACGACCACCTCCCGGTTGCGGAAGAAGGCGCCGTCGCAGGTGGCGCAGGTGGACACGCCCCGGCCCAGCAGCCGTTTCTCCGATTCCAGCCCCAACATCTTTGCGGAAGCGCCGGTGGCGACGATCAGCGTCCTCGCCTCGTACGTTCCATTATCGGTCCGGACGGAGAAGGGGCGTTTTCGCAGGTCCACCTCCGTTGCCGTTTCCGCGGCGTATTCGGCTCCGAACCGCTGCGCCTGCCGCTTCATGATATCGACCAGCTCGGGGCCCTGGATCCCGTCGACGAATCCGGGGTAGTTTTCCACATCCGTCGTCAAGGTGAGCTGCCCGCCGGGCTCGCGTCCTTCCAGCACCAGCGGCTTAAGGTTGGCCCGGGCGCTGTAGATCGCCGCGGTGGAGCCGGCGCATCCGGAGCCGAGGATGATCACGTTGCGAACCATTCCGTTTCCTCCCGTTCGTGGTTGTCGAAAGAAGTGTGACCCCGGCATGCAAGGGATGTCAAGGAGATGGCGGTCCCTTCGGTGCCGCGAATCCTGCGGAAGGGCACCTGCATCGAAATAGAACGGAAAGGGAGCCGAAGTCCGGCGTCCCGCAAGCCGGCGATGCCGAAAGGGGTGAGCGGAATGTGCAAGACCTGCGGATGCGGAAATAAATAGCCACGGTAATTTTTCGGATGGAAATCGAAAAGGGAGAGGGAAACCTCTCCTTTCGATTTCCAGGGACGAGATCGTTTCCACGCGAGATTCCCGATCCACAAGCGCTGCGGTACGGATATATAATAAAAACGATCCCGAACGGTTGCGGCACGCCAAATCCCTTTTGGAGGAATGTGCATGAACGCAAGGAAGGCGCCCAAGGAGCTTATGGAACTGTTGAACCAGGCGATTGCGCGGGAAATCCAGGTTTCCGTGCAGTATATGTGGCAGCACGTCCTTTGGAAGGGAGTCAAGGGATTCGCCGTCAAGGATGCGCTGAAAAAAATCGCCATCGAGGAAATGAAGCATGCCGAGGCGATCGCCGAGAGGTTGAACTACCTGGGCGGAATCCCCACGACGCATCCGACTCCGATCTTTGTCGGGAACACGCTCAAGGAGATGATCGAGCAGGACAAGGCGGACGAAGAAGGGGCGATCGCGCTCTATAAGAAGATCATCGACCTCTCCAGGAAGGATGGGGACGAAGTGACGAACCACCTGTTCCGGGAGATTCTCTCGGACGAAGAGGAGCACCACGACGTCTTTACCACCCTTCTCGAGGAAATCTGAGCCGAACTTGATGCCCGTGGGGGGAGGGCTCCCGCATTGCCGGCGCGCCTCCCCCGGGATCCTTTCTCGCAAAATGCATGACCCCGGTACGTTTCGCTCTCACGCGGCATCGTAAGCAGGATCGGCAATTCATGTCGTTCGGAGGCATGTTCATGGTGAGCGGCAACCATGTTGCCGTTTCGCGCGCGCTCATGGCGTGGTTTCGCAGGTCGGCCCGCCGGATGGACTGGCGGGAAACGGACGACCCCTACCGCATCTGGGTTTCGGAGATCATGCTCCAGCAGACGCGGGTGAGCACGGTGACTCCCTACTATCGGCGGTTTCTGGCCGCCTTCCCCGGCGTGGAAGCGCTCGCGCGGGCGCCGCTGGGCGCAGTCCTGAAACGCTGGGAAGGGCTGGGGTACTACTCCCGGGCAAGGAATCTCCACAAGGCGGCGGGAATCCTCCGGGAAAGGCACGCCTGCCTCATCCCCTCATCGGTGGATGCGCTCATGGCCCTCCCCGGCGTGGGGAGGTCGACGGCGGGAGCGATCGCGGCCATCGCTTTCCGCCAGGACGTCCCCATCCTCGACGCCAACGTGAAGCGGGTCCTCGCGCGCCTCCATGCGGTCCGGGAGGACGTTCGGAAGGCCTCCGTGGAACGGACGCTATGGGAACATTCCCGCCGGACGATCCTTCCGGGGAAGGGGAGGGAGACTGCCTTGGCGATGATGGACCTCGGCTCGTCCGTGTGCACCCCCCGCGCTCCCGATTGCCCGGCCTGTCCGCTTGCGAAATGGTGCGAGGCGCGGCGCCTGGGAATCCAGGAGTCGATTCCCCGCAGACCCGCAAAAAAAACGCTGCCTCATCGAGAGAGGGCGGTCGCCGTGATACGGAATCGGCAGGGGAAGATCCTGGTGCGCAGGCGCCCGGAGAGCGGCCTTCTCGGAGGGCTCTGGGAGCTGCCCGGCGGCGGGAAAACCGCGGGAGAAACGTTGACGGGAGCTCTCGCGAGAGAGCTCCGGAAAGGGTTGGGGATCGACGTCGAAATCGAGGGAAAGTTCGCCGCCCTCCGGCACGGATATTCGCATTTCCGGGTGACGCTTCACGCGTATCGCTGCCGGAAGACGAAGGGGAAGGTGCGTTCGAGCCGCGACTGGAAATGGGCGGCGCCGGCGGAACTGGAGGGCCTGGCCATGCCGCGCGCCGATCGGAAGATCCTGGAACAGGTGAAAAAAAATCTACACGAAAAGGGAATCTCCAAATAGGATAAGGAGGTTGAATACCGCTCATTCCGGTGGGGCGCGGGAGGGAAGATGAAAAGGATCGCGGCGGTCGCGGCGGCGGCGTTGCTTCTCGCGGGATGCAGTCCTCAATCGGCGAAGGAGATCCGGATCGGGCTCATCACCCCGCTGACCGGAGACGTTAAGACCTTCGGAGAATCCGTAAAAAACGCTTTCGAGATGGCCGTCGACGAGGCCAACAAGGCCGGCGGGGTCGCCGGAATGAAGATCGTCCCCGTCGTGGTGGACGACCGGAACGATCCCACGGAGGCGAGCAACGCGGCCAACAAGCTGATCAAGCAGGACCGGGTCCGGGCGATCGTCGGCTCCGTCACGTCCAAGGCCACGATCCCCGTATCCGACCTGGCCCAGAGCGGGAAGATCCCCACGATCACCCCTTCCGCGACGAATCCCAAGGTCACCGTCGCCGACGGAAAGCGGAAGGACTTCATGTTCCGCGCCTGCTTCATCGACCCCTTTCAGGGAAAGGTGATGGCGAAGTTCGCAAGGGAGACCCTGTTCAAGGAGAAGGCCGCCGTCCTGTACGACGCTTCCAACGATTACTCCAAGGGGGTCGCGGAGTATTTCGCCGACGCCTTCCGGATCATGGGCGGCAAGGTGGTCGCGTACGAGTCGTACGGCAAGGACGACGTCGACTTCTCCGCGCTCCTCACGAAAGTGAAGGCCTCCGGTCCCGACGTCGTTTTCCTGCCGGACTACTACAACAAGGTGGGCCTGATCGCGAAGCAGGCCAGGGAGAAGGGGATCCGTGCCGATCTGATCGGCCCCGACGGGTGGGACTCGCCGGACCTCGTGAAGATCGCCGGGGAGGCGGTGGAGGGAGGGTATTTCTCCAACCACTATTCGCCCGACGACACGCGCCCCGAAGTGGTCGCATGGGTGAAGAAGTACAAGGAGAAATTCGGGCAGACTCCGGATGCCCTGGGCACGCTGGCCTACGACGCCACCAACCTGCTGCTGGAAGCGATCCGGAAGGCGAACAGCGACGATCCCGTGAAGATCCGGGCCGCGCTGGCCTCGATCAAGGGCTTCAAGGGAGTGACGGGGGAGTCCGCCATGGACGATAACGGAAACGCGATAAAGAGCGCCGTCATCCTGCAGATCGTAAACGGCAGACAGAAATACGTCAAGGTGGTGACTCCCTGACGGTGAACCCGCTTTTCTCACCAGGCTTCTGCTGCTGCGGCGGATACGGGCATGTCTACTGCGTTGCGCTCGGTCGGGCTCCTCGACGTAGTTTCAACTACGCCTGCGGTGCCCTCGGTCGCGACGCCTTGTATCCATACCCGTCTCCACCGCCTCGCGACGAACCCTGGTGAGAAAAGCGGGTTAGGCGGGTGGATACCTTCGTACAGCAGGTCGTTAACGGGCTGCAGATCGGGTTCGTCTATGCGCTGATCGCCCTCGGCTACACCATGGTGTACGGCATCGTCCGGCTGATCAACTTCGCCCACGGCGATGTCTTCATGGTGGGGGCGTTCATCGGGTTGTACGCCATCGAACGGTGCCGGCTGCCTCTCTTCGCCGTCTTCCTCCTCGCGGTCGCCGGGGCCGCCCTCCTGGCGATCGTGATCGAAAAGATCGCCTACCGGCCGCTGCGGGATTCGCCCAGGATCGCCTCCCTCATCACCGCCATCGGGGTGTCGCTCTTCCTTGAATACTTCACGGCGCTGCGCCAGGTCTTCGGTCCGAACTATTACTCCTTCCCGCGTCCCTTCGCCGTGTCCTCCCGGGAAGTGTGCGGCGTCGAACTGACGAACCTCCAGACGATCATTTTCCTGACGACCCTCGGCTGCCTGGCGCTGCTCTATTACGTCGTCCACCGTACCCGCATGGGGAGGGCGATGCGCGCGGTCTCCCACGACCACGTGACGGCGGGCCTCATGGGGGTGAACGTCAACCTGGTGATCTCGTTCACGTTCGGGCTGGGGGCGGCCCTGGCGGGCGTGGGAGGCGTGCTGTACGGGATCGCCTATCCGCAGGTCAACACCTTCATGGGGGTGATGCCGGGCCTGAAGGCCTTCACCGCCGCCGTGCTGGGAGGGATCGGCAGCATTCCCGGCGCCGTGCTCGGCGCGTTGATCATGGGGCAGTCGGAGACCCTGACCGCCGCGTACCTCTCCTCGACGTACCGCGACGGGATCGCCTTCGTCATCCTGATCGCGGTCCTCCTCCTGCGCCCCACGGGTATCCTGGGCGTCCCTCGGACGGAAAAGGTATGAAGCGGATCTCCGCACTTGCCCGGATCGCCGCTCCCTTCGCGGCGGCCGCGGCGGCGGGGTACCTGCTGGAGGCGACCGATGTCGTCAACCCCTACTGGGTCCAGATCTTTCAGCTTGCCTGCATCACGTCCGTGTCGGCGCTGGGGCTGAACATCATCTACGGATTCACCGGCCTGTTCTCCCTGGGACACGCCGCCTTCTACGGGATCGGCGCCTACGCCGCCGCCTGCCTGATGAAGATCGGCGGGGGAGAGTCGCACCTGTTCTTCCTCGCCGCGCTGGCGGCCGGGTCGGCCTGCGCGGCCTTGGTCGCCTTGCTGGTGGGGCTCCCCGTGCTGCGCCTGACGTCGGACTACCTGGGGATCGCCACGCTGGGGTTCGGCATCATCATGAAAGTCCTCTTCGACAACGCCGACAGCTTCATCCCCCTGCTGGGGGGCGCGAGGGGGATGACCGGCATCGCCCGGATGACGACCGTCCCGTGGACCGTCGTCATCCTCGGGATCGTGCTGGTCTCCGCGCGGAACCTGGTCCGTTCCGGTTACGGGCGGGCGCTCGTTTCCATCCGGGAAGACGAGATCGCGGCGGGGACGGCCGGGATCGACACGTTCCGGTACAAGCTGGCCGGCTTCGTCGCCGGCTGCGGGCTGGCGGGCCTGGCCGGCGGGATGTATGCGCACCTGTACTCCTTCCTCCATCCCAGCAATTTCGATTTCTTCAAATCGGTGGACGTGCTGGTGATCGTCGTCCTCGGGGGGCTCGGGAACATCAGCGGGACCCTGGTCGCTTCCTTCGGCTGGATCTTTTTGCTCGAAGGGTTGCGGGTGCTCCTGCCGCCGGAATACATCGAGTTCCGGTGGGTGCTGATCCCGGTCCTCCTGATCGTGACGATGCTCCTTCGTCCGCAGGGGCTGTTCGGGTTCCGGGAGTTCCGGTTTTTCCGGGAAGAGGCGGAGCCGTGATGCTCGAGGTGAAGGGCTTGACCAAGCGCTTCGGCGGCATCATGGCGCTCTCCGGCGTGGACCTTCGCCTGCGCGAGGGGGAACTCGCGGGATTGATCGGGCCGAACGGATCCGGGAAGACCACCGTCTTCAACGTGGTGACGGGGATCTACCGGCCGGACGACGGCTCCGTGGCGATTCAGGGGGAGCCGCTAGTCGGGCTTGCGCCCCACAAGATCCAGCGGATGGGGATCGCCCGCACCTTTCAGAACATCCGGCTTTTCCGGAACCTCACGGTCCTGGACAACGTGCGGGTCGCCTACCATCCCCGGGTGTCGTACGGCCCCGTCTCGGCGTTGTGCCGGACGGGAAGATACGTCGAGGGAGAGAAGGAGATCCGGAAAAAGACTATGGACCTCCTGGCGCTCTTTTCCCTGCAGGTCCGGAAGGACGATCTTGCCGGGAACCTTCCCTACGGGGATCAGCGAAGGCTGGAGATCGCGCGCGCGCTGGCTTCGGAGCCGAAGGTCCTTCTCCTGGACGAGCCCGCGGCGGGGATGAACCCTTCGGAGGTGAAGGCCTTGATGGAGTTTCTCCTGGAAATCCGGCGGCGGTTCCGACTGACGATCCTGCTCATAGAGCACCAGATGCGGCTGGCGATGGGGATATGCGAGCGGCTGATCGTGATGGATTTCGGGACGGTGATCGCGGAAGGGACCCCGAAAGAGATCCGGAACGATCGACGGGTGGTCGAGGCATACCTGGGACGCGCTTCCCATCGAGATTTCTGACTTGATGTATAAGGTGATATATTGATATTAACTATTGAAAATATATCCGTATATTACGGTAATTTGCTTGCGTTGCGGGAGGTCTCCCTCAAGGTCGACAAGGGAGAGATCGTCTCCCTGATCGGCGCCAACGGGGCGGGAAAGACCACCGCGTTGAAGGCGATTTCCGGGGTCCTTGCGCCTCGCGCGGGAAGGATCGTTTTCGACGGGGTGGAAATTTCGGGCCTCCCGCCGCACAGGATCGCCCGGATGGGCATCGCGCACGTCCCCGAGGGGCGGGGGGTTTTCGCGAACCTGACGGTCGTGGAGAATCTGGAAATGGGCGCCTACACCCGCCGCTCCGGGCAGGAAATCCGGGAAAGCATCGAGAAGGTCTTCACGCAATTCCCGAGGCTTAAGGAACGGTCGGGCCAGTCGGCGGGCACGCTCTCGGGCGGGGAGCAGCAGATGCTGGCCATCGGGCGCGCCATGGTCGCCCGGCCCGCGCTGATGCTGCTGGACGAGCCGTCGATGGGCCTCTCCCCCTTTCTGGTGGGGGAGATCTTCCGCATGATCGAGGAAGTGAACCGCGAAGGCGTCGCCATCCTGCTGGTGGAGCAAAACGCCTCCATGGCGCTGTCCATCGCGCAACGGGCGTATGTCCTGGAGGCGGGCAATATCGTCTTGCAGGGGAGCACCGCCGAGCTGCAGAATGAGCCAGGGGTCCGGGCGGCCTATCTGGGCGGAGAAACGGAGGGCGGGTGACCATGTCGATGGAGCGGATCCTTTGGTTCGACGAGCAGGTACGCGCGGGGCGCAATCCCGGCTCCGCGGAGCTCGCGGCGCATTTCAAGGTTTCCGTCCGCACCGCGCAGCGGGACATCGAAGTCCTGCGGGACCGTCTTCAGGCGCCCCTGAAATTCGCAAGCGCGAAAAAGGGGTACGCGTACGGCGACCTGTCGTTCGACCTTCCATCCGCCTTTTTCCGGAAAGAGGAGCTCGTCGCCCTGCTGTTCGCGAGACGCCTGTTCCGGGACATCCGCCCTCCCTTGAGGGAAGAGGCGGAGACGATCTCCGCGCGGCTCGACGAGCTGTTCCGGACCCCCCTGCTGGAGAAGCTGGAGGATGCGGTTTCCTTCGACGTGGGACGGGGGCCCGATATCCCCGGGAAGATCTTTTTCGACCTCCTCCGCGCGATCATCCAGAGAAGGGTGGCGCGCCTCCGTTTCCAGGCTCACGAGGAAGGGGAGGCGACCGACCGTGACATTGAGGTTGAGCCGCTGGGGCTTCATTTCTCCCAAGGGGCCTGGCTCCTTCTTGCCTATCCGAGGAGGAGGAAGGGGGTCTGCGGGTATTCCCTGGCGCGCATCCGGGGAGTCGAGGTCACCGCGCAGCGGTTCGTTCCCTCGGCGAAGACGCCCGCCGCGGACGCCGCCGCGCGCAGGGGCATGGCGGTTTTCCGGGGGGGGAAGGCCCGGGACGTGCGGATCCGTTTTTCCCCGGGAAAGGCCGGGTGGGCCTCCGCGCAGGCGTGGCATCACGGGCAGAGGATCCAGTTCGAGCTGGACGGCTCGGTGGTCCTGGAGCTCCCGGAGGCGCCGGTCGTCGAGGTCCTGGGGCTGATCCTGCAGCAGCGCGGAGAAGCCAGGGTGGTCGCGCCCAGGGAATTGCGGGACGCCGTGCAGGCGGAGGCGGATCGCTTAGCGGCCGCCTATCCGGCGAGAGGAAAGTAACTTTTCAACCGCTCCGTCCCGCTCCGTCTCGCGACGAACCATGGTGAGAAATGCGGCCTAGGATCGCTTCCTTTTTGAATATCCAGAAAAGCAGGAAGATGGCGGGGAAGAGAAGGACTCCCCCGGCCGCGAGCGCGATCAGGATCAGCCGCAACGACGCATGCGAGGATGCCGCCGCGGGGATGGTGAGGTCCGGACGCACGAGAAAGGGGTATTGCGCGGCCCCCCAGCCCGCCAGGACCACGGTCGCCTGGGCGGCGGCGCAGAACCGGGCGACGGGGTAGGAGCGAAGCAGCAGGGAGACGTGGGATCCGAGCGCCGCCGTGGCCGCCAGGAAGACGAGCCCCGAAGACCAGTCGCTGCCCAGCAGGGCGTGGTAGAAGTCCCGGGCTTCGTTGCGGGCGAGCAGCGGCACGATGACCAGAAGGGCCGCGACGGCCGCCGACGACCACAGGGCTCGCGCGCGGAAATCTTCCCGAAGCCCGGGATCGTCCGTCTCGAAGATCAGGTACACCGACGCAAGGTAGGAAAAGACCGCCAGGGTGAGCAGCCCCACCGAAAGCGGGAACGGGGAAAGCCATGCGAAGGAGGCGCCGAGGGCGGCCGTCGACCGGGCGCGGATGGCGCCCGAGGAGACCGCGCCGATCACGACGCCCAACAGGACCGGCGTGAGCAGGCTTGCGCACGCGAATACCAATCCCCAGCGTCTCTCCACCCCCCCCTCGTCGTGGAGATGGTAGGAATGGAACGCGAACGCCGCGCCTCTCAGAACGATCCCCGCGAGCATCAGCGTGACCGGGACGAACAGGGCGGTGGAGAGGAGAGCGAACGCGGGCGGGAACGCCGTGAACAGGATCACCACCGCGATGACGACCCAGATGTGGTTCGTCTCCCAGATGGGACCGATGGCGTGGGCGATGAGGAGCCGCTGGGCGCCCGCGCGCGGGCCGCTGCTGAGCAGGTCCCAAACGCCACCGCCGAAATCGGCCCCCCCGAGGAGCGCGTAGAGAATCAGGGAGACCAGGATGCCGCCTGCCGCCAGGAAGGAGAGGTCGTGCACCGGTTATTCCTCCGCCGGCCGGACGGTCGTCCCGTCCGCCGGCGCCGGGAAGGAAGGGCTCTTCGACACTTCCCGCCGGAGCAGCCATGCGGCCGAAATTCCCAGGGCGAGGTAGAGCGCCGAAAAGAACGCGAAGGGGAGAGCGAGCCCGCCGACGGGCGTGACCGCCTCCGCGGTTCGCATCACGCCGCGGATGACCCAGGGCTGCCGCCCGAGCTCAGTCACGGTCCAACCCGCTTCGACGGCGACGATCCCCAGGGGGCTGCAGAAAAGGACGGCGAGGAGGAACGGCGGACGGACCGGCATCTCCCTGGACTTCCAGGCGAGCAGCGCCGCGAAAATGGCGACGGCGGCCATCGCCGATCCGCAGGCCACCATGACCTGGAAGGCGGCGTGAACAAGGAGGGGGTTGGGCCATTCCTCCCGCGGGAACGCATCGAGCCCCTTCACCTCCGCGTCCGGGTCGTGGAAGGCGAGCAGGCTCAACCCGCGGGGGATCTCGATCGCGAACCGCGTCGTCCCCTTCGCCGCGTCTGGGATCCCGCCGATGCGCAGGGGAGCGCCCCGCTCGGTGCGGAACTGACCCTCCATGGCGGCCAGCTTGACCGGCTGGTCCTTCGCCACGAACCTCGCGTTGAAGTCGCCGCTCACGGGAAGCAGGACCGCCGCCGTTCCCCCGACCGCGAGAGCGATGGCAAGGGCATGGCGATGGAAGAGATTCTCCCGGTCGCGGAGAAGCTTGTACGCATGGATCCCGGCGACCGCGAAACCGGAGGCGGCGTACGCGGCGAGAGACATGTGCACCGCCTCGGTGGCCCAGGCAGGATTGGCCATCGCGGCGAGCGGGTCGATGGCGGTTGCGATTCCGTCGCGGAGCAG
>Ga0214473_10003599_pt1 | contig 18735 bp, 51 predicted proteins | sample RVTome_7_FD_203509 | JGI IMG/M metagenome (GOLD analysis project Ga0214473, IMG submission 203509) | Soil microbial communities from uranium-contaminated site in the Upper Colorado River Basin, Wyoming, United States - RVT98D197 | ecosystem: Environmental > Terrestrial > Soil > Contaminated >... | reverse complement strand
CGTGCCATGCTGTGCGCCCTCTCCCACCATACGGGAGCCGACTGACTGGCACGCTTCTTGCCGCGTCCCCCTGCGCAAAGCGCCGAGGGAGGGCACCGACCCCCGGTGTGCCCCCTGTGCCCCCCGTGCCCGAGCTGTGCCCTCTCGGCACAGGGGGAACAGGGGCGGGTTTCCGGGGGATCGCCCATCGCGTGCCCCCATCCCCGAGGGCACACGAGAGAACAGGGGGAACAGGAGGCACAGCGAGGGGGCACCCCCTCTCCCCCGCTGCTCGACCGGGGGCCCGCTGTGCAACCCAGAGGCCAATCGAGGCCCTCCTCGCGACCGTGCCCCCTGTGCCCTCGCAGCACCCCCCGCTTCGCAGGCACGCACGTGTGGCCAGACGAGGGCCACCCATCGGCACGCGAGCCGAGGCCCTCCCTCGCGTCCGGGGGCGTTCTCCTCGCCGCTCCGTCTGCCCCACCCACGCCCACGTACCGGTGTCAAGTACGCAAAGCGCGTGCCAGCCTCCCGTTCGCTCATCTTTGCACCAGAGTGGTGCGTAAGAGGAGCCTCTCCGTGCCACGCGAGGCATACCCCGAGGGTGTCGGTGGCGACCCCCCTACGCGCCGCTCCCCGGGCCTCGTCTTCACATACGCAAGCAGCATGCCAGCCTGCGCGTGCTCTGGTGCGTAGCAGCAGAGGCATCGGCAGGGGGCGTGCCAACAAACACCACTGTACGCTCGTACAGTCTTGACACAGCACCGCAGCATGTGCTACGCGTGCGCGCGCGGTTCGTTCTCTGCGGGCCCGGCCTGCAGCGATCCCGGTCTCTCCGGGTCGGGGGTCGGCCGCCCCCCGTGCAGGGGGGCTTGTGCAGCACCCCTCGCCGTGCTACAATGGCTCTACGGTCGAGGACAGAGCAGGGCAACACCGCCCCGCAGCCCCGACCGAGGAGACACGACATGGCCAAGAGCAAGACCGCCCGCAAGGGCAAGAAGACCGCCCCCGCCACCCTCAAGCGCGTTGGCGACAAGGACCACAAGGTCGACCTGAGCCACTACAGCAAGGTCAAGAGCGCGAGCGGCAACGCGAGCCTCGACAACGGCGACGATGTGGCCAAGAAGCTGCGCGGGGCCGAGCTGGACGACGTGTACAAAGCCGCGAGCAAGCTGCTCAAGGAGCCCGTGACGGCCCTCAAGAGCAAGTACAAGCACCTCAACCCGGGCATGCAGCGCATGAACCTCGGGAACCGGATGCGCGGCGCGCAGGCTTGATGCCCTCGCCCACCCGGGCCCGCAAGGGCCCGGGCTTGGGCTGGTTCTGCTTGCCTCTGGCCACCCGGGGGCAGCCACGACCACAACAGGGAGACACGACCATGACCAAAGCTGAACGACACCGCGTTGCGGTGGCTGTCGGCCGCGCCCGCCGCGAGTTGGCTGCTGCCCGCAACACCGACCGGGGGCGTTGGGCCCGCATGCTGGCCCGCCCGGCCTCCACGTCCCCCACGGTCGTCGAGTACCTCAACGAGCAACTCTTGATCCACGCCGTGGCCCCCCGCGTGCCGCCCGAGTTCTTGCGGGCCGCTTGCCGCATGTGGGACGTCGCCCGCCGCTGCGAGGCGCGGGCGGGGCACAACCTGCTCCCGGTGTCCTGAGGAGCCTTGCTGGGCGGCCTGCCCCGCGCGGGCCTCCCGTCGAGTCAACACAGGAGAGCCGCATGGCTAGGAAGAGAACACGCAAGCTCGTGGTTCAGGTCGCTTGGCAGCTCGTCGTGGGGCGCACGATCCGGGTGCCGCTGGACGCCACGCCCGAGCAGATCGAGGAAGCGGTGCTGGCTTGCACCGACGGTGTACGCAGCAGCGACGCGGGGCCTCCCGAATGGTTCCAGACCGTGGCCAACGATGCCGCCACGGGCGAGGAGGTGTTCGAGGTAGGTTGACACGGGGCCCGCGCCCGTGGTTTGCTGGTGGTCTTTACAGGAGGTGCGGCATGGCTGACTTGTGGTTTCGTTTCCTCGCGTGGGCTTGCTCCCACGTGCCCCGCAGCTTCGGCTGGCAGTTCGTCGTGACGGCCGGGTTCTGGCTGTCGGGGGATGGCTGGCACTGGCAGCCTCGCCGCGACGCGTAACGAGTGGACACGAGGCCCGCCCTCGTGCTCTACTCGGGGCTCGATGCCCCACGGGCGAGCGCCCCCCACACGGGGACGCTGGCCCGTTAGGCAACACGCTCGGGAGAGCAACATGAAGAGCTTCCTACTGCCGATCGGCAGCGATCGCCGCCTCGTTACGGTGGCAAACCCCGGATTCCGCACGGGGCAACAGGCCGCAACCGTTCGACGTTTAGTCGCGACGGGCAAGGTGGCCTTCGCCTGCATCGACCCCTTCCGTGTCGAGCGCCACCAGCGCAAGCCCGCACGGGCACGCCAGCTCGCGTTCGTCTTCTACGGGCCCGACAAGGGCCTGCGGGTGCTTGTGCTGGCCCCCACGGGACGCGTGGTCCGGGAGGTGCGACCGTGAGCCCCGCCCGCACGGCGAAGGTGGCCCGCGTGCCCAAGGCCGCCAACGACCCCAAGCCCCCACAGCTCCCGCCCGTGGACACGTGGCGCAAACTGCTGGCGTACGTCCGGGGAGTCAAGGCCAAGGGCAAGGAGGCCGAGAAATCGGTCAAACAACGGACGTTGGAGTTCATAGCGTTTGTGCTCACGAAGAACTCGGGGTACGACGACATGAGCAGCAACGAAATATGGGAGTTCTTCTACGAGACCACTCTCAACGGGGCACCGAAACTCACGGTCAAGTACGCCAAGTCCGAACTGGAAGAGTGGCGTGCTGAGTGGAAGGAGTACAACGAGGCCGAGGACGGGCCGTACGACTTGCGGGACGAACTAGAGGAGTACTTCCAATGAGCTTCATGGACGTCTTGCGCCAGATTCTGCGGGAGGGCGATCCCGATTTCCGCGACACGCACAAGCACCGTTGCGGGTACACGCCACGGGGCGAGGAGCCCAAAGGCGAGGCCGGGGGTTGCGGTATGGTGTTCGAGCACGACCGGCTCCGTAATGCGGGCCCGGGTGTGTACGAACAGGCGCACCGTTGCCCAAGCTGCGGGCGGGTCAACTATTGGCGGTACCACGGGCGCGTGCCAGTGGGCCAGAAACGACTGAAACCCAAAGGGGAATGAGCATGGGACCGAAGACGACAAAGGCAGTGGCAATCCTTGAACAGCTCGTGGACGAGGTGGGGCTGCAGACCGCGCTCGACGCGCTCACGATCGTGTGCAACGAGAAGGCCGCGCACGTGGACCAGAACTGGCAGGACGAGCACCTGTCCCGCAACTGGAGCGAAATGGGTGGCAACATGGCCGAGGCCGCAGCACAGGCTGGCCGGAGGGGGTTCAAATGAGCTGGCAGAACACCAAGGACACGCTGGTTGCCTGCGTGTGGGGCTACGCAGTGGCGATGGCCCTGCACTTTACGGGCTTCCCCACGTGGGTGGCGGGGTGGTTCAAGTGACCAAACGCAAGTACAACTGGATCGCGGCTACGGCGTGGGCACCGCTCCACAGCCAGAGCTGGCATCAGTTGCGGGACACGGTGGTGTTTGACCCCGAGCGGCGTACGGAGGCTTGGCGTTTCATGACCCTGCTCTCGTGGACCGCGCAGGGGCGGGCGCACCACGAGGGGAAGTTGGTTGACACGGGAGAGCGCAATCGTGGGAATTAAAGACTTGATGGCCGATCTGGTGGTGGACACGCTTTACGCGTACGTGATTGCGCGGCACGGGGTGTCCAAGGTGCACCGCACAATCTTTGACGGGCAAACTGCGCAGCTTACCGCTGCCTGCGGTGTGCGCGCCAAGGGTTACTGGCGGATCGTGCCAGCCGAGTACAACGAGGCGCGGGAGTGCAAGAATTGCCGCCGCGTCGTGATCAACGCAACACATGGGAGTAAGAAGTAATGGCCGGGCAACAGTCACATTTCGAGATCAACGTGTCCGAAAGGTACGTGCATGACGACAACGCGCAATCGGTTCGGTACCGCCACCTGTTCGCAACAGCGGAGCGCTCGGTTGTTACCGACAAGGACTTGGAGCGCGTGCTGCCGGAAATCTTGGCCGCCTTCCCCGAAGCGCGCGGGTACAAGGTTGAGGTGACGTACTGGAAGACCGAGGGGCGCACAGAGGTGTGGCGTCCCGAGGCACCCCCCGCACAGGCCCCAGCTAGGGCCCTGCGTCGGGCCTACGCGGGCCGTCGGGGCGGCCCGGGGCGGCCGGGCCGGTAGGGTGGCCACCACCCCAGCTACCCCTACGCGCGCCCGAGGGCGGGCGCGAGGCTCGGGCAACGACTGGACAGCGAGGCCGAGGTGTGGTCCGCTGTCGGATCGCGCCGACCCGATCGACGCGGTATGGTGAGACGGCACACAGGAGAAACACGATGTCAGACGGAACGAAGCCCCCACAGGGGGAGGCTGGCGGCTTACCGCCGGATGTGGAGGCACACAAAGCCCGCATGAACGACCCAGCATGGAAGGACCGACTAAAGGAGTTGGAGACGGACGTGCACAAAGCGTTAGCGGCTCTGTTCGCCCACGCTGAGGGCGCGGCTGCAGCCTCCATCCCGGTGCGGTTGAAGGACGGGAGCATTCGTGCAGTGATTGCGGGGGACCCGATCGCTGTGTTTGCAGCCCTGCAGGGTGAAGGGCCACGCCTCCTCATGAACAAGCACGTTATTGTGGGGTCGTGCGACTGCCCCAAGTGTGTGGCAGCACGTGCGAACCCCAACTGAGGGTAACTCCCAGCGCACTGGTTTCGCCCTCACGGGGCCGGTGCGTTGTTGCCGTCGATGAATGTGGGGGCGCGCGGGTACATCACGAACACCTGTGCTGTTACGGGTAAGTCCAAAAGCCCACCGGGGGTCGTGCCCCGGTGGCACCAGTTTTCAACAAGTGGAGTAATGACAATGCAGAACATCGACGTGAAAGTAGACAAGAACAAGCTGATCCTGACGGTGGACCTGACCAAGCGTGGTGGGCCGTCCAGCTCGGGCAAGACGATCATTGTGGCCAGCACCGCTGGCAATGCCAAGATCGAGGGGCACGACGGCCTGCAGTTCGGTCTGAACGTGTTCGCCAAGCCTGCGGTGGCCGACGCCGACAAGAAAGATAAAGGCAACGGGAAATAACTTAAGCGGGCAGGGGCGGTCTGACCCGGACCGCCCCGAGCCTGAGGGGAGAAGGCAATGCGTGAAGGCAGGAGTGGTTCACTCGGCGACGCCATGGAGCGCGCTGAGGTGGAGGCAACAGAGGCCATGGCCCAAGTGTGCCGTGCGCCGGGCGATTACGCCCTGTTCGCCTTGATGGGACGTGAGGCCGTGCAGGCGGTCCGCAGCATGACAGGCGATCAACGTGCCGTGTTCGTGGCGGTCGCTGCCGAGGCCGTGGCACAGGCGGCAGTTTACGCCAAGACAAACGGCAAGATGCGGCTGCAGGCAGCCCTTGATTTCAAGCCGGGTCGAACACAGTTCGACACGGGGTTCGACGACGAGGATAGGTAAATCGCCATAGGCAACAATGGATCGGGAGGTCCAGATGAACATGACAGTAAACAAAAAACGCCACACTGAGGGCAACGTCACCCACTTGAACATGAAGACGGAGCCGCCCCCGAGGGCGGTGCGACCGGTCTTCCTCAAGCTTCTGCTTGCTGTAGTGCTGCTGGCCGCCGTGTTCGGCGTGGTCGGATGCACCGCGCTTCGGCAGCCCGAAGAGCTGGCGTGGCAAAGCATGCACGTTTACGACAGCCTCCAAACGATGGACATCGTGAACGATCCCTGTTACGCCGAGGGGCACGCGATCACGGCTAAGCTGATCGGCCGCAACCCAAGTCGTGGCGACGTCGTGGGATGGGCGGTCGGGAGCGCGGTCTTCCATGCAGGGGTCAGTGAACTCTTGCTCAAGCGCGGCATGCGCAAGACGTACAAGGTGTGGCAGGCCGTCACGATCTTGGACACTGGAATGTCCATCAGCGACGGGATTTCGGTCGGCGTTCGCGTGGGGGCACCCAACACACGGGTGATCGAAAATGGCTGCCGGTAAGCGCGGGGCCACGTTCTTCTCGATCTTCGGCGTGCCTGAGGCCGCCATCGCGGAGCAGTTCATCCGCGAGGGAAGAGCCACGAAGATCAGCAAAAAGGACACGCGGCGGGCCGGTGCGCCCACCAAGAACGAGGTGGGCACCAAGCTCATGTTCTCACTCTCAGTCAAGAACGCCGACATGGAGGAATTCAATTCCCGTGTGGCGTCGTTCAAGATGCGGGAGGAGGCGTTCACGCCGCACAACAACATCAAGCGGTTCTTCCACTGTCGCAAGTGCCTGCTGGAGAAGCCCGACGGCACCACCCCGCGCGACTTCGCACAGTTGGAAGTTGGGTTCACGATCGCGGGCATCCAAGTGTGGTGCAAGCGGCACGAGTGCAACGTCTGCCACGTGGACTTCCAGGGGTACAAGCACCCCGCGCTGCTGACGACGCTCGAAGATGACCAGCGTAACATTAACTAGGAGCGGGCTCGTGCCGACACATCCCAAACTGGGGAGTTTGAAGCCCCGCGACCTGCGCCTGCTGGCTGACCGCATCGAGGAGGGGCACTATTCCACTCACGATGCGCTTAATGCCCTGCGGGCGTGTGCGACGCGGATTTCGGTGCTGGAGTCATTGCTCCGTCGCTCGCGGCTCAAGGTTCAGCGTTTCGTAAGAATGGAGGTGCGGAAATGAGATGGGTTACTGGACTTGCGATTCTTGGATGCTGGCTGGCCGGGGGCTCGGGCCTGCTGGCCGGGGTGCTGGTCGGGTGCGTCGTCGACGACCTGCACCGGGCTCGGGGGGTGGGTCGGTGACCCTGCGCGACGTCCTCCGGGCCCTGTCGTGGGGCGGGGCACAGGGGGGCCGGTGCAGGGATACCGACCCCCTGCTGCGCCTCGTCGTAGGGCTCCCGTGCGGCCCCGTAGGGGTGCCCGAGGGGGCCGTCCCCGCCTATGTGCAGCGCACCATCGCCCGCCGTGCTGCGATGCAGCACCTCGACGAGCTGTGCTTCTGGCACCTGCTCCTCATCGAAATACCACCAGACTCCCGGGCAATCACAGCCGCCCGGCGAACTCTGCATGTCCGCCTACGCAACGATCAGGTGGCGGACGATCAGGCTGTGTTGAAGACGGCAAACGGAGGATGAATGAAGCCATGCAAAATCGACGGCTGCGACCAAGAGGTAAAGAACGACTCCCGTTCGGGAATGTGCCACCAGTGCTCAAGTTCGCTCTATTACTGGCAGAAGAAGCGGCCCGCACAGGTGCTTGCCCGCAGGGGCAGGCTGCAGAAGTACACGAATCGGCTCGGGGAGTTCTTCAATGACGAAGGAAAAAGAGAAAAGCCCCAGCCAGTCAAGCTCAAAGGGCGCGCAAGAGCAGACCGTAGGCCCGCTAACGCAACTACTCATTAAGTCACGGCAGCGGATCGTGGACCCCCGGGCTTTCACCCGGGGGGCCTACGCAAGGGACGCCACGGGCAACCCAGTCAATGTGCTCGACCCGGGCGCGGTGTGCTGGTGCGCCGTGGGCACGCTTGAGTGCGAGGCCAAACGCTCGACACCTTCATGGGAGCCGATGCCCGGCAAGCCTCCGAAGTCCAACAATCTTTACCATGCGGCGCACGACTTGCTTGAACAGGCGGCGGCGCAGTTACTCAAGACCGTGCACACACACGCGACGGAGGAGCAAAAGAAGCGCTACTCCATCACGGCGTTGGCCGATGGGGCGGGGCACGCCCGGGCCATAGCCATGTACAACAAGGCGATAGGGCTCGCCAAGGGGAAGTAAGATGAACATCGACATCGCGGGGTTGCCTAAATACGCCGTGGTCGCGGCTCTATGGAGCGCGGCACGGGCGCAGTCGGTCTTCGACCATAAATCGGCGATGTCCGAAACCCGGGCTCGGGAAGTGGCCGATTTCGTGATGGCGTCCAGCTTGCCGGGCGACCGGCTCGACTGGGTGGACGGTCGAGTCATGAAAGTGGACGTGCGATATGACAGTTTCGACCCGGTGTTCTATGACCGGGACAACGGCGGGGAAGGCCACGCCGCGCGAGTGATTGAGAGATTACGTCAATACAACAAGGTACCTGAACATGTCAAACAGCAGAAAATACCCGAAGTGGACCCGGGCTCGCCGGGCCAAGTTCATGGCCACAGTCAAGGCCAAGACCCACACGAAGCGGCTATTTCGCAGTGGGAGAGCGACGGTGGACCCGCCAAGCCCGACGAGGGCTCACACGACGCGTGACGCCATCGTCCTCCTGCGCCAAGCGCGGGACGCGGTAATGGAGCGCATCCGGAACCGGGACCTGAAATCGCCCGATTCCGCCCATTTGCTTGCGATGCAGGCACTCAACACACTGGAGGGCGGATGACGCCAGAAGCAGGCACAACAAGCGACGACATCTTTGCTGAACTCTTGAAGGCCACTAATGCGGTCCACGAGGCGGAGAAGATCGAAAGCCAAGCCCGGAGCGTGCACATTAGTGCACGCAACCGGTTATCTGACGCGCAGAAGGCGGTAGACAACTTCGTCATGAAGCTGCACGCTGATGCGCCACTGGAGTCACCATGGGCAGAGAAAATCCGGCGCGACCGGGAAGCCGCAAGCGACCTGTGAACGCGCAAGTAGTTGACATCCCTATCACTCCGCCTGAGGCCCTTGCGGGTCTCCGGTGCGAGGAGGCGAACCTGTACGGGATTATGGCCCCGGGCCCGGACCCCAAAAGCCCGGAACCCTGCGGGGAGCAGGTCGTGGCCATCGTGTGGCATGGGAGGCCGGGCGAGCGCCAGTACGCCATGTGCTACGGGTGCGCGGACCACAACGTTCGCAACAGGTCGGGCCGCTTGCTGCTGGTCACCAACGCCCAGCTTCGCATGAAGCTGGCGCACAACGAGTACGACGGGAGGGCGGACACATGAGCGCGGTATTTTGGCCAGCAAAAGAACAGCTACCGGGGCTCGACGACGAGTACGCAGAAGTGGCGGGCACCATGCCTGTCGAAGGATCGCTAGCGGAGGTAAATAGGGTGGCTTACGCCCCCGATCCTCGCTTCCCAACGAACGGTTTCCTGATCATCAGCTACAAAGATGGGAGTGACACCCGTTTCCGAATGAAGAAGTCCACAGCTGAAAAACTGAACACGATTATGCGGACGATGTTGCCTTATCCAATCAATATCGGAAAGGCTGAACAGCGAAAGTACGAAGAGCAGTACATGGGAGCATTCAGATGAAAGGTAAAGACGGACAAATCTTCGTGTTCGGCTCCAACCTCGCGGGCATCCACGGGGCCGGTTCTGCCAAGGAAGCGCACGTGAACTGGGGCGCGGAGTGGGGCGTGGGCTCCGGGCCCACCGGGCGTGCGTTCGCGATCCCGACCAAGCCCGCGCCTTATCAGCCTTCGCTGCTGGTGGAGCACATTGCGCAATACGTGGCCACGTTCATGGACTACGCGCGCTTGCACCCCGAGCTTGAGTTTCATTGCGTGCGGATCGGGTGTGGCAAGGCGGGATACACCGACCGGCAGATGGCCCCGCTGTTCAAGGATGCCCCTTTGAACGTGTTTTTACCCTTTGAGTTCAATTTTGTGCTCGAAAGAGCGACGGAGGCAATATGAAAGAGATGATGATTCGGTGCTGCTGCGACTGTGCGAAAATCGGCACGGTACCGGTTCCCGAAGGTGCGGAGCCCGGGAAGATGATCATCTTGAACGGCTTGGAGTTCGAGGTGGCCCCAGTCTTCCACCCCTTTGACGGCGTGCCGAAAGGGTTCGCATTGAAGTCGCGGGACTACCCCCTCAGGGACGAGGTTCGCATCCCTGGCTTCAAGCCGCACGAGACGGACGGGGACTCGCCCGACAAAGACTTGGCCATGCGCCACAAGGTGGACTTGGCCCTGATGACGGCTAAATAACTTCCAATAAAGGAGATCAAGATGAGGGACAAAGATGCACGCTCCCGCGATCGCGAGAGCCAGCAGCAGAATTTCGCGGGCATGTTTCTGCGCCCGGCCCCCGTGCGCCCGAGCCCGAGGGTCCGGGCCCATAAAGGCAAAGCGGCAGCACCCCCGCCGACGTTTTACCGCATGCTGCGGCGTGGGACGTTCAGCGCTGAGCAGGAGACGCCCAACCAGTACGTGCGGCCCGGGCAGGAGGTGTATTACTACACCTTGCAGGTGGTGTGGTCCGGTGACGTGAAGCTCGACTATCGAGACTTCATAATCGACAACGGCGATCTCACGCAGTTCATCGCCAACATGAAGCTCATGGGCTCAGGCGAAATGATGATGCGGGCCATCATGGAGCAGGTGAACATCCGGCTGATCGAGTTGGGCATCGCTCCGCTGGCCTGCAAGATCACCGTACGGGGTTCAAGGGAAGAGCCCACCGCCGAGGCGTACTTGGAGTACACGCAGGCTGAACCCAAGCACATGGCGTTACTGAGCTAGTTTTTACAACCAAGGAGAAGATCGATGCCTGTGTTCAACATCCTCGCCATCAAGGTGACACCGCGTCTGGACCAAATCCAGCCGCAGCCGCCGTTGGAAGAGATCATCGTCCCGCCCGAGACCATCGTGGCGGCGGATGAAAAGCGCGCTGAAATGGCGCTGGCCCGCAAGATTCCGGAGGGGACCGACTTGACCCTCGTGAAAATTGCGGTTGTCGCGATCCCGGTCAAGTGACGGGGTACGACAAGAAGGTAATGGCGTGGGGGTCAGGACTGTTTGTCCTGGCCCTCATTCTGCGTTTAGCTTCAGGAGGACCGTGATGGAACCGACAGACGTTTCAGTAAAGCCGCCGATCATCGAGCCGCTGCATGCTGGCGACGGCGTGTATCTTTCGTTCGACGGATACCACATCAACATCGCCGTTAACCACCACGAAAGACACGCGGTGGCGCTTGAACAGTCGGTGTGGGCGCAGGTGGTGCGCTACGGACAACGGCTCGGGTGGAAGCCGTAATGGGCCTCCGCATACCGCGACACATGGAAGTGTACCGAAGAAAGCTCCCGGGATCGGGCGGGGCTGGAAATCACGCAAACGGTATGTTTGAGATTCCGTCTCGGGGCCTGCGCATCGTTATCTCCGATGGTGGGGACTGGGACCACGTTTCAGTGTCCCGGCAGGAGCGATGCCCGACGTGGGAGGAAATGGAGTGGGTGAAGCGCGAGTTCTTCGAACCCGGGGACTGCTGCATGCAACTGCACGTGCCGACAGCCGAGCACCGCAACAATCACCCTTTCTGCCTCCACATATGGAGGCCGCACCACGCGGCAATACCGATGCCCCCGCTGTTCATGGTATGAAGATGTGGGCCCTCGGGCTGCTGGCCCTGTGCGTGTGGCTCAAGAGCCGACTTGATCCCAACAATGATGCCTTCCGGATGCACGAGCGCCGAGGTTGGCACTTCTGGAAGGCCCCCGTGGTGCCAATAAGGAAAAAGAAGAAATGACTGTCCACTTCGTCCCTGTGAACGAGCCCGAGATTGCGTACCTGCTCACGCTACTTGAGCACGACGAGACCGACCTGAACTCCCAGTTGGGTCCGGCCATCGTTCAGAACCGGCACGGGGATTTAGCCATGCTCCGTGCGTCCCTACACCGAGTACAGCTTCTCAAGCACAAGCTGGACCCCAAGCACCCCGCCCCCAAGGGGGCATGACGCGCGCGAGCGGAACCGATTGACGGGGGATACCCCCGCGTGCTCGAATGCGCGTCGGAGGCCGCCGACTCGGGGTCGGGGGCGGGAGGACGGTAGCGATGGCGAAACGCGGGGGAAGCGCACCAGAGGGTGTGCAGACTTTCAACACACCAAGGGCTTTGGTGTTCTACCATATGGGAGGCGAGTACTCCCACTGGGAGGTAGGAATTGGGTGGTTTGAGCTACACCGGTATCCCGCAGAATCGGGGTCAAAACATCTCCCCCCACAGCTCAAGTATTTCCACTTCATTCACTCCGACATTCTCGTTGGGGCGATCTACCACAGATTCCCGGGCAGCGAAAAGAAGTACGTCAACGGCATGCCCGTCACGGTGCGAACCACCACCGAAGAGTTTGAAGACTACTTACGCCGCAAGGTGTGGACGCAGAAGTCCGCCAATGCCGAGGTATTCAGGCTGCTGGGTTTGAAGAAGCCCGCACAGGCAGCGACCGCAGCGACAGCGGAGGTGGGCGAGCACCTCAACGAACTGTACGCCCGGGTATCCGAAGTTATGGAGCTGCCCGAAGAGGAGGTGCGCAAGAAGTACGCCCACCTGAACCCGGGTCTCCAAGCCATGAATTTACGTAACCGCCTGCGGGCACGAGGGAAAGTCGTATGAGCACACTTAGTTTTTCGGTCGCGCTGCACCTACTCAAGCAGGGCAAGCGGGTGGCCCGTTCGGGTTGGAATGGCAAGGGCATGTGGTTGTGCCTGTCGCCTGGGGGCATGACGCCCTACGACAAGTTTTGGGCCCCACACAACCGGTGGTTCGCCGAGAACCAGCCAGACAAGCAGGCAATGGTGGCTCCTTACATCACCATGAAGACGGCTGATGACAAGATCGTCCCGTGGCTGGCCAGCCAGACCGATCTGCTGGCGGAGGACTGGGAGGAGCTGGCGTGAGCGAAGGCCAAACAAGTACACTTGCCGAGGCATGGAAGCATAAATACAATGTGCTCCAAGGCAAATACAACGCAGAGACCCGTGAGCTGCGGCAGGCGCTTATGCACAGGGACGCCTCAAACAGGAACCTGAGGGTGGAGCTAAGTCGGTTGGGGACGAGGGCCAAGATAGCCGAGACCGAGCACGCCTATTGGAAGGGACACTCCACACGTCTTGGTATTGCTGCGAGCGTTCTGGCCGTTTTGGCACTGGCGCTGTGCGTGCTGGTTCACAAATACCACGAGCGCCCCGAGGCGTGCCCGCCGATCGCGTGGGACCCGAACATCATGCAACTGCCTCCAACCTACATCGAGGCGCATCCGGCTCAGCCGACGGTGGAGTTATGATGAAACAAGACGCAGCGCAGGCGTTGAAGCGCGCGTGGTCCCGCAGCGGGTCCCGTCGCGCCGCAGACGCAGGACTCAAGACCGGGCGCGTGAACCCGAAGACGTTCAGCTTCCGCATGGAAAAGGTACCGGGGTACGTGTTCTACCCGTACGACGGCAAACGAATCGAACGAGTTCAATAGGGAGACAACAGTGAAGTATGAGGCATTGATGGCAGCGTTGGTGGGCGGGGTGCACGAGTCGCTGCCAATGACGGCGGAGTCTTACGAACACCTCGCGCGCGAGTTCGACGTGGAGTACCACGCCTATTTCGACGATCGAGACGTGTATTCTGACCTTCTTGAGGCACCAACGAAGGCGGGTTCACCCCACCTGCTCTTCCACCGCCCCTGCTACGCGAAAGTGATGGACACGGTGCGCAGGCTGCGGGCCCCGAAGAACATGGACAAGGTGTACATGCTGGAAGGCTTGGCAGCGATCAGCGCGGTGGAAGACCACTGCATCCAACTCGCCCATCAGGATCAGCACCAGCTGTCGATGATCCAGGCTTCCACGAACCGTGCGATTTGGCAGGGGGCGAACGCCTTGTTCTCCATGGCGCTGGCCATCAGGCCCAAGAGCGCCGAGTGGATGGACTGCACGAACACGTGGATCAAAGGCACAGCCGCCGCTGTCACTTGCATCGCGGTGCTTCGCGTGCGCCGCACCCACCCGGATGAGCTGCTGTTCAACGAGCCCGACCGGTTGGACGTGCACCCGATGGACTTCGCCAACCGCATGATGGAGCGGCAGGCCGAGACGGCGGAAGTCATCAAGAACCTGTTCGCGTGGAAGCCAAGTGCGACTCCGGCTTAAGTTCTCGGCACTGGAGCGGCTGGTCAAGGGCTTCGTAGTCCTGACCCGCAACTTCAAGACGCCCTGCTGGATGTGGCTGGGGTCAACCTGCAATAAGGGCTACGGCATGATCCGGGTCGACGGCAAGTCGCGCCGTTGCCACATCGTGCTGTGGGAGATTGCGGCCGGGCGTCGCGTCCGTAAGGGATACACGCTCGACCACCTCTGTCGCACCACAGTCTGCTGCCGCCCTTCGCACATGGAAGAAGTGACACGATCAGTCAACACGGCTAGGGGCAACCGGGCCAACCCGCGTTCCACTGAACACCTGAGGAAACATCATGGGCTTCGGCGGCAATGATGGATGCGTAAAGACCGGGCCCTCGCTCTACGGTGAGTGCCCTTTTCATCCCAGAGAATCGATGCTCCGGTATAAAACGTGCCTCCTTGAGGGGCTGAGGAGAGAGAAGGTGCCTGAGACCAAGACCTGTGATTTGATCGGCTGTGCCGTGATTGTGGCTGAGGGCAAGCGCTTCTGCTCGCCCGAACACGAGAAAGAGGCCACTGTAGGTTACGAGTTTGTCGACCACCCCCGACATTACAACGAGCATCCGGGCGGCATTGAGTGCATCGACGTGATCGAGCACATGACACACAACATCGGCGCAGCCGTCAAGTACCTGTGGCGCGTGGGCTTGAAGCCCGGTGAGGGGTACAAGCGCGATTTAGAGAAGGCCAAGTGGTACATTAACCGCGAGATCGAGCGGTTAGACAAGGCGAAGAAGTGAACGAAAAGGTCGTATTTCTTGCTTTCACGAACCCCAAGAAGCTGGAGCAGGACTGGTGTGACGCCCTGTCTTGCAAGGTCTGCCGCAATAAAACGTACACGCTCACGTGGATGGGGGACGAGGCTTTCCCCCTCCTGCGGTGTGCCGCGTGCGGCAACCATGCGGGCTACTGGGGGTTTGCGGGCGACACCCCGCCCGACGTCGGGGCACCAGAAGAAAGCGCCCCGCCAGCATGAAGCTAAAACTAACTAACGGTCATCAATCCAGTTGGGGTCTGCATGCCCCCTTCTGGAGGGGCCGGGAATGGCTACTGGCATACATGGGGCGCTTTCTTGTGGTGGATCACTGGAGATAATGAACATGGAAAAGAATGAACCCGCCGTACCCGGCGAGCCCAACTTCACGGCCCATGAGGTGAAAGTCCTCAACGCGGGGTTCGTGCGGCTGGTTGACTGGATGGGCAGCGATGTTGACATCGTGCGGGCGGCGCGCGTGTCCTACCAAGCCGCGTGGCGAGCGGGAAAGGACGAAGGTTCCGATGCCAAGCTGATCCGGTCGTTGATCAAGCGCGGCCACACGTCGCCGTTCGAGCACGTGGTGTTGAAATTCGACGTGAGGGCCCCGATTTTCGTCTTTCGCCAGTGGCACCGCCATCGCGTGTGGAGCTACAGCGAGGCGTCAGCCCGGTACAGCGAACTCGACATGGGCTTCTACGAACCCGAGCGCGAGAACATCGGCGCGCAGTCTATGACCGAAAAGCAAGGGCGGGTGACAGAAAACTGGGCCCCCGAAAACGCGACGATGAACGCCACTGCCGTGCAGTCAATCATTCGCGACCACAACAGCGTGGCGCAGCGAACCTATCGGCAACTGCTCGAAATGGGCGTGGCCCGGGAGCTGGCGCGGGTCGTGCTGCCAGTATCAGCCTACAGCCAAATGTTCGGAACAGTCAGTCTGCACAACCTGTTCAACTTCATCCGGCTACGCTCGGACTCCCATGCGCAGTACGAGATTCGGGTGTACTCGGACGCGATGCTCAAGCTGGCGAAGCACGTGGCCCCGATCGCCGTGCAGGAGTTCATCAACAAGAACTGGCCAGAGGGGGACAATCCGGAGTGAAGAAGAAGTCTCCACTTGCTCAGCGGCTCGAACTGCTCTTTAAGGACGAGCCCAACCCTCGATGGAAGCGTGATAAGACCTATTTCACGCCCTCGCTCGGGGGGCGTCGTACCTGCCAGCTATCGGCTAATGCGACGCAGTTTTTGATCGATCGCATCTGTGGCCGGAATTCAAAAAGCCCCACGTTCATCTTGATCGAACCCGAAGGAGACATCAGGTTGGGCGGGGTACAGGTATTTGAAGATTGGGTCATGGCGGTCAAGATCGCCCTCGACGAGGGTGTGTACATCTACAACGCGCGGACCAAAAAGTGCAGCCGCCCAGTGTGGGCCGTGGTACTCGAAGAACGTGATTTCATGAACATGACCTTCGAGCCGGTGCGCCTGATCGCCGACAAGAAGACCTACGCCGAAAAGCTGCCGAAAGTGACATCACGGCTTTTTGCACTAGAGGATCGATGAGCCTCATTGGACATTACGGTCGCGACGGCCATTATGACGACAAGGGACACTGGCAGCGAACGAAGTTTTGCTTCGTGTCCTGCGGGGCGCGGTGCACCTGCGGGCCCCCGGGCGGGGTCTACTACAACCCGCTCTACGACAAATCGAAGGAGGAAGGACGTGACGACGACACAGCAGGCGATGGACGACGCGAGACGCAAGCATCTGGAGGCGGAGCTGGTGAGGATAGCACGTGAGTTGGCGGAGCACACACGCTCCCCTGCCTACGCGATCCCCTACAAGAACGCGGCCAACAAGTTCGTTTACGTGGTCGTCGGACCTCGAAACGCCATTCACGGTTTAGTTGCGAGGATGAAGACGAAATGACGACAATTGCAGTATTGGACACGGAGACCACGGGCTTCCAAAAGCCTGTGCTTCCCGTGCAGGTGTGCCTGATCGAGCTGGAAGGCGACGATCCGCGCGAATTCCAGGTGGGCGAGGTTTGGACCCGCACCTTCAACCCCGGGAGACCGATCGAGTATGGTGCGATGTCGACGCATTATGTTTCCAACGAAGTCGCGGCGACGTACGAACCGTGGGACCCCGCATTTCTACCGGCTGTCGACATGTTCATCGGCCACTCGATCGACTACGATTGGGAGGCCGTGGGATCACCCGCAGACGTGCGCCGGATTTGCACCTACGCAATGGCCAAACGGGCGTGGCCCGACCTGGATTCCCACAAGCAGGGAGCCGTCCTTATCCACCTGCTCGGGGCTGAAGCCGCGATCCCCTTGCTACAGTCCGCCCATCAGGCGGAGGTAGACGCTACCAACAACATGGAGCTGGTGCGCGCGTTGGCAAAGGAGTGGGACATCGCGACGTGGGACGAGTTCTACGACTTGTCCGAGACCTGTCGCATGCCGCAGACTATGCAGTTCGGCAAGTATGGGCCGGACAAGGCCAAGAACTACGCGGGCATGCCGCTAGAGGAAATGGTCGCGAAAGACGCCAGCTACACCAAATGGGTGCTGAGCCTCGACGATCTGGACCCGTACCTGCGCCGCGCGATCATGAACGTGAAGGAGGGACTATGAAAGACAAAGAAGGGTGCATCACGGCGCTACTCGGCCTCGTGCTAATACCGCTAGCGGTCATGTGGAAAGGCTTCGTACTTTCGAAGCTATGGGGTTGGTTCATCGTGGACAAGTTCGAACTCCCAGCGCTGACCATCGCGCAGGCGATCGGGCTGGCGATCGTCGTGGGCATGTTCACGTACACACGGTCAAAGGACGACGAGGAGTGGATGCCGTACGTCATCGCGTTCGTCGGTCCGTTGATGAGTCTGTTCGTGGGCTGGATCGTGCAGTTCTGGACATGAGCATGAACTACGAGCCAGTAGCACCGGGCATGGAGTGTGACTTGAGCGAGACCGCCTTGGAAGAAGCGGCTCCCAAGCTTGGGCCCGCCTTCACGTACGATCTTCATGTGTGCATCGCGGACATCGCAAGGGCACGCAGGCTCGTGCGTACGATGGGGGCGGACACGCAGACGCACCCTTTCGCCCCCCACATCAACGTCCTCATCGACCCCGAGTACAACATGCGGGAGTGGTCGATCCACGCCAATGGCAAGGCGTTGGGGTCAAAGGGGGTAACGTGAGCACGATGTTTAAGATCATCATTGCCCAAGGCGATGAGCGGTTGGGGCGTTTGGAGCTGAACGTCATGGCGACAGACATGGTGACCGCGATCGGCAAGGCCATACAATTTGCCAAGACCGAGGGCGTTCAGCACTTGGGCCCCGACAACAAGCCCCACGAGTGGCGACCGATCGAGTGCTACGAAGAGCACCGGGGAGTGCTGGAATGAGGAGAACACCAATGAGCGAGTGGCGCGATCACTTGAAACCGCAGCATCGGGGAGAACCTACAATGGCCGAAGGCAACGCAGCAAAACTGATGGACCTATTCGTAGGTTCGCAAACACGCAGCTACCGCCACGTGAAGACATCTGGCCCCGGGGAACTGATCAAATGGCAATTTACGGGCGGCCAGTATGGCTACGGGGTGGAGGACGTCCGCAAACACTTGGCCGGGGAGGTGGGCTTAGCGCTAGTCCCCGAGCTACCCGATAATAAGGTGCGATTCGCAGTGATGGACATCGACAAAAAGGGCGAGATAGTCCCGATCGCGAAGAAGATCGAGGAAGAAGGGTGGCCTTTGGTCGCGTGCCAAAGTAAGCGAGGAGGAGTTCACGTGTACTACTTCCTACCTCAAGAGGAGGACGCTGGGGAAGTGGATGCTGCGATGCGTGGGTGGGCTACGGACTTGGGGCATTCTCCCGAAGAACCCGGTGTCGTCGTGCGTTCCCACAACTGTATCCTCCTCCCTTATTTCCACGCAGATAAGACGGACCGGTACGCCTACAACAGGGGTCGCAAGCTGGACTTTGACTCTTTCGTAGCCCTTGCCCGACACAAGCGGGAGGAGGCGTAGGTGG
>Ga0214473_10003598_pt1 | contig 18740 bp, 12 predicted proteins | sample RVTome_7_FD_203509 | JGI IMG/M metagenome (GOLD analysis project Ga0214473, IMG submission 203509) | Soil microbial communities from uranium-contaminated site in the Upper Colorado River Basin, Wyoming, United States - RVT98D197 | ecosystem: Environmental > Terrestrial > Soil > Contaminated >... | reverse complement strand
ATCGTCTCAGTCGCCGGCCTCATTCTGCTGTTCGACTGTGTCGCCGTGGTCGCCGGCCTTGCCGCGGCGGTCACGAACGGGATGAGCAGCGCGCACTACTTCGACATCGTCCTCCGCTCGCTGAGCCTGAAGGACGTCTGGCTCACGCTCGCCAAGGGGCTCGTTTTCGGGACCGTGATCGGCGTGGTGCCGAGCTTCCACGGCCTGGGCGTGCAGCGGGGCCCGACGGGCGTCCCGATCGCGTCGAGCGAGGCCGCGCTGGGCAGCATCGTCCTGATCTTCATCTGCTCGGCGCTGTTCGTGGCCGTGACCCAATGACCGTTCCCCTCGTCTTCGAGGACGTCCGCCTCGAAGGTGCGCGGCCCACCACCGTGTCGCTGACGGTGCCCCCGCACCGCGCGGTCTCCGTGGTCGGCGAGGTCGCGAGCGGCCTCGGTCGACTGGCGCCCATCGCGCTGGGGCTCGAAGCCCCGGACGGCGGCCGGGCGCTGCTGTTCGGGGAGCCGGTGGCCGCCATGTCGCGACGCGCGGCGCTCGCCTTCCGCCGGCAGGCGGGATACGTTCCCGAGGGCGACGGCCTGCTGCAGAACCTCTCGCTGGCGGATAACGTGGCCCTGCCCCTGCAGTTCGGCAGCCCGCTCTCGGCCCGGGAGGTGCGCAGCCGGGTCCGGGTGATCCTGGGCGCGTTTCGCCTGGCCGAGGTCGGTGGGCTCCGCCCCTCGGAGGCGGACGACGAGCAGCGCCGCCGCGCGGCGTTCGCCCGGGCGTTGGTCTTCGACCCCCGGCTCGTGATTCTCGACCAGCCGTTCGACGGGATCGGTCTCGGAGCAGCCACCGAGTTGCTCGACCTGGCTCGCGGGGGTGAGACGGCGGACGGGCCCCGCCGCTCCGTCCTGGTCACGAGCCAGGCCCTCCCCGACCGGCTGCGGTTGCGCTTCGAGGAGCGCTACCGTGTGGGCCGCGGCACGCTGCGGCCGGACTCGTGAGGAGACAGTGAACACCCAGCGGACCGACTTCCTGGTGGGCCTCTTCATCCTGATCGCGATCGGGGTCCTGGTGGGCATGGCCATCGTCACGAGCGGGCTCGGCGAGCTGCGCGCGACGTATTACGTGCGCACGCCGTCGGCCGAGGCGCTCAGCCAGGACACCCGGGTCGTCCTTCGCGGGCTCGACGTGGGCCGGCTGCGGGATATCAACCCGGTTGTGGACTCCGCGAGCGGGGCGCTCACGTTCCTGGGCCGTCTCTCGGTCCGGGAACGGTTCCCGAACGGGACCGAGCTGCGCCTGCCCCGGGGCACGCGGGCGGAGATCGTCCAGCCGACCCCCATCGCGCCGGCCGTCGTGGAGCTCGTGATGCCGGAGGCCCCCGGCATCCGCGGATATCTCGAGGCGGGCGACACCATCGAGGCGGTCCGCCCGCCCGGGGTGCTGGACGCCCTCACCGAGATGGCGGGCGAGCTGCGCGGCGAGCTCCAGGCCGCGCTCCAGGAGACCCGCGGCCTCCTCGTACGCACCACCGCGGCCGTCGAGGACACCCGCGGGCTCATGGCCACGAACGGGCCCCTCGTGACGGAGGTGCTGACCCGGCTGGCGTCGAACCTGGAGCGGTCGGACCGGCTCCTGGCGGATGTCCAGCCGCGCGTGGGACCCCTGAACGACTCGATCGTGGCCACCCTGGGCGACACCCGGAAGACCCTGCGGCGCGCCGACTCGGTGCTCCGGGTGGCCGGGGAGATCGCCATCGAGAACCGGGCCTACGCCAAGGAGATCGCCGAGCGCCTCTTGCGCACGGCCGTCGTCCTCGAACATTTCAGCGACCAGATCAGCCGTCGTCCCGCACGACTGCTGACTGGGGTGACGCCTCCCCCAGACTCCCTGCTGGCGCCGCGGGATTCCGTGCGGCCCGACTCGACGCGAGGTCGTTCGTGAAGTTCCTCCTCCTGCACGCCCCTACGTTCGACCCGGCGCCGTTCGCCGACGCGCTCGAGGCGGAGCAGGTCGCGGTTCGCCGCATCTCGATGCCCGGAGAGCTCACGACCGGGAACGCCCCCACCACCCTCGTGCTGGACCCCGGCAGCCGGGACCGGTTCCCGGTGAAGGCGTTGCGGCAGTTCGTGAACAACGGCGGCGCGCTCGTCGCCCTCGGCGCGCCCGACGAGACCGACGTCCCCGAGCGACTGCCCGCGGAGCTGGCCTCGGCGTTCCTCCCGTCGCAGCCGGGCCGCCGGCAGTTCCTGATCGCGCTGCGGTCGTCGTACCGCGAGGCCGCCGCCCGCACCGAGGCCGCGCGGGCGCGGAGCGAGGCGGCGAGCCGCACCAAGGAGCTGGGCGAGCTCACGCGGATCGGGATGGCCCTGTCCACGGAGCGGGACCTCGACACCCTGCTCGAGCTGATCCTGTCGCAGGCCCGGGCACTCACCGACGCCGACGCGGGGAGCCTCTACCTGGTCGAGTCCGCCGAGGACGGCACCAAGCGGCTGCGCTTCAAGCTCGCGCAGAATCACTCGCGCCCCGAAATCCCCTTCGTCGATTTCACGATCCCGATCAGCAAGGCGAGCATCGCCGGGTACGTCGCCAGCACGAGCGCGCCACTCGTCCTGGACGACGCCTATGAGCTGCCGGCCAACGTCGAGTACTCGATCAACCGGTCGATCGACGAGAAGTACGGGTACCGCACCAAGTCCATCCTCACGATCCCGATGTCGGACCACAAGGATCAGATCATCGGGGTGCTGCAGCTGATCAACCGCAAGACCGCCGCCGATCTGGTGCTCAGCACGCCGGCCGATTTCGAGCAGCAGGTCGTGCCGTTCAGCGGGCGTACCGTGGAGCTGGTGTCGTCACTCGCGGGGCAGGCCGCCGTCGCCATCGAGAACAGCGAGCTCTACCAGAGCATCGAGCGGCTGTTCGAGGGGTTCGTCAAGGCGGCGGTCATCGCCATCGAGCAGCGGGACCCCACCACGTTCGGCCATTCCGGACGCGTGGCCACGATGACGGTCGGGCTCGCGCAGACGGTGGATCGCGCGGGCGACGGCGCCTACAAGCACGTTGCGTTCTCCCGGGAAGAGCTGCGCGAGCTCCGCTACGCGGGGCTGCTCCACGACTTCGGCAAGGTGGGCGTCCGGGAGCAGGTGCTGGTCAAGGCCAAGAAGCTCTATCCGCCGGACCTTTCGCTCATCAAGCAGCGCTATGCCTTCATCCGGCGCACGTACGAGGGCGACTACGAGCGCCAGCGGGCCGATTTCCTGGAGCAGCACGGTCGCACCAACTACGAGGCGTTCCTCGCGGAGCTGAAGCGCCAGCAGGAAGCGCGGCTGGCGGACCTGGATCGCTTCATGAAGCTCGTGGGCGAATCGAACGAGCCCACCCTGCTGCCCGAGGGGAACTTCGAGGAGCTGATCCGCTACGCCGATGCCCGCTTCCAAGACCTGGAGGGCAAGCACCAGCCGTTGCTCACGGACGATGAGGTCCGGTACCTGACGATCCGCAAGGGCAGTCTCGACGAGCAGGAACGACTCGAGATCGAGAGCCACGTGTCGCACACCTACTGGTTCCTGCTCAACATCCCGTGGACGAAGGAGCTCGCGAACGTCCCGACGATCGCCTACGGGCACCACGAGAAGCTCGACGGCCGCGGGTATCCGCGGAAGGTGACCGGCGATCAGATCCCCATCCAGACCCGGATGATGACGATCGCCGACATCTTCGATGCGCTCACCGCCTCCGACCGGCCGTACAAGCGCGCCGTCCCGATTCCCCGGGCGCTCGACATCCTGAGCGAGGAAGTGAAGGACGGCATGCTGGACGGGGAGCTATTCCGGCTGTTCCACGAGGCCAGGGTCTTCGACAGACTGAACGACGAGGCCTGACCATCGGCGCGACGGCGACGCCGCGCCCCATCCATCCCATGTCCAGGCCGCTCCGGTTGCTCCTCGCCTGCCTGCTCTGCGTGGGCGTCGTGGTCGGCCTCGCCCTACTGATCCAGGCCTTCACCGGCCGACCGGCGGAGCAACCCCCGTGACGTCCGCGAGCCCCACAGCGTCGAGCAGCCGAGTGAACCGTGGATCGGCGCGGAGGGGGTCCAACCGCGGGTTGTTGCGGAGCAGGGCGATCTCGTCGGCATGGCGCCGCCGCGCCTCGTCCAGCCAGACAAAGGCGGAGTCCACCTCGCCCAACGCCGCGTAGATCTCCGCGAGGGCTCCGGGAGAGACGTAGACCCCACTGCTGAGACCGTGGAGCTGCGCCAGGAGCCGGCGGGCCTCCATGGGCCGCCCGCTTCGGGCAGCCGCGACGGCCAGCGGCTCCCGGCCCTGGCGGCCGTCCGACAGTGCGAGCGCGCGCGCGAACTCCGCAATCGCGCGTTCGTACTCCGACTGCTCGAGCAGCGCCCAGCCGAGGCCCAGGTGCGCCTGGATGAAGTCCGGATGGAAGCCGAGGATCAGGCGGTACTGCGCAATCGCTTCCGGGAACCGATGCGCGAAGTACAGGCGATGCCCGAGGCTGGTGCCCGTCATGGGGGAGAGCGGATCCAGCTCGTGCGCGAGCCTAACGGACGCGATGGCCTCCGCGTGGCGCCCGAGCGTTTCGAGGTTTATCGCATACCACTGCCGCGCGGTCGCGTAGCTCGGACTGAGATCGATGGCCCGTTCCAGCTCGCGGCTCTTCTCCGCCCAGCGCCACTCGTAGCGACCGCGCACGACCGCCAGGGACGCATGGGCCTCCGCCAGCAGGCTGTCGATGTCGAGGGCCTTGAGCGCCGCGGCGCGCGCCCGCGGGTACGCTTCCTCGGGCGGCGCCAACGACTGATGGCCGAGGATGATGTACGCGTCCGCCAGACCGGCGTATGCGAGCGCGAAGGTGGGGTCACGCTCGATGGCCCGCTCGAAGAGCCGGATCGCGGCCCACGTCCCTGCCTCGTCACGTTTGTTCCACGCGTATCGGCCTCGCAGATACCACTGGTAGGCCTCGACGTCCACCGAGCGCCGAGTGACATCCCGGCCTTGATCTTCCCCGCCGTCTCGCACCCGCATTCCGTGCGCGATCGCGTGGGCGATCTCCTCCTCCATGGCAAGCAACCCGGGCTCCGGTCGGGCAAAGTGCTCGCTCCAGAGCGCGTGCCCATCGGTCGTGCGGACCAGCTCCACCTGCAGGACCAGCCGGCCGCTGAGCTCCTCGGCGCTCCACACGACCACCGCATCTACCCCGAGCTCGCGCCCCAGCGCCACGGGGTCGGCCGTCCGCCCCTTCAACCGGAAGGCCGTGCTTGGAGCGAGTACCCTCAGTCTGGGCGTGCGCGAGAGAGTGCGGATCACGCTCTCGGTGATTCCGTCCGCGAGATACTCGACGGTCGAGTCCGTCGTGGCATTCTTGAGGGGGAAGACAGCGAGTGTCGACGTGTGGCGCTCGGGCCACAGCCAGGTTGTCACGAGGGCCGCGACAACCAGGGCGCTGACGCCAAGCGCCACCAGCCGCGGCCGTGTCACGGCCGGTGGGGCATGGGCCGCGGACGGTGGCGTTCCGGCCGCCGCGACCACAGGCGGTGCGGTAGCCTCCGGAGACCCCACGCGGTCCCGAATTCCCTGCATCACAGCCCGGGTCTCCGGAGCCGGCAGGGCATCGTGCTCCTGCCGCAGGCGGCGGGCGAACTCCTCGTAGGCACGGAGCGCGCCCGCTCGATCCCCCAACTCGTCGAGAAAGCCGACGAAGCGCGCCAGGTCCGCCTCGTCGTTCACAGCCAGCGAGGCGGCGCGGCGCGCGAGCTCCACCGCGCCCACTCTGTCGCCCTCGCGCTTGCACGCCTCCGCCCTGGCCCAGGCGACCACGCCGGCCCGCCGGCGCAGCCCGGCCCGCTGTTCGTCCAGCCAGCGCTCGAACTCGGGTGCTGCGTCCGCCACGAAGACGCCGTCCAGGAACTCCCCCCGATACAGCTCCAGCGCCTCGGCATCAGCCCCCGCCTCGCAGGCGGCGAGGAACGCCACGGCATCGCACCAGAGCATGGTGCGGTCCACACCGATCTCTTCCTCACCTCGGGTCAGGATGACGCCCTCGCCGAGGGCGCGCCGCAAGAACCGCAGCGCTTGGCGAAGGGCGCCGCGCGCATGTTCGGCATCGAGTTCCGGCCAGAGGAGGGCGACGACGGTGTCGCGTCGGCGATAGCCGGACGGCCCAGCCAGGGTGAGGTAGGTGAGGAGGGCCAATCGCTTGGCCTGGGCCAGGATGGGGGTGAGCGGCCGGCCGTTGGGGTCTCTGAGATCCGGGCAGCCCAACGTCCGTAACTGCGTCACGCCAGTCAAATCACACTCGCGTCACGGGTGGATCACCCCGACCCCGTACCATGTCACCAGCCCAGTGGCTCGAATCTAGTCCCGGCGCATGCCTCCGCCAGGGAACAGCCGGCGTCCGGCCATCGGCGACCAACTGCCCGGCCCAGCCGGGTCAACTTTCACGGGAGGGGATATGCGCGCACCATCCATTCACGTCCTCGTTGCCGCGCTCGCGCTCGGTGTCGGAGCCTGCGCGGGGGAAGAATCCGACCCGGCGGCTCCGGAGCTTCAGGCCTGGGGTCCGGAGACCCCCCACTTCAATCTGGAGGTCGTGCTGCGGGGCGAGGGCTTTGGCCTGGTCAAGTTCCGCCAGCCCAATGACGCAGAATCTGTGGTCCATCTCGACACGTGGGTCCGCGATCTCGCGCCGAACACGAGCTACGGCCTGCAGCGTGCGGCGGACAACGTCGTTGACGACAACTGCACGAGCAGCTCGTGGCTCACGCTAGGCAAGGGCCCGACGCCCCAGGCCATCACGACGGACGCGAACGGCACCGGGCGGGAAGATCTCTGGCGCAGCCTCAGCGCGTTCCCCCCGGGCTCGACGTTCGACATCCACTTCCGGGTGATCGAGGTCGCCACGGGAGCGGTTGTTCTGCAGAGCGAGTGCTACCAGTTCACCATCAGCCTGTAACGGGTTGCACAGACGGCGGGGACGGTCCCGGCTCGATCCGGGACCGTCCCTAGCGCCCGAGCCCCTCGCTTCGCCCGGCAGTCACCGTCCCGCTTCGCGCAGCCTCCCCTCCCCGCCTTCCGAACCCTGCACGGCCGCGCACCGCGACGTACTTTTCCCCCGCATCGCAGGGACGGGCCCTGCCTTCACGAACGCCGCACGACGGACACCTGCACCCATGAGCGACAGCCTCTTCACGAAACAGCAACTCGAGCTGCGCGCCAAGGCACGCGACCTCGCGGACAAGGTCATGAAACCCGTGGCCGCCAAGTACGACGTCGAACAGACCTACCCCTGGGAGGTCCAGAAGGCCATCAAGGCGGCCGGGCTCTCCGGCGTGTGGGTCCCCAAGGAGTACGGGGGGATGGGCGGCGGTGTCCTCGACCTGTGCCTCGTGGTCGAGGAGTTCTCCCGCGCGTGCGGTGGCATGGGTGTGGGCTACGCCGTCAACGCGCTCGGGTCCTTCCCCATCATCGTGGGTGGAACGGACGACCAGAAGCAGCGATTCCTGCCGGGTATCGCCGCGGGCGACAAGCTCATCGCCTTCGGGCTGTCGGAGAAGGACGCCGGCTCGGACGCGGGCTCGATGCAGACCCGGGCCGAGAAGGACGGCGACGTCTGGGTGCTGAACGGCGAGAAGAAATGGAACACGGGCGGCGCGGTCGCCTCGGTGAATACGATCTTCGCGGTCACCAATGCCAGCCGAGGCGCGCGCGGAATCTCCGCCTTCCTCGTCGAGCAGGACACCCAGGGGTATCGCGTGGGCAAGCACGAGGACAAGATGGGCATCCGCTGCGTACCCGTGGTCGAGATTCACCTGGAGAACTGTCGCGTCCCGGCCGCCAACCTCCTGGGTGGCGAGGACGGCCACGGTTTCAAGCACGCCATGACCACGCTCGACCGCGCGCGGCCTGGCGTGGCGGCGCAGGCCGTGGGGCTGGCCCAGGGCGCGCTGGACCTCGCCATCGCCTACACGGGCGGCCGCAAGCAGTTCGGCCAGTCCATCAGCGCGTTCCAGGGCATCCAGTGGATGCTCGCCGACATGGCGACCCAGGTCGAAGCCGCCCGCCAGCTGGTCCACCACGCGGCGCGAGTGATCGACTCCGGGCACAAGCACATCACCAAGGTCTCCGCGATGTGCAAGCTGATGGCGACGGACGTCGCGATGAAGGTGACGACCGAAGCCGTGCAGTTGTTCGGGGGCTACGGCTACTGCAAGGACTATCCCATCGAGAAGTACATGCGGGACGCCAAGATCACGCAGATCTACGAGGGGACGAACCAGATCCAGCGGCTCGTCATCGCCCGGGCGCTGCTGCGGGAAGCGGCGGGCGCCAGCGCGTAGGGGGTCCCGGGCTGAAGCCTGGGCTCGGCCAAGGAACCGCGTCCTGAAGGACGCCGCGCAGGGACCATTCACGCTTCAGCATCCCTCCGTCCCCGCGCGTATGTTTGCTGAGCCGCGGCCGGTCCGCCGGCCGGCGGCGCTGGTTCCGGCGTTCACCATCCCTCCTGCGGCTGAGGTCGGACTCCTCATGTCATCCCGTCAGCGTCTTTCCCCTCTGTTCGTCGCCGCCAGCGCCTGCGTCCTGCTGGCGGGCCTCTCCACTCCTGACCACGCCCGTGCGCAGGGTCGCCGCGGCGCCGCCGAAGGCGACACGGCAGGGCCGCGCGACCCGTTCGCGTCCGCCGCCCGTGGCCTGCGGCTCCGCCATATCGGGCCGGCCGCCATCTCCGGCCGGATCAGCGACGTGGCCGTCGCCCCCGACAAGAAGACCTGGTACGTAGGCGTGGCCTCCGGTGGCCTGTGGAAGACCACCAACGCCGGCACCACCTTCAGCCCGATCTTCGACGGCGAGGGTTCCTATTCGATCGGCGCCGTCGCCCTCGACCCACGCAATCCGAACGTGGTCTGGGTCGGGACGGGCGAGAACAACGTGCTCCGTTCGGTATCGTATGGCGATGGCGTGTACAAGTCGCTGGACGGCGGCCGCAGCTGGACGAACATCGGCCTCAAGGCCTCGGAGCACATCGGGAAGATCCTGATCGACCCGCGCAACACCGACGTCGTCTACGTCGCCGCGCACGGTCCCCTGTTCAACAGCGGCGGCGACCGCGGGCTCTACAAGACGACCGACGGCGGCACGACCTGGAACCGGATCCTGGACGGCGGCGAGTGGGCGGGCGTCGCGGACGTCGCGATGCACCCGACCAACCCGGACATCCTCATCGCCTCGACCTGGCAGAAGGTCCGCCGGCAGTGGGGCTACATCGCGGGCGGGCCACAGTCGAGCCTCCAGCGCTCGACCGACGGAGGCGCCACGTGGACGCGGGTGCACAGCGGGCTGCCGTCGGAGGAGCTGGGACGCATCGGGCTGGCCATCTCCCCCGTGGATCCGGACGTCGTGTACGCCATCGTCGAGGCGGCGAACAACCGTGGCGGCTTCTACCGCTCGATGGACAACGGGATCAGCTGGCAGCGAATGGGCGACCACACGACCATCGGCCTGTTCTATCAGGAGATCTTCGCGGATCCCGTCAACCTGGACCGCGTCTATTCCATGGATGTGCGCACGATGGTCAGCGACGACGGCGGGCGGACGTTCCGCCCGGTCGGTGAGCAGAACAAGCACGTGGACAACCACGCACTCTGGATCGATCCAGACGACACGGAGCACCTGATCATCGGCTGCGATGGCGGCCTGTACGAGACGTGGGACGGCGGCCAGACCTATGACTGGTTCCAGAATCTCCCGCTTGCCCAGTTTTACAAGGTCGAGGTAGACAACTCGCTGCCGTTCTATCGGGTCTACGGAGGCACGCAGGACAACAGCTCGATGGGGGGGCCCTCCCGCACCCGGACCCGGAGCGGCGCGCGCAACAGCGACTGGTTCCTGACCCAGGGCGGTGACGGGTTCCAGACGCGGGTCGACCCCACCAACCCCGACATCGCGTATTCGGAGTCCCAGCACGGCGTCCTGACCCGTTTCAACCTGGCCACCGGCGAGCGCGTGAGCATCCAGCCCGATCCTGAGCCCGGCGAAGCCGGCCTGCGGTGGCACTGGGACGCCCCGCTCATCATCAGCCCGCACAGCCCGTCACGGCTCTACTTTGCCGCCCAGCGCCTGTTCCGCAGCGATGACCAGGGTGGCGGCTGGCGAGCGGTGAGTGGAGACCTGACCCGCCAGATCGATCGCAACCGGCTCAAGCTGATGGGTCGCGTGTGGAGCGTGGACGCGGTCGCCAAGAACACGTCCACGTCGCTCTACGGCAGCATCGTGACCGTGGCGGAATCGCCCATCAAGGAGGGACTGCTGTTCGTGGGTACGGATGACGGCCTCATCCAGGTGAGCGAGGACGGCGGGCAGAACTGGCGGGCCATCGAGTCGGTGTCGGGCGTACCTGACACGACCTTCATCTCTCGCGTGACCCCCTCCGCGCACGACGTGAACACCGTCTACGCGAGCTTCGACAACCACAAGGCCGGCGACTTCAAACCGTACATCGCGAAGAGCACCAACCTGGGTCGCGCGTGGACCCTGATTACCGGCAACCTGCCGGAGCGCGGCTCGGTGTACGTCGTGCTGGAGGACCACAAGGACCCGAACCTGCTCTATGCCGGGACCGAGTTCGGCCTGTTCGCGTCGAACAACGGCGGGGAGCGGTGGACCCAGCTGCGCGGCGGTCTGCCGGTCATCCAGGTGCGGGACCTCGCGATCCAGAAGCGCGAGGACGATCTCGTGGTGGCGACGTTCGGTCGCGGCTTCTACATCCTGGACGACCTCTCGGCCCTGCGCGCGCTCACGCCGGCCGTGCTCGACGCCGAAGCGGCCCTGCTGCCGATCAAGCGCACCCCGCTGTTCGTGCCTTCCTCGCCGGATCCGGGCTGGCAGGGGACGCGGTTCTGGACCGCGGACAATCCTCCGCTCGGGGCGGTCGTGACCTACTATCTACGCGACGCCCTGCGCACCCGTCGGGCGGAGCGCCAGCAGGCCGAGCGGGCGGCCGCGCGTCGGGGCGAGGACGTGTTCTACCCGAACTGGGACGCGCTGCGCGCCGAGGATCTCCAGCAGGATCCGGCGATCATCGTGACGGTCACGGACCCGGAAGGACGCGTCGTCCGCCGGCTCACCGGGGCCACCGGCGCCGGACTTCAGCGGGTGACCTGGGATCTCCGCTATCCATCATCCGCGCCGGTAACCAGTGCGCGCCCCGCGGCCGGCGGCTTCGGCGGTGGCTTCGGAGGCGGCGGCGGCGGACCGTTCGTGGTTCCCGGCACGTACACGGTGTCCATCGCCAAGCTGGTGGAGGGCGTCGTGACGGCGCTTGGCCAGCCGCAGACCGTCGAAGTGTACCAGCTCGGCCCGGCAGCCACTCCTCGGACGCCGGCGGTGCTGGCGTTCGAGCAGCGGTCGTCCGCGCTCCAACGAGCCGTACTCGGCGCGAACGCCGCGGCTGGGGAGGCCGCGAGCCGAGTGGAGCTGCTTCAGCGCGCGCTGCACGAAACACCGGGAGCGACCCCGCAGCTCTTCACCGACGTGCGCGCCCTCGGCGACACGTTGCGCGGTATTCAGTGGACCCTGAACGGCGATCCCACGATGGAGCGGCGCCAGGAGTCGTCGCCACCCGCGCTGTCGGATCGGTTGCGCCGGATCACCGGCGGGTGGTCATCGTCCCTCGGCGACCCCTCCGCCAGCCAGCAGCGGCAATACGAGGTCATCGCCGGGGAGTTCGGTGGGATCCTCGAGCGCCTGCGGCGGACCGTGGAGGTCGACCTGAAGCGGGTCGAGGACGCCGCCGAGGCGGCGGGCGCCCCGTGGACCAGCGGGCGCATTCCCAATTGGCGACGGTAACACCGTGGTAGGGGCGACCCGCTGGGTCGCCCCTACCGTTACGTCGGTCCCCCCCACCCACCCCCACCCGGCGTCTCGATCCGCAGCACGTCTCCCGGTTGGAGCACGCGCACGATGCGGCCGCCGAGGATTTCCCCATTCACCGCGTTCCTTCCCGGCGCGCCGTCCGCTCCACCGCGCGTCCCGCGTGGCGCGTGGCGCCGTCGCTCGCTGATCACGCTGGCGTCCGTCGGCACCACGGCCTCGTACTCGCGCACGACCCCCTCACCGCCCCGGTGCTTCCCCGCCCCGCCCGACCCCCGCCGCAGCGCGTAGGTACGGATCCGCATCGGGTGATCCATCTCGAACGCCTCGATGGGGGTATTGCGGGTATTGGACATGCCGACGTGGACGCCGGACGGTCCGTCGCCCCGCGCCGACGCCCCTTGCCCACCACCCAGTGTCTCGTAGTACGTCCAGCCCGCACCACCGAACACGATGTTGTTCATCGTTCCTTGCCCCTGTGCGGGCACGTCGGCGGCTTCGAGCGCGCGGAACAGGAGGTCGGTGAGGCGCTGCGACGTCTCTACGTTGCCGGCCGCCACGGCCGACGGCCACCGCGCGTTCACCAGGCATCCCGACGGAGCCTCCACGCTGACGACCCGCTGCACGCCGCCGTTGGTCGGCAGGTCCTCATCCGCCGCGAGGCAGCGCACGACGAACAGCGCGGCGGACCGGGTGACCGAGATGGGACAGTTGACGTTCCCGCGCGCGGCAGCCGCCGTCCCGCTGAAATCACAGTGGAGTCGGCCGCCCCGCACCGTGACGGCGACGCGCAGCTCGAGATCCCCCTCTTCCACCCCGTCTCCCTCGAGCCAGTCCCGCGCCGCATACGTCCCGTCCGGAATCGCCCGCCGCACCGCCGCCACCGTGCGCCGCTCCGCATAGTCGAGCAGGTCCCTACCCGCCTCCACGACGAACGCCTGTCCCCGCTCCGCGACCAGCCCGCGGAAGCGTTCCCCTCCCCGCTCGCACGCCGCGAGCTGCGCCGCGAGATCGCCGCGCCGCATGGCCGGCGTGCGAACGTTGGCGAGGACGAACCGCTCCATGGCCGGGTCCACCGCGCCGTTCCGCGCCCAGCGCACCGGTGGGATGATGAGCCCTTCCTCGAACACGGACTGTGAATCCGGTGGCATGCTGCCCGGCCGCGAGCCGCCGACGTCCGAATGGTGCGCGCGCACCACCGTATACCCGCCCACCGCCCCGTCCACGGCCAGGGCGTGGACGAGCGTGATGTCCGGCAGGTGCGTGCCGCCCGTGTAGGGATCGTTGAGGATGAACGTGTCGCCAGGCACCGGATCGAGCGCGCGCACGGCGGCCACCGCCTCCGGCATCGCCCCCAGGTGCACGGGAATGTGCGCGGCCTGCGCGATCATCACGCCATGGGCGTCGAACAGCGCCGCCGACGAGTCCCGCCGCTCCCGGATGTTCGGTGAGAACGCGCTCGCGACCAGCAGCGTCCCCATCTCCTCCGCGATCCCTGCGAAGGCGTGGGCCATGACTTCGAGGTCGATGGGGTCGAGCATGGGCGTCAGCCGCTTGCCGTTAGCCGTTGGCCGATGGCCGATAGCCGATCGCGAGTCACCGCACTCATTGGCGCTCCACCAGAATGGACCCCGAGTCGAGCACGCGACCGGTCCATCCCCGCTCGAGGCGCACCGTCGCATCCTCGAGCGGGATGGTCACGGGGCCGGTGAACTGCGTCCCGGCGTGGAGCACGGACCCTGCGTCCTCACGTCCTCTCGTCCTCACGTGATTCGGTCCGCCGGTCCGCCGGTCCGCCGTTCCGACGACCCGCACATTCACCACCTCCACCGCCCGCTCCGGATCGGCGTGCCCGAACCGCCCCCGATGCGCCTCGTGGAACGCCGTCGCGATCGCCGTCGGGCCGCCGCCGGCCGGTACGGTGACCTCGTATCCTTGCCCCGGATATCGGCAGTCGGCGAATCGTGTCAGCTCCGCGTCGCGCAGCTCGCCGCGGACGATCGCCTCGACCGGCGCCAGCGTGGATTCCCAGCCGCCGGCGGCCAGCTCGGACGTCGTCTGATGCACGGACGCGACATGCTCCACGCGCGCCGGCGCCGCGGCAAGCCCGAGGGCCGAGAGTACCCCGGGGTTGGGCGGCACCAGGGCACGCGTCATCCCCAGGGCGGTCGCCAGACGGCATGTGAAGAGCGGCCCGGCACCGCCGAACGGTACGAGCGTCATCGTCCGCGGATCGAGCCCGCGCTCGACACTCACCCGCCGGAGCGCGCGGACCATGGTGGCAACCACGACCTCGACGATCCCCTCGGCGCAGCGCGCGATGTCGAGGCCCGCCTGCTGCGCCACCGTGGCCACCGCGGTCTCTGCAGCCTCCGGATCGAGCCGCAGATCCGACGCGAGCGGCTGCCCGGGATCGAGCCAACCCAGCACCAGCACGGCGTCCGTCACTGTGGCGTCGGTCCCGCCGCGGCCGTAGCACGCCGGCCCGGGCACGGCGCCGGCGCTGCGCGGCCCCACCCGGAGCGCCCCGCCCGCGTCCACCCAGGCGACACTCCCGCCCCCTGCTCCCACCGTCTCGATCAGCACGTGCGGAAGCGCGATGGGCACCCCGCCCACGCTGCCGGCCATCTGCACCAGTGGCCGGTCCTCGAGCACGACGCTGGCGTCGGCGCTGGTTCCGCCCATGTCGAGCGTGAGCAGGCGCCGCTCCCCGGCTGCCGCGCCCACCAGGCGCGCACCTTCGACACCGCCGGCGGGTCCCGACAGGGCCAGTGCCGTCGCCCGGCGGCTGGCCTGCGCCGGGGAGAGGGTCCCGCCGTTCGACGCCATCACCCGGAACTCGGCGATCCCGCGGCGCACGGCCTCCGCGTCGAGCCGGGCGACATAGCCGCCCACCAGCGGTCGCAGGTACGCCTCCGCCGCGGTGGTGCCGAACCGCTCGTACTCCCGGAAGACCGGCAGGAGATCGCTGCTCGCGACGACCGGCACGGTCCCGAGCGCGCCGGCGAGCGCGTCCGCCAGCCGCCGCTCGTGGGTCGGATCGCGGAAGCCGAAGAGCAGGCACACCGCCACCGCCTCCGGCGCCAGCGCCCGCACCGCCGTCACCACGCGGGCGACCTCATCGTCCGCGAGCGGTGTGACGATCCCCTCCACCCCGATGCGCTCCACCACGCCGACCACCTGGTCCCGCTCCACGACGGGCGGCGGGTGGTGACGGGCCAGGTCATACAGGTCCGCCCGGTCCTGGCGTGCCAGCCAGAGCAGGTCCTCGAAGCCCGCGGTCGTCACGAGGGCGACGCGCGCGCCGCGCCGCTCGAGCAGGGCGTTCGTGGCGACCGTGGTCCCGTGGAGGAGCGCGGAAAAGGGGGCGCCTCCCAGCGCATCCACCGCCCGCCACAGGGCACGGGCGGGATCGTCGGGGGTGGACGGCACCTTGATGAGCCGTAGGGCGCCGTCGGGCGCGAGGGACACCAGATCGGTGAAGGTCCCGCCCACATCCACGCCCACCCGCATCAGCGCCGCCGCCGCACGAGGCCCAGCAGGAGCGCGCCGGTGCCGACGAGGCTCAGCAGGCCCACCCAGTCGCCCATCCGGGTGTAGAGCGTCCGCACGTCGGTCGTCCGCACGTCCCCGATCACGAACCGCCGCTCGCCCAAACGCGTACGATCGTAGATCCGGCCCAGCGGATCCACGAAGCCGCTGATGCCCGTGTTGGCCGCGCGCGCGATGCCCACGCGGTTCTCGATGGCGCGCATCACGAGGTGGGCCAGATGCTGCCGCGGGGCCGCGGTCTCGCCGAACCACGCGTCGTTCGTGATGTTGGCCACGTAGTCGGCGCCGAGCGCGCGGTAGCGCCGTGGCAGGTCCTCGAACGCGGACTCGTAGCAGATGATCACGCCGAACCGGCCGGGCCCCAGGTCGTAGACCTCGCCGCGTTCCCCCACGGCAAAGGCGCCGAAGAACCGGAGCTTGAACCAGCGGGGGTTCACGAACGGCACGCGCTCGGTGATGGGCACCAGGTAGCGCTTGTGGTACACGGGGTGGCGATCGCGCGAGCCCGTCGTGTCATACGCGAAGCCCGCGTTCCAGTAGTCGTAGTCCTCCCGACCGGGACCCGTCCGCTCGACGTGTACCCCGCCCACGAACAGCGGCACGCCGCTCTCCCGGGCCAGCGCGCCGATCCGGCGCTCGTACGATGGATCGCGGCTGGGGAACCACGCCGGGACGGCGGCCTCGGGCCAGAAGATGATGGCCGGGTCGCCGGCCGCGAGCACGTCCTGGGACAGCCGCAGCAGGTCGGCGAAGATCTCCCGCGTCGCGCCGGTTTCCCACTTCTCGTCGAATCCCACGTTGGGCTGGATCAGGCCCACGGTGCCGACCGTACGGACGGCGATGGTCCGCTCGCGCCACGTTCCGTAGGCCAGGGCCGCGAGCACGCCCAGCGACACCGCGAGGAGCCGCCACGCGGCGCCCGGCTCACGCCGGCGGAGCCACGTGACGCCGATCGTGACATTGGCGGCCGTCAGCAGGAACGTCACGCCGCGTGCGCCCACGATGTCGGCGATCTGCACGAGCGTGGGGTACCCGGTGAGCGACGTCCCTAGGCCGAGCCACGGAAACGCGATGTCGCCCTGGTGGCCCACCCACCACTCGAGCGCGGTCCAGAACACGGGGAAGACCGCCACGAGCGGCAGGCCGGTGCGACGCAGGATCTGACCGGTCACGCCGAACAGCACCCCCGTGTACAGCGCGAGGATGGTGATCGTCGCGGCGTAGCCGAGGAGCGACAGCGGCGTGAAGTGCCACAGCGCCACCACCATCCAGTAGAGAACCGCCCCCTGGGTCAGCAGGCCGAACCAGAACCCCTGGACCACGTGGCGCCGGATGGGGCGCGGATCGGCCGCCCCCGCGTGCAGCAGCCAGACGGCCGGCACGAGGCAGACGAACGAGGGCACCAGCAGATGGAAGGGCGGATACGCGAGCACGGCCAGCGCCGCGCCCGCAAGGACGAACCACCAGTCGCGGCGCGGGAGCGCGAGGCCGCGGACCAGCCTCACACGGAGACGGTCCGTCCCTCGCGCGCGGAGCGGTAGATCGCGTCCATCGTGCGATGGAGCACCAGCTGGTCGTCGAGCGGCGGCGCCGCGACCTCATCCCGCACCACGGCGAGGAACGTGGCCCACTCCGCGCGATAGGACGCGGCGATGGGATTCTCCCGCACGGCCACGCCCGAGGGGGTGACGTCCACCGGCGCCCCGTGCAGCTCCTTGAAGATCGCGAGCGGCACCGCGCGCGCCGATCCCCGGTCGCCCAGCATCTCGAGCCACACCCGTTCCTGCTTCCCGATGTACCGCCAGGCGACGTCGACGAAGATCGTGTACCCGCCCTCGCAGACGATCATGGCGCAGCCGCTGTCCTCGACCGACGCCCGCTCCGCGGTGTGCAGGGAGGCGGTGGCGGCCGTCGGTCGCACGCCCTCGGCCAGCCAGAGGCCAAGGTCGATCAGCGGCAGGCCCAGGTCGAGCATTGCCCCACCGCCGGACTCCGCCCCCCGGAGCCGCCACCCCAGCTCGGCCCGCGAGGGCCGGAACTGGTACCACCCGGCCCGCGCGCCGCGCAGCGGCCCCAGCTCCTGGCCGTGCACGAACGCGCGGACGGTCTGCACGTCCGACCGGTACCGGTGATTCATGCCGACGAGCATCGGCCGGCCCGACCGCCGCTGTGCCGCGAGGACCCGTTGCACGCCTTCCGCCGTCAGCGCGAGCGGTCGCTCGCACAGCACGGCCGCGCCCGCCGAGAGGGCGATGGCGGCGTGGATCTCATGCAGATGGTTGGGCGTCGCGATGACGACCGCCTCCGGCCGGGCGTCGGACAGCAGGTCCTCGATGTCCTCGAAGACGTCCCGCACGCGGAACCGGGCGGCCAGCGCCCGTGCCTTGCCCCGGTCGGCATCGCAGATCCCGACCAGCTCCACGTCGTCGCGCGCCGCGAGCGCCGGGAGGTGGGCGATCTGCGTGACCGCGCCCACCCCGATGACCCCCACGCGTGTGCGGATTCCCGCCGTCATGTGCCGCTCCGCCCCGGAAACCGCACCATCACGCCGGCCCGCGCCATGCAGGCCAGCAGTCCGCTCGCCACGACCCCGCGGACCTCGCCGGTGAGCCGCACCTTGGGCGACACCACGACCTCCAGGCCCACGGTTCCGTTCACGGCCGCCACGATCGCCTGGAGCCCGTCCTCGACGATCGTCCCCGAGATGGCGGCCCCATCCGCGTCCCGCAGGTGCACGCCGAGCCCGAGCCCGGCGTAGGGCGCGATCCGTCCGGTGACGAAGAAGTACTGGAGATCGAGGTCGAGCGTGACGTTCGTGAGCGTGATGCTGTCGATCTCGACCCGGGCGTCCCCCGTGGGATCCACGACGACCGCGGTGAGGCGCTCCTCGAGCGTGGCGATCTCGTCGGCCGCGTATCGCGACCGCAACACGCTCACGCTGAGCAGTGGGCGGACGCGCGGTGCCACGGTTCCCATGTCCACGCGGAAGCTGCCGGAGAATGACGCTTCGAGCCGATCGCTCCAGGCGCCCCCGAAATCCAGCCCAAACCCGCTGAACCGGAGACCCTCGGACGAGAACTCGTCGAGGAAGCCCTGCGCGTGCCCGGTGCGGGGCGCCGCCGGCGCGGCCAGGCAGGCGGCGAGGACCAGGAGGCTAGTACCAGCGCGCAAGCGTCGTCCCCGGGAAGTACGCGTTCACGATCGTCCGATGATCCTGCCCACCGCGGGCCCGCCCCACGGCACCCCACTGACACAGCCCGACCCCGTGGCCCCATCCGCCGCCGCGGGCCACCAGGCGCGCGAGGGACTCGTTCCCCA
>Ga0214473_10003597_pt1 | contig 18741 bp, 18 predicted proteins | sample RVTome_7_FD_203509 | JGI IMG/M metagenome (GOLD analysis project Ga0214473, IMG submission 203509) | Soil microbial communities from uranium-contaminated site in the Upper Colorado River Basin, Wyoming, United States - RVT98D197 | ecosystem: Environmental > Terrestrial > Soil > Contaminated >... | reverse complement strand
GTCTGAGCTCAGCGTTGAGAAAGTTGAAACCGATCTGATTTTCGTCGGATTATTAGGAATGATCGACCCGGCGCGGCCGGAGGTTAAGTCGGCACTGGAGAAAGCGCGCCGCGCCGGAATTCGCACCTTGATGATCACCGGCGACTATCCAGAAACCGCCCGCGCAATTGCTCGACAAATCGGCCTCATCCAGGAAAATGATAACAAAGTACTCACGGGCCAGGACGTGAATGCGATGAGCGACGAGCAATTAGAGAAAGAGGTACGGGAGACCTCTGTTTTTGCCCGTTCCTCTCCCGAGCATAAGATACGCTTGGTCAAGGCGCTGCGCGCCGAAGGTAACGTGGTGGCCATGACGGGCGATGGCGTTAATGATGCTCCCGCCTTAAAGCAATCCGATATCGGCATAGCCATGGGCATCACCGGCACCGACGTGGCCAAGGAAACTGCCGACATGGTGCTCACCGATGATAATTACAGCAGCATTGTCTCCGCCGTGGAGCAGGGGCGCATTATCTATAGCAACATCCGCAAATTTGTCTTTTATTTGCTCTCTTGCAACCTGGCGGAGATTGCCATCATCTTTATCGCTACCGCGGCGGGCCTGCCATCTCCACTCAATGTCATTCAGCTGCTGTGGCTAAACCTGATCACGGATGGCGCGCCGGCCTTAGCGCTGGGTACCGAAAAGGGCGACCCCGACGTGATGGACCAACCTCCACGCCCGCCGCAAGAGCCCATCATCAATCGCAAGATGCGCATCGAGATCGCCGTGCAAACGGTGGCCATTGCTTCAGCGGTCTTATTTGCCTATTGGTTGGGCTTAAGCCAGCACCCGGGCCCGGCTGGTGAATTCAACGCCACTGCGGCTACCATGGCCTTTGTAACTTTATCACTCTCGGAGTTGCTGCGCGCCTTCACCGCCCGCTCTGAACGATATCCCCTCCTGCGCATTGGCGTCTTCACCAATCGCAATATGAACTATGCGGTGCTGGTTTCGGCCGTGCTGCTTTTGGCTGTAGTTTATATCCCCGTCCTGAATGAGATCTTTGATACTGTGCCGCTAGATTGGATGCATTGGCAATATGTTCTGCCCCTGCTGTTTGTCCCCTCTATTGCCGCCGAAATCACCAAATGGTTTGTTATGCAGGGCTCAAGGAAGGCTGCCGCTCAGGCAGCTTAGTTTCCCTCACTACTGAATTCAATAACTCAACAAAATCGCCCGCGTTGATACTGATCAGCAATTGTTCGCGTTCTTCCCTGCTTAATCCATATGGGTTAATATATTTCGCCGCGTGTTTGCGAAAAAGAATCAATCCGCGTTCCGACCCATAAAAATTGAGCATCGCATCCAGGTGGGCCAGCATCGTCTCGCGTACCTGTTCGTCAAGCACCTCTTGGCGATCTAATCCGGCGAAGATCCACGGGTTGCCGATAGCCCCGCGCGCGATCATGACCGCGTCACAGCCGGTATATTCGTGCATCCGCGCAATGTCCGCCACCGTGCGCACGTCTCCATTCCCAATCACAGGAATAGTTAGCGCGGCCTTGATCTCGGCAATGGCCTCCCAATTGGCTTCGCCGCGGTAAGCCTGTTCCTTGGTGCGGCCGTGTACAGCTAATGCTTTTCCGCCGTTCTCTTCCACAATCTTGGCCACTTCCAGATAATTCAGATTATCCTCATCCCATCCTAGCCGTATCTTGCCGGTTACGGGGATATCTAGCGCCTTGCTCAGCGTGCTGAAGATGGCCGCGATCTTTTGCGGCTCGCGTAGCAAGCCTGCGCCCGCGCCGCGGCCGGACACACATTTGGCTGAGCAGCCCATGTTCACGTCAATGATGTCCGGGTTGCGCTCGCGCAAAATCAAGGCTGCTTTCAGCAAACGCTCCGGCTCGTCGTCGAAAATCTGGAAAACGATTGGCCGCTCTTCTTCCAAATAGGTTAAGCGCTGATCTAAATGTGGATGGCCGTTGAGCACGTCCATGGCGTTGACGAACTCTGTGTAGCTCATGGCTGAGCCCAGGCGCCGTGCCAGCGAGCGGAAAGGCAGGTCGGAGAAGCCATCCATCGGCGATAGGATAGTGCGGCCGTAGATAGGAACGGAGCCAATGTGGAAGGCTGGACTTTTTTTCATTGTGCTGCGCTCAAACTTTCTGCCACTGCATTCTGCAACTGTTCTTTTGGCACCAGCGTAGCCGGCAGAAAGGCTAAGCGCCCTTCGTCCAGATCTTTCTGAATCCGTTCTCCGAGGACTCCCATCGTCTTCCGGATGCCAGGCCCAAAGAAGCTGCGCATCATCTGAGCGCTGGTCTTGCGCCCCACCCAGGGGCCTTGGGGTTGGCTGAAATGGATTGTGAAACGCGTACCGCCTTCAATTGGATCCAGACGATATGTTGAGGACATGGTGGTGTTTGGGAAAGGCAGCGTTTCGTGCGTGGTGTATTGCTCAAAGGGCCGCCAATCCAGTACTGTGTGCATTGAGGTACCGCTGCCATGTGCGCAAACGTAAACCGCGCCATCACCAGTGCGTACACTTTCTTTCTCAACGTGCTGGTTTTTAACGCCCATAAACAGCGCACGCGTTTCTGGCATGGTGATGTACTCCCACATTTGTGCCTGGGGAATAGGAAAGTCGTGGCTAAGCACCAACAGCGCGTCTTCTTCTTTGATTTCAATGCGAGTGCGCTCCTTTTGTTTCTCCCACACCCCGTGCATATCTTGGACATATAATTGCACTTCACCGACATCGGCAAAAGTCTTACTATGCCGGTGCATATCTTTACAGAAATCGCTCAATTGCAATTGATCAATTACTGCCTGTGTGTAAGCAGCGTAGGCGCGCATTCCAGTTTGCTCGGTTATGTGGTTTTTGAGCAGGCGATGCAATAAGTTCACATCGTTGCCGATTAATTCCTTATACGGGCCTAGATCCTGCAAACTGTACTCGCCGTAGTGGACAAAAAATTTCAGATCCAAACTAGGCAAATTCCTGCAGGCATTGCACGGGCAATTGGTATTAAGGATCATCAACTCCAGCGCCCTCCGGAAAGCCAAGTAAGTGCCTTCCATCATTTCCAGCATGCTCTGGCCCTGAAGAAAAGCGCCCGCAGGCGCATAAGAAAACACCGCGTCGCCCTCCAGCTTAGCAATGGCAAAGGGAGAGCGCGTGTGTTCGATGAGCAGCTTCAGCAGATCGGCCAGGCTGTCGCGGGCGTGCTCGAGTTCAGAATCCTTGATGTACGTGCTGTAGCCGCTGATGTCGGAAATGACTAAATAGCCTTGTTCAGACATATGGCGCAGATTTTAAACCACGCGCGCAGCATTTAGTAGGCCTATCTGAGCAGCGCGGCGGCGGCCAGAATAACGATATGGGCGGCCTGATCCTGCCAGATCTCGAATACGGGCGCCACCGCTCCTTTGGGATTTTGGCGAAAGATCTGGCGCAGCCAGATTAGCGGCTTGCGCGTGTCGATAAGGATGTGGGTAATGCCTATTGCTAAGGCCAAGCCGACCGGCATGACCAGCAAATAACCGAGGGTGTGGATGCCGCTGTGCACCCAGGCAGCCGGGTGTCGCAACGAAGTTTTATTCACAGTCATCCAGTCGCTTTGCAAAAACCAATCAGCGACCAGATGAACGATCAGGGCCTTCAGGAAGAAAGCGGACATCGGGGTCAGTATATCAAGGGGTTAAATGGCGCAAACAACTATCCATCGTCAACTGCTTATGGGCAGCCACACCTCAAAACGCGTTTTTCCCGGTTGCGAAAATACGCGCAGATCGCCGCGGTGCTTGTGCACCACAATGTTAAAGCTGATATTCAAGCCCAGGCCGGTGCCCTTGCCGGGCGGTTTGGTGGTGAAGAAGGCGTCGAAGACTTTAGATTGGATCTCGGCGGGGATACCTGGGCCGTTGTCCTCGAATTCGACAACCGCCCAATCGCCTTCTCGGCGCGTGCGAATTTTGATTTCTCCTTTGCCTCCCATAGCGTCGATGGCGTTGTCGATAATATTGGTCCACACCTGGTTCAGCTCGCTCCCGTATCCTTGAATGGTGGGCAGATCCTCAGCATAGTCGCGGCTCACGCTGATGCCGCTGCGCAATTTGTTGGCTAAAATCAGCAAAGTATCTTCGATGCCGGCTTTCAAATCCACCGCCTGGATAGGCGCCTGGTCCAGATATGAATAGCTTTTTAATGCTTTCACGATGGCCGAAATGCGCTTTGCCCCTTGGCCGATCTCAGCCAGCAGGCTATAAGCCGCGTAGGCAGCAGCTACCCAAGTCAAGATAGCGGGAAACTGCTGAACATCGAAGATTTTTGCCAGATCATCCAGTTGCTTGGTCGTGAAGCCAAGATCAACCAGGTGGCCAACGGATGCCATGGCCGCTTGAGCTTGATGGCTGGCTAGCCAAGCTTCAATCTCCTCCGCGCGGTCGCTGCGCGCTAAGGCGTCTAACTCTGGCGGGGCCGCAGCGCTCCGGATAGCTTCTGCGCCCAGCTCGTCCGCTTTGCCTTTCTGTTCCTTAGTCAGCTTCAGGGTTTCCAGCGCGGATTGTGCGGCAAGCAACTGGCTGAGCACCTGGCGCAGTTGCTGCTCGCCGCGCTGAATGGCCGCTGCGGGATTATTCAATTCATGCGCCACACCCGCGGTCAAAGTGCCCAGTTGGGCCATTTTTTCGCTCTGTTGCAGCACAGATTGCGTATCGCGCAGGCGCATCAGCACGCTGCGAAACATGGCATTTAACGCGGTGGAGCTGGTCTTAAGCAATTCATCCAGCGATTCTTTTTCGATGGCCAGCAGCACGCTGTCCGCGCGCGCCTTCACGCTGGCCATGCGTGGGGCCTCATCCAGCAAAGCCACTTCGCCGATAATCTCACCGGGACCGCGCACCGCGATCAGCACATCCCGCCCCACCGAAGCCTTCAGCACCTCGAGCTGTCCGGATTCGATCACGTAAGCCTTGCTGCCCGGGCTGCCTTCCTCAAAAAGTAACTCGCCTGCGGGCAGTTTCACTTCCGCCGACATTTCGCACAGCCGTTGAAAGTCCTCCTCGGAGAGGCCGGCAAATAACGGAATTTGTTTCAGTGCGGCCAGGCTCATACGGTCTTCAGGTATTGGTGCACCTGGCTCACTGCGATGCCGCCTTGCCCAACTGCGGAAACGACGCGGCGGACGGCGGCATGACGGATGTCGCCCGCGGCGAAGATGCCCGGAACAGAAGTCTCGAGTAAATAAGGGTCGCGCGTCAGTCGCCAGCTCTTGGGCCACTGCCCATTTTGCAGCAGGTCCGGCCCAGTCAGGATGAAGCCTTGTTTATTGCGCTCCACCAATCCGGCCACCATATCCGTGTGAGCCACCGCCCCGATGAAGATGAACATGGCCGCTGCATCCACGGTGCTCAACTCGCCGCTGTCCAGATTCTTGATCACAAGCTGTTTCAGTCGATCCTTGCCTTTAACCTCCTTGACTGTTCGCCGAGTAAGCACGTCGATATTCGCAGTAGCCTCGATCTGATCGACAAGATATTGGGACATCTCGCCAACAGAGCCGCCTCGTGAACCCAGCGAAGAGCCGCGCAGCAAAATGGTCACCTGTTTTGCAAACTGCGCCAGCCAAACCGCACCTTGCCCTGCGGAATTGGCTCCTCCAATTACAAAGACGTGCTCGCCTTTGTAGTGCAATGCTTCAGTCAGCGCCGCGCCATAATAAATGCCCGCACCGTAAAGCTCTTTGACACCGGGCACGGCTAGCTCGCGCAGCGTGACTCCTGTAGCAATTAGTAGGGCCAGGCAGCTCAGCTCCTGGCCGTCGTCTAAAGTGACGATCTTGTAATTATCTTCTACGCGCACTTTGGTCACTTCGCGCGCCGTGAGTACCTCGCATCCCAACCGTATGGCCTGGTCGGTGGCGCGCCGCGCCAGTTCAGCCCCGCTAATGCCCTTGGGGAAACCGAGATAATTCTCGATGCGCGAGCTGGTGCCGGCTTGCCCGCCCGTGGCCTGGCGCTCGATCATCAATGTGCGCAGGCCCTCCGAGGCGCTTGAAACTGCCGCGCTTAAACCCGCTGGACCACCTCCTATGATGATCAGGTCGTAATGCTGCTGGGTTGCTTGGGTGCGGATGCCGATCTTTTCCGCCAGGGCGCGGTTCTCCGGAGCCACCAGCACGCTGCCATCGGGAAAGAAAACCACTGGTAATTCGGCCTTGTCCCCCTCAACTGATTCCACCAACAGCTTTGCCTCACTATCCTTTTCAATATCCAGCCATTGGTAGGCGATACGGTTGCGCGCTAGGAAATCCTTAGTAGCGTGGCTCTTCGCCGACCAAAGCGTGCCCGCCACCCGGATGCCTTCGTAAGGAAGCGGCACCGTGGCTAGCCATTCGGCGAGCAGTTCATCAAGAATGGGATAGAGATTCTGCTCGGGTGGATCCCAGGGCTTCATCAAGTAATAGTCCAGGCCGATGCTATTGATGCTGGCGATGGCCACTTCAGTATCTGCATAAGCGGTCAGCAATACCTGGCGCGTATCCGGATAATATTTGCGCGCCTCAGTTAAGAAATCGATCCCCGTAATTCCCGGCATGCGTTGGTCCACCAGAAATAAAGCGATAGGGGAGTTCCGCTGTTTAAGTTTTTTCACCAGCTCCAGGGCTTCCGCGCCGGAGGCGGCTTTCAACACGCGGTAATCCTTGGCATATTTCGCCGCCAGGTCGCGCTCCACCGCGTTGAGCACCTGAATTTCGTCATCTAACGCGAGAATGACGGGTTTAGCCATAGATAAAAATTAGGGGATGGAAAAGATAATGAAATTCAGTTCTACTGTTTCGCTACTTGGGAGTTAGGACCGACCTGCTGAACCCAAACATCCACTGTTTCGCTCTTGCCTTTCAGGCTGAGTTTGCGTTTTTCTAGTCCGCTTGTAAGCAGGTTGGCTTTCTCGGCGATTGCCGCGCTGATCAGGATTTCGCCGGCCTTTGCGGAAGAAGCCAGCCGGGCGGCCGTGTTGGGCGGGTCTCCTAAAACAGTGAGATCAGTGAGCCCCTCGGATTTGCCCACGGCCCCAAAATAGGTGAGGCCGCTATGTACACCCACCCCCACTGGCACCCAGGGTCCATTGGGATCCTCGTGCCCGGTAGCGCGAAGGATCTCTTTGGCCGCTCTGATCGCCCTCGCATGATGCTCGGCTCCAGCCAGTCCGGGTACAAAGAAAGCAGCCACCTGGTCTCCAGCCAGCTTGTCGATGAAGGCCTTTTCACGCACCAGGATATCGCTGGACACGCTGTAAAAGCGATTAATGATTTGGCTGAATTCGGCCACCTTCATGCCTTCCGCCAGCGTGGTGGAGCCGCGGATATCGGCAAAGATCAATGACATCTCTATTTCCACGCCGGCATTGTGCTGGCGCACAAAGTCTTCACATTCCGTGCAAAGGCTTGGGTTATATTTTGACTTGTCTTTGCCTATGGCCCTCATAAACGGAGCACCTACGCCCCTGAAGGGCGCAGAGCACCAAATGCAACGCGGGTCGGACGGTAGAAGCTTGAGCAGGCCGCCCTCCAAAAACATCAAAGGGCGACCTACCAGGGGCACGCGTTTGACTAGCCCGGCGTGGCCCTCAAGCAGGTAAATTTCCAACACTTCGTTGGGAGTGAGTTGGCCCCAGGTTTTATCTGACAATTTCTCGTGCATAGGTTCTTGTAGCCGCTTATTATCGCGCCGGCCATCGATTTTCAAAATTTTGGCTGGCGGGCGAGGTTTAATTGCCTAGTATACTGTGTCTACCCCTATTTATCGAAAGGCTCTTCCTGTGATCAAGGATTTTGATAAGAAGCTCGACCTCTATGCCCAGCTCATCGTAAAAATTGGCCTCAATCTGCAGCCAGGTCAAAAGCTGGTGGCGAACGGTAAAAATTTCACCCGCGGTGTGCCGCTTGAGGCCGCCCCGCTCCTGCGCGGGGTAGCGCACCACGCCTACAAAGCCGGGGCACGGTTGGTGGACGTGATCTTCGATGACCCTGCCCTCACTTTGGAACGATTGAAAAACGCCCCTAAAGATTCCTTTGAAGAGTTTCCCGAATGGCGCACTAAGGGATTAACCGAATATGTAAGCACCGGCAACGCTATGCTGACCGTGTACGCCGATGACCCAGATCGATATAAGGCCTTCGATGCCGATCTGGTCATCAGGATGCAGCGCACCATGGAGCACCATCTTCACCCGGCCATGGAGCAGTTGATGTTGAATACCTTCAACTGGTGTTTGATTTCGATCCCTGTGGAAGGTTGGGCGAAGAAGCTTTACCCCAAATTATCGGCCGCTAAGGCGGTGGAAAAACTTTGGGAAACGATCTTTAAGTTATGCCGCCTTGATCAGAAAGACCCGGTTAAAGCCTGGGAGAACCATATCAATCAGTTACATGCGCGCGGCGCTTATTTGACGGAAAAGAAATACGACGCCTTGAAATATACAGGTCCCGGCACAGACTTTACCCTTGGCTTGCCCACAGGCCACCTATGGGAAAGCGCGCGCATCACCAGCACGCGCGGAGTACCTTACGTGGCCAACCTGCCCACCGAGGAAATTTTTTCCTTGCCGCACAAAGATCGCGCCGATGGCACGCTGGCGGCTACGCTGCCCCTCAGCCATGCCGGCAAGGTGATCGAAGGCTTTAGTTTGACTTTCAAGAATGGCCGCGTAGTAGATTTCAAGGCCAAGAAGAATGGCGAAATACTGAAGGGCATCTTGGACACCGATGAGGGGGCAAGGCACCTCGGCGAGGTGGCCCTGGTCCCGCAATCTTCGCCCATCGCTCAGAGCAAGATGATGTTTTACAACACCCTATTCGATGAGAATGCTGCCAGCCACATTGCGCTGGGCCGCGCTTACCGCTCCACAATGAAGGGTGGGGAGGGAATGAGCGAAGAGCAGTTTTCCGCCGCGGGCGGCAATGATAGCCAGGTGCATGAAGATTTTATGATCGGCTCAGATAAATTGGATATCGATGGCATCACCAAGAATGGCAAAGCAGAGCCGATCATGCGTAAGGGCGAGTGGGCCTTTAAGATATAACTTTGTTGATCATACGAATTAATTTTATGGGCATGGAAGCCCTGGGCGCGCAGTATTAAGCTTTTCAAAGAAACCTTGCGCAAAGAAGGTTAGGAGGCAGATATGCAACAAGTGTTGGCCGAACGATTAATTTCACGGCGAAGTCTCGTTGTAGATACTTCTCTCATTTTGCTGGGCAGCCTCTTCGTGGCCGCCATGGCTCAACTGAGCATTCCGCTGCCTTTCACACCGGTGCCCATCACCGGGCAGACCTTCGCGGTTCTGCTGGTCGGTATGGTCTTTGGCTCTCGCCGCGGCGCGCTTGCGCTGGCTGCCTATCTAGCCGAAGGCGCGGCGGGGTTGCCGGTGTTCGCGGAAGCCAAGAGCGGGGTTGCTACGCTGCTTGGGCCAACAGGCGGCTATCTGGTGGGCTTCATAGCCACTGCCTGGCTGGTGGGTTTTCTTGCCGAGCGCGGTTTCGATCGCAATTTTTTCAAGACTCTCGCCGCTATGGTGGCGGGCAACGCGGTGATCTATATTTTAGGAGCCGCCTGGTTGATGCGTTTTGTAGGCGGATTACAAGCCACCCTGGCCGCAGGAGTGTATCCATTCCTCATCGGGGACGCAATCAAAGCGATACTGGCGGCCTTGATGCTGCCGGGGGCCTGGAAGTTGGTGAACATGGGGAAAGGCCGCTAGGCAACATCCTAAAGATGATGTTGTTAGCTGCTAGAGAGGCTTAAGGGAATTCACAACTTACATGTTAAAAACGAAACAGAGCCTCGCGAGAGGCTCTGTTGTTTTGAAGAAAGTAAACGTTACTTTTTGTAGCTGGGTTGATAGAGCTCGGCTTCGAAGCCGCCGGCATTTTGAAGTGTGTCACTAAGCCGTAGCCGCGATCTTCCACCTCATCCACAAACTCCACGCCGCGGGATTTGAGCTCGGCTACCGTGGCTTTGACATCGTCACAATAAAAAGAGACGTCGGCGGTGCCCGAGGTCGGGCTGCCTGGATGACCCGTGGGATGCACGCCCATATCTGCCTGGGGAAGGTCGAAGATCAACCAGCCCTCGCTGGTGTCCGTGAATTTTGAGAAGCCCAGTTGGTCCCGCAGAAATGCGCGCAGTTCTTCCGCGTTTGCACTGTAGAACATGGTATGGACGCCCTTGATCATTGGAAAGCTCCCCAACCGGCTATCCCGCGCTGGGCTGCGTAGAGTGCGTGCGCGCCATGCGGTAGTAATCGCGCCAACTGATCAGCTTGTGGGTCTTTTCGTCCCACACGTGCAAGAAGATGCTCCTGAAACTGCTGCCCAGCGTAATGGTCTTTACTTTCTGGAAGATGGGGTTTTCGTAATGGGCTTGTTCCAAATTGTAATTGGGGATCTTTGGGCTGAGATGGTGAACGTGATGAAAGCCGATGTTGCCGCTGAACCACTGCAGCACTTTGGGCAGTTTTAGAAAGGAGCTGCCTTCTAGGGCCGCATCTGCATAATCCCATTCCTTGTGCCAGCGCCAATACGTGTCTTCGAATTGGTGCTGCACGTAGAAGAGATAAACGCCGATCATCGAACTAAAGACCGTGATGGGCGCCCACAGCATGATGGTTTCTTTGAAACCAAACGATTTTCCGAGAACCAGGAAAATGAGCAACAAGGCGGCATTGGTGCCATGGACACTTTCGCGTTCACGTTCCTCGCCTTTCTTGAGATTGATCGGGAAGCGATTGAAGATGGCGAAGAGCAAGGTGGGACCCAAAACGAAGAGGACAAGCGGATGGCGATAGAAGCGGTAGCGCAGCTTTTGTGACGAGTTCATCTGGCGATATTCGTCCACGGTCACTGTATCCACATCGCCAAAGCCGCGAAAATCCAGATCGCCAGAGGAGGCATGGTGCATGGCGTGCAATTTGCGCCATTTGTAATAGGGGGTGAGCGTGACGACGCCCAGCAAGTTGCCGACGAAATTATTCAGCTTAGTGGATTTGAAAAAAGAATTGTGCCCGCAATCATGCTGAATGATGAAGATGCGCATCAGGAACAGGGCATTCAAAAAGGCGAGGGCTAAGGTAAGCATGTAGGAAATGCGCAGGCTGTAAACCATCAGCACCCAGATGGCAAAAAAGGGCACCAGGCTGTTGATCATCTGCCAGGTGCTTTTCCTTGGATCGGAAACCGCGTAGCGTTTAACGATCTCCACCCACTCGGGCTTAGCCGGACTTTGTTCGTTTTGCATATTGTGATTTACTCCTTCGGGGGAAACTCGACCTATTTTACTTCATCAGGGCGTCGTTTCACCAATCGATAGTACTTCAGGGTTTTTGGGAAAAAGAGTGTGTGAAAGGTAGCAAGAATCAGGCCAAGCAGCACGGCCAGAGAGCCAAGCCAATACATGGTGCCAATCGTAAAGCCCGACAGCACCGAGAGCGTGATCACTGCCAATCCGAACACAACTGTCCAGGCTACCTTGCCGCGCAGATAGAAATGCAGCACCCCATAAAACAAAATGGCGAAGATAAACAGCACGGTAACGCCCCACCAGCCTTGCGCCTCGACCCACGAGAGATGCGAGATGGTTTGCTGTGCGGCGCTGGGATCGCCGCCAATGGGAGTTTCTGCGATTTCGGTGATCGAGGTACCGCCGAAGGCGAAGAAGATAATGAAACCGGCGATCACCGACCAAATGGCGGCCAGGCCGAAGAGGTACTTGGGCAAACGGGCCATAGTTGGATTTTACAGTAGACAGATATAATTTTCTTGCGAAACTCTTTGTTTATGAACAGCACACGATCCGTTACCCAAATCATCGAGCCCCAATACGTCATTGAAGGCGCCGACGTGCTCTTGCGCCGCTCCTTTGGGCCGCGCCGCGAGAATCTGTTCGACCCCTTTCTGCTCTTCGACCATTTCGCCTTCAACGATCCTATCGAGGGGCCCATTGTAGGCTTCCCGCAACATCCGCACCGCGGCATCGAAACGGTGACCTATATACTCGAAGGCAACGTGCGCCACCGCGACAGCCTGGGCAACACCGGGCTTATCGGCCCCGGCGACCTGCAATGGATGACCAGCGGGCGGGGCATCCTGCACGAGGAACTGCCGCACCGCGGCCCCAGCGGGCGGGTGAACGGCTTCCAGCTGTGGGTGAACCTGCCCGCGGCGCAAAAGATGGACCCGCCGCGCTACCAGGATGTGCTGGCCGGTGATGTGCCCGTCATTGAAAAGGAAGGTGCCCAGGTGTGCCTGGTGGCCGGCGAATTTGATGAGCAGCACGGTCCAGTGACCGAGATCGCCATTAAACCCCTCTATATGGATGTGACCCTGGCCGCGGGCGCCAGCTTTGAGCTGCTCGTTCCGCAAGGACACGCCGCATATGCCTACGTCTTCGAAGGGGCGGGCGAGTTTGGACGGACTCAGATCGACGCGGTGAAGATGGCCGTCTTCGGGGACGGTGACCGCATCCAGGTCAAGACTGATACGGGCGTGCGTTTCCTCCTCATGGCGGGCGAACCTATCGGGGAGCCCATCGTGCCCTATGGCCCCTTTGTGATGAACACCCAGGAGGAGATTAAGCAGGTTTTCGAAGATATCAAGAACGGGACGTTTGCCAAAGGTTGGTAAAGATTCGCCACAAAAGACCGCAAGTATTTTGATAAAACTCAGCATGCTGCGCCCGATTTCTGTCTGAGCGCAGTGTCAATCATTGCTTCCCCCTTTGTCATTCCGAGCGAGGGCGTTCAGCGCCTTCCTTTGGCACTGCCCGACGAGGAATCCCTTTGCCTTTTTCTACGGCACGCGTTGCACCACTTTCCCCATATTCTGAGCGAAGCGTCATTCCTGTGAGGATTTTGCTCAAATCCACCTAATCTGAATACCAGTCGTTTTTTGCCGATGTCCGAGCACTTCGGCACCTTCTATCTATCCAACGGCGCATTGATCTCGATCAAATTGCCTTCGGGGTCGCGTAGATGGGCGACGCGCAAAACCCAGGTCTCCTGGTCGTGCGGTTCTGTGATGAATGCAACTCCTTTGGCTTTCAATTCTTTGTAGGTCGCATCCACATCTTCTACTTTGAAGGTGAGAGCGACCTTGTCGGCGGTGTTATTACCGGCAACCGCGACTCCAGCCACGCTCTCCATCAGGTCGCGCTTGTAAAGCGCCAGGATGCAATCGCCGGCGATGAACTCGTAATAGATTCCTTCAACAATGGCAAGTTGCTCTTCTAGGCCGAGCCTGTTCTTGTAAAAATCTCGGCAAGTATCAATATCATTGACCAGCAATCGGATATGGGTTAGTTGCATTTTCATGCGCTCACTCCAGCGGTCAGGCAGCCGCCCTGCGTACACTGCGCAAAAAGCGCGGGCTATTCAGGCCGCGCTCGAGCAAATAAGTGAGATAGAGATTCATCAGGGTTTCTAATTCAAGCTGCACGTGCGGCCAGGGTTTGGCTCGTTTGGCTTCCTCATAACTGCTGCGTTGCAGGTGGCGCAATATTTTGAGTGCCGCTATTGAAATGGGCCGCGCTCCGGGGTCGAGATGGCCACAATCCGGGCACAGAACACCGCCCTGTTCGAATGAGAAAAACTGATCTTCGGCCTGGATCTTTTTTTTGCAATTGAGACAATTCTGCAATTCGGGTCGAAAGCCCACCAGATCGAGCAAGCGCACTTCATAAAAACGCACTGGCAATTGCAGGTCTGCCCCGCCGGATAACCGCTCCAGCGTGTCGCGCAGCAGGCGGTAAAGGGCGCGGTTTTCGTCGTGGTCGCCGCTGAATTTATCCAGCAGCTCTACGGCATAAGAAGCATAGCCTAGCGCCACCAGATCCTCGCTGAGCGCGGAATTCATCTGGATGGCCTCGGCTTGCTGCACGATCTGCAGGTCGCGGCCGCTGCCCAGCAGCAGGCTGACGCGGCTGAAGGGTTCCAGGTGGCCGCCCTTGCGCGAACCGGGCTTGCGCGCGCCCTTCGCTAGGGCGCGTATCTTGCCCTGCTCGCGGCTATAGAGGGTCAGCAGGCGGTCCGCCTCGCCGAAATCGGCGTGCTTGAGCACGATGGCTTCTACGCGTTGGCTGCGCGATTCGCGGGGCATGCAGCGATTATAAACTTTGTAGGCTCTGACCATAGAGATAATGGTCTTCCTTCACAAACATTTGAATTTTCGCTATTCCATTCTGTTTCGTGCATCAATTAGCATCTATCATGGTGGCAATGATTGGACAGGCTGTAGGGGCGGGTTTCAAACCCGCCCTCCTTAAAATTACAACCGGAGGGGCGAGGTTGCCTCGCCCCCGCATTTTCTTGTCATTTGTAATAACCCTGTGTGGCGCCGTTACAAATTACAACTTTTGGCCGTGAGGAGGTCCACTTTAGGAATAATGCTGTCAGATGTCTTCAGAGAGATACGACTTCAAATAGCCGTTGTAGGGGCGCAGCATGCTGCGCCCGCTTCCATCTTTTCCAACGTTTGTCCAAGTTTTAACGAGGTGTGTGTCGCTCTTGCCGTTTCCCAAGTCTGATAAAGAGCTAACTTACCGCCCTTCCCATCGGATAGAAAGCTATCCGTCACTGAAAAACCGGATTCCGCAGCCAGGTTGGCTAATTCGGTTTCGTCGAACTGATGCACATACCGCAACCCCTTACCCCCGCTGCGCCAATCCAACAAGTAATCGCCTTCGTCCACGTCGGCCGCGCTTAGCTCAATCGACTCCCAGGGCTGGATGCGGGCGCGCAGGCGCGGGCTGTTCAGAAATTGCCAGTGGGAATGGATAAAGCGTCCGCCGTTGTAGGGGCGGGTTTCAAACCCGCCCGCCCGTGGCAGCAGCAGGCCATGCACTTGGCTAAGGATCTTGAGGCGTAACTCATGACTGGGAATGTGATGCAAGACGGCGAAGGCAAAAACAAAGGAGAATTTTTGATCGCTGATTTCTGGTTGCTGGTTGAAACTGGCCAAGGTCAGATCGGCTTGCAGGAATCTGAAGTTCGAACCTTTCGCCCGCGAACTTGCGATCTTCAGCAATTCCTCGCTAAAATCCATGCCTATATACTGACCACGGTGGCCGCGCCGAGCCAGTTCGCCAGCCAAGCCGCCGTTGCCGCACCCCTGGTCGAGGATATCGGCCTTTGGCGGGATGTTATCCAAAGTTCGCAAGACGCCTGGCTGCAGACGGCCGCGGCTGGCCGAAAAGGGCACGGCCAGATTTTGATAGAATTGCTTGTTGAGGTCGATCAAACGCTGCGCAATGGCGGCTTTCACAATTCTAAAATGCTACCATTGCGAGCGAGCGTAAACGAGCGTGGCAATCCCCTTTTTGTTGTTCGAGATTGCTTCGCGGCCTTTGCCCTCCTCGCAATGGATAGGATAAATAAATGACCTTAGTCAAAGCTCCTGAAGCCCGCATCCAGGCTTGGGAAGAAGCCAAAGAGGCCACTCCCGAGCGGATGCAGCGCGCCCGCTTGGCGCTGGAAGAGATCCGCGCCGGCGCGCCGGTCTTTGAAGCGCTGCGCCACCATCCTTTTCAGGGCGAAGGCGGCGGCTACATCGGCAAGCAGATGCTGGTGGCTGCCTATCGTGAGCTAGTGCAGACTGGCGAACTAGCTGAAGACGCAGCCCTGCTGGTGCGCATTCGGCTCAAGCCCATGCGTACGTTATCCGGCGTAAGCGTGGTGACGGTGCTCACTAAGCCTTATCCCTGCCCCGGCAAATGCGTGTTTTGTCCCACCGACGTGCGCATGCCTAAGAGCTATCTGCCCGACGAACCGGGCGCCATGCGCGCCCTGCAGCACGAATTCGACCCTTACGCGCAGGTGCGCTCTCGCCTCGATTCGTTGGAAGCCGTCGGTCACCCCACCGATAAGATCGAGTTTCTTATCCTGGGCGGCACCTGGAGTTCTTACAAACGCGATTATCAAGAGCAGTTCATCTTACGTATGTTTGATGCACTCAATGCAGTGGATAGTTCTTCGCTTGAAGAAGCGCAACACATAAACGAGGCTACAACTCATCGCAATGTTGGCCTGGCGATCGAGACCCGCCCCGATCACATCGATCTGGATGAAATTGCCTGGCTGCGCTATTTGGGAGTGACCAAGGTGCAATTAGGTGCGCAGAGTTTTGACGACCATATTTTGGATCTCAATAAGCGTGGCCACAGCGCCCAGGAAACACGCCGCGCGGCCGACCTCTTGCGCGCCGCCGGTTTCAAGGTCGTCTTGCATTGGATGGCCAACTTATTGGGTGCCACACTCGAGTCAGACCGGCAAGACTTTGCCAAGCTATGGCAAGGCTATTGTCCGGACGAATTAAAGATTTACCCGACCCAATTGCTGGAGAACGCCGAACTGTATTTACATTGGCAGCGTGGCGAATATCGACCTTATTCCACTGAAGAGTTGGTTGAGTTGCTTGCCGATCTCAAAGCCACTATCCCTGAGTATTGCCGGGTTAATCGCGTCATCCGCGATATTCCTTCCACCAATGTAGTTGAGGGCAACAAGCGCACCAGCCTGCGCATGGATGTGCATGAAGTCATGCGTGCCCGCGGGCAACGCTGTCGCTGCATTCGCTGCCGCGAGGTGCGTGGCCGGGATGTCCGCGCTGAACAGTTGCAACTAAAGGATGTGACTTATTCAACAGATCATGCTGAGGAGCATTTTCTCTCCTTTGTCACTCCCGAAGATCAATTGGCCGGTTTCCTGCGGCTCTCGCTGCCTGGGCCGGGCAGCCCAACCACAGGCCTGGCAGACCTTGGCGGTGCGGCCTTAATCCGTGAAGTGCACGTCTATGGCCAATCGCTGGAAGTAGGAAAAGACAGCCCCGGGGCGGCGCAGCACATCGGCTTGGGCACTCAATTGCTTGAACGCGCCGAAGACCTCGCCCGCGAAGCAGGTTTCGCCCGCATGGCGGTAATCGCCGCGGTGGGCACGCGCCGCTATTACGCCGAGCGCGGCTACCAAATGGGGGACTTATACATGATCAAAAGTCTTTAGTTGTAATGGCCAGGGATCTTTACACACTACTGGTTTATGCGCGCCGCTGGCCGCTGTTCGGGCCCATCGCCTATTACAAACTAAAACTGCTTGGGACGGAAATCCCGCGTTCTGTGGAAATAGCTGAAGACTTTACTTTAGTGCACGGAGGCTTTGGGGTAGTGATCCACCCCAACACGCGCATTGGGCGTAATGTAAAAATTTACCCGGGTGTTACGCTTGGGCGTTCTGATATTCATTTGCCCATGGAGCAATCCAAATTCGAGGGCATCGAGGTGGGCGACGAGGTGATTCTTTCTCCCGGTTCGAAAGTGTTATGTAAAGAAGGGGTGCTGCGCGTGGGTCGCGGCACGGTGCTCGGAGCCAACGCAGTTCTGCTCGAATCCACAGGGGAAGGCGAAATGTGGGCGGGGCTGCCTGCAAAACGCGTCGGCAAGCGCGAGGGCTGGCGCTAAAAATGAGCATTCTTGACAAGCCTATAGGCCACTTGTACAATCTTCCCTCTCGCCGAGATAGCTCAGTTGGTAGAGCACGCGACTGAAAATCGCGGTGTCGCCAGTTCGATTCTGGCTCTCGGCATTTGCTTCGGTTATAATTTTGCTCATTGCGGGCGTGGTTCAGTGGTAGAACGTCTCCTTGCCAAGGAGAAGGCCACGGGTTCGAATCCCGTCGCCCGCTCTATAAAAACAGGCTAGAGCCTGTTTTTGTTTAAACCAGCGAAAACTTTTAGCTCATCGTTGGTAGGTATAATGACCGCGGTTTTTCCGGCGACGTGGCCAAGTGGTAAGGCAAGGGTCTGCAAAACCCTGACCACGGGTTCGAATCCCGTCGTCGCCTCAGGTAACAATACGAGCCACTGATCGTTAACTGGGATAAGAAGAGGCCAATCGAAAGATTGGCCTCTTCTATTTAACTTTCAACATTGCTTGCCGTGCCAAGCGGTCGACGCGCAGGTTTTCCGGGTGGCCGGCATGGCCGCGCACCCAATGCCATTCGATTTTGTGACGCTGAATGGCGCGCTCAAGTGCTTTCCACAAATCGACATTTGCCAGCGCGCCGCCCTTGCGCTTCCAGCCACGCGCCTGCCACGCAGGCAACCATTCATTGATGCCGCGGCGCAGATATTCCGAATCGGTGTAAAGGTCCACTTGGCTGGGCTGCTTTAGGGATTTAAGCGCTCTGAGGGCGGCGGTGAGCTCCATGCGATTGTTGGTGCTGTCGGCTTCTGTGCCCGTTAGCACGTGTTCTTTGCCATCCACGCGAATGAGCGCGGCCCAGCCGCCGGGGCCCGGGTTGCCCTCGCAGGAGCCGTCGGTGAAAATCTCAACTAGGGGCAATGTTGGCGTCATCGCTGAATTTTATCAACGAAGATTGCGAAGAAGAAGATGGATAGCTCGGATTCGCTTATAATTAAAATCCTGCAAAACTTTGAGAGGAGGAAGGGCATATGAACGGTCTTCGTAAGGAGTTCACTACATTCAGCATTGCACTCATGGCGGTAGGCATTGCGCTTAATATCGGGGCCGGGCAGATCCCGCGCTTGGTGGGTTTGCCCCTGTATCTAGATTCCATCGGCACGGTGCTGGTTGGTGTGTTGGTGGGCCCCTGGGCCGGGGCTGTGACTGGTTTCCTGGCCAATCTGGTCTGGACAATGACCGGCCTTTTCCCGCAGGCTTTCGCCTGGGCGGGGGTGGCAGCTATC
>Ga0214473_10003596_pt1 | contig 18745 bp, 18 predicted proteins | sample RVTome_7_FD_203509 | JGI IMG/M metagenome (GOLD analysis project Ga0214473, IMG submission 203509) | Soil microbial communities from uranium-contaminated site in the Upper Colorado River Basin, Wyoming, United States - RVT98D197 | ecosystem: Environmental > Terrestrial > Soil > Contaminated >... | reverse complement strand
TCACCAAAGCCACCAAGATTGTCTCAGCGTTTGAAGCGGCGGAAGCACGAGGTCTTGGGGTGGTGTCGTTGGGCAGTAAGATGATCGATCCGCCGGTAGTGAAGCGGGCGTTGCGGACGGTGAAGTTGGCGGAGGATTTGGGGAAATTGGCGGGGAATTGGAGGGAAGTCAATAAGTGGCACGGGCTTCCAGCCCGTGAGTGATTGTTTTGGAGTGCGCAGGCTTGCCTGCGCCTTCGTGGCTGAAGCTTGCTTCAGCCGTGTAGGTCGGGTTCCCTGTGAACCCGACAAATAAGTAGTCAATCCTCATTGGATTAGCGCCCGAATTCATTCGGGTGTTCGGGGTAACTTAGCAACCCCCCTTCTTTTCCCCCCTTCAATAGAAAGGGGGAAGGGGAACGTCCCACGGGCTTCCCGCCCGTGTCCATGAGCAGGATGCACGTGGGACGACAATCATGGGCAAGATGCCCATGGCACACCCTCCTTGATTCCCCCCGGGAACTAGGGGAGTGAAAGAACAAGGAAGATGATTGATTGTCGGGTTTCTTCTCCCGCTGAGGCGGGATTTAAAATCCGACGTACATGATTGCAGTTCCCTACGAAGCAGGAGAGTAAAATGGAAATGAGTCAAAAAATAGATCTATATTCCCATCCCTTTACAAAATCAGTTAGTGAAGAAATACTACCTTTAGCGAAAATGTCTACACAACGATTAATAGAAATTGCAAAGGTTGGTAAAATACGTGCTGAGAGTAAACAAGCGGTTGCTGAAAACCAATATTATCATCTTGAAGTATTTCGAAAAGCCTGTGCTCTGCTAAACTGCATAAGCCAACTTGAAGATATTATAAAACTTATCAAACGATTCCCTAGTCCTAAAACTTATGAAAAGCAGGGAATTTCGCAATATCGTTGGATTGAGTACCACTATTCCTATTTTGTTGTAACGCTCGTAAGCCTGAATGATACCACATTCTTATTGGTAAACGCAGTACTCCGGTTGGGTTATCCCGAGAGACATTGTAGAGCTGAATTAATACTGAGCAACAAATGGGTCAAGAACACAGGTATCTGTGAAAGCATTAAGCACCTGGAAAAGGTCATTGGTCATAATAGAGAAATCAGAAATATTTATATTCATAGAGGCGAGGCACCTGAGCTCTATCGAGTATTCCAATTAGATATTTTCGACCACCTCGCGTTTCACAGTCATCTTGAATTATGTGGTAACTCAATTATAGATAAGAAGTTGCTCCGTATTGCGTATAGAGGAGAGGTCAAAAAAATGTGCAAAATATTAGAAAGGCAAATCCTGGATACGAAAGAAGCGGTGTGGAGAATATTTGACAGTCTTTTTCCCACCTACCAGAAATGTCTTGCCCTATTGCGAGAAGCGTCAATTAAGGAAACTTAGGATTATAGGGTGGCGCGGGCTTCCAGTCCGTGGGAGGACCCGGATCCCGCATCAAGTGCGGGATGACAGTAAAAGACGGGAATGACATACAGGAGACGTTCAATATGGCAATGCAATTAGTCGAAAACGCCGCTGGACGGATGGTTCCGACTGAAATCAACGGCAAACCTGCCATCCCTTACAAGGGCGTGGACGAACACCGCCCATCGGGCAGGAAGGCGGCTCCGCCCATCGCGACTTGTATCGATTATCCCTGCAGCGGGAACAAGGTGGTCAAGGATATCAAGACGGCGTTGGAAATGTGCGGTCTCAAGGATGGGATGACGATTTCGACCCACCATCACTTCCGGGATGGCGATTTGGTGTCGAATCAGTTGTTTGATGCGGCGGCGGAACTGGGGGTCAAGGACTTGATGTGGTTTCCCAGCGCCTCGTTTCCGTGCCATACCCCGATTATCAAGCATATGGAAAACGGGGTGGTGCATCATATCGAAGGCAGTATGAATGGACCTTTGGGCGACTATTGTTCTCAGGGCAAGATGCGGGGTATGGGGGTGCTGAGGTCGCATGGCGGCAGGTATCAGGCGGTGCAGGACGGCGAGGTGCACATTGATATCGCTGTAATTGCAGCTCCCACGGCGGATCCGTTTGGGAATGCGACCGGAGACCGGGGTCCCTCGGCATGCGGGCTGTTGGGATTTGCGTTGGCGGATTCGCAGTATGCGGACCGGGTGATTGTGGTAACGGACAATCTGATTCCGTTCCCCTGTGTGCCGTGGCAGATCCAGGGCAATTACGTGGATTTCGTGGTAGTGCTGGACAAGGTCGGCGAACCTGAGAAGATCGTGTCAGGGACTACTCAGATCACCAAAAGTCCCGACCGATTGCTAATTGCGGAACTAACCGCCAAATTCGTGCGTGACTCCGGAATCATGAGGGATGGGTTCTCCTTCCAGGCTGGCGCCGGCGGCACTGCGCTGTCGTTCGCCATCTACCTGGAAGAGATGATGCAAGACGAGAAAATCAAATGTCGGTTCGTACGTGCCGGCAGCACCCAATACACGGTGAAAATGCTGGAGGAGGGGCTGACTGATTATATTCTGGACGGGCAGACGTTTGATTTGGAAGGGGTGCGATCCATGCGAGAAAATCCGGGGCATGTTAACACCAGCCCGTTTACCAGTTACAATTTCCATGGGAAGGGGAATTTTGCATCCATGGTGGATGTAGTGGTGTTAGGTGCCACCGAAGTTGACGTTGAATTCAACGCTAATGTGGTCACGCATTCCGACGGGCGGCTGCTGCACGGGATCGGAGGTTGGCAGAATTGCCTGTATTCGAAATGTACGATTTTGCCGATTCCGTCGTTCCGGGATCGGATTCCGGTACTGGTGGATCGAGTGACCACGTTGTGCGGACCGGGAGAACTGATCGACGTGATCGTCACGGAACGCGGGATTGCGATTAATCCGTTGCGCCAAGACCTGATCGATGCGGTAAAGAAGTCAGATTTGCCAATTCGACCAATACAAGATATCAAGAAAGAAGTCGAGGATATTTGCGGCGGAAAACCTGCGCCGCCGAAGCTCAGGGACAAGGTGGTTGCCGCAATCAAATGGGTGGATGGGACGGTGATTGACTCGGTGAGGCAAGTGGCAAGTAGCAAGTGACAAGTGACAAGTAGCAAGAATAAAAGCTGTTTTTCCATAATGGCAGGGAGAAGGAATGGGGCCCTTTAGAAGAATCGAGGAGATGGAAATATGGCAACGTGGGTGCAGACTTGCGGTTGAAGTCTGCAAATTGGCACAACAGAAAGAATTTGACAGAGACTGGGGATTACGTGACCAAATTAGAAAATCAGCAGTGTCCATTCCTTCAAATATTGCAGAAGGACATGAACGTGATACACCTGCAGAATTCAGACATTTTTTGCGGATCGCAAAAGGATCGTGCGGAGAATTGCGAACTCAGCTGTATATTGCACATGCCCTTGGATATATAGATAAGGCAGCAGCAGATAACATTATAGCTGAATGTGTTGAAATATCATCAATGATTTACGGGTTGATAAGCCATCTTGAAAAATCTGACAGATGAATGAGTCTATGATGTTAAATTTGATGTAATCCTGCAAATTCACCTATCCGTTGTTTATAATCTTTAAAGCTGAAATACTTGAAACATGGCACTTGAAACTTGGAACTTTCACACTTTCATACGTTCACACGTTCACACGAGTAGTTAGGAGAATCTATAAATGTACGCTGGATCGGATTATTATAATTTAGAGGAATGGCTTACCGACGACGAGATCATGATCCGGAATGTGGTAAGGGAATGGGTCGCGGAGAGGGTGTTGCCCAAGATTGAAGAGCAATACCGCAGCGGTCGTTTCCCCGTAGACCTGGTGCCCGAAATGGCGGAATTGGGTCTGTTCGGCATGACATTGCCCGAAAAATATGGCTCGGCGGGATTGAAAGATGTAGCATACGGGCTGGTGATGCAGGAATTGGAATGGGGGGATTCCGGTATCCGCAGCTTCGCCAGCGTCCAATCGGCGTTGGTCATCTACCCGATATTCAATTGGGGAAGCCGGGAGCAGATCGACTATTGGCTGCCGAAATTGATCCGAGCTGAGAAGATCGGCGCCTTCGGGTTGACCGAACCGGATTACGGTTCTAATCCTGCCGGCATGATCACCAAAGCAAAGAAAGTCGATGGAGGATATATTCTGAACGGCACCAAAACCTGGATCACGAACAGCTCCATCGCGGACGTGCTGGTGGTATGGGCGAAGCTGGACGGCGTGGTGGCGGGTTTCCTGGTGGAAAAAGATTGGAAGGGGCTCAGTTGTCCTGAGATTAGGGGCAAGTGGAGCCTGCGGGCGTCGGTAACCGGCGAGATCGTACTGGACGATGTGTTCGTGCCGGAGTCCCACAGATTGCAGAGTGCCAACGGGATCAAATGCCCACTGTCCTGCCTGACCCGGGCTCGGTATGGAATTGCCTGGGGCGTGTTAGGGGCTGCGATGGCGTGCTATAGTACCGCATTGGACTATTCCAAGACCCGCATTCAGTGGGGCAAGCCTATCGGCGGGTTTCAAATGGTGCAGGAGAAATTGGTCAAGATGCTGACGGAAATCACCAAGGCTCAGTTGTTAGTGTACCGTCTCGGTCGCATGCAGGAGGCGGGAAAAGCGCAATATTGGCACGTCAGCCTCGCCAAGCGCAACAATTGCGAAATGGCACTGGATGTCGCCAGAACTGCCCGCGACCTGCTCGGAGCTAACGGAATTTCCGACGAATATCCCATCATGCGGCATATGATGAATCTGGAAGCGGTCTATACTTACGAGGGTACGCATCACATGCAGACACTCATCGTGGGTGGAAATATCACTGGGATGGAGGCATATCAATAAGACGTGTCAAAGTGTGAAGGTGTGAAAGTGGCAAGTGGCAAGTTGCAAGTTGCAAAGGTTAATAGCTCACCGGACATTTGGTAACCCCAGCTGTTCGTTGGGCGTATAGCTAATTCACCTCTTCCCCAACAATCGAACAATTGGACAATCGAGCAATCCAACGATTTAACCATGTGACAATTTGGCAATTTAACAATTCTGCAGTTCTCCCTTCACACCTACGCAAGGAGTCGTAATGCATAAGGATTTCCTGGCAATTTCTGATTTTTCTTCGGAAGAATTGACCGAGATAATCCATCTTGCCCTGGCGGTCAAACAGCAGATGCATGATGGAATCATGCCGACGCCGCTGGCGGGCAAGTCCATCGCATTGATCTTCCACAAGCCCAGTCTCAGGACTCGGATGTCCTTTGAGAAAGGCATACACCAGCTCGGCGGGCATTCCATCTATATCACTGGCGCCGAATTCGAGCTCGGGAAGCGGGAGTCGATTCGGGACGCCGCTCGAGTGCTATCCCGGTATGTGGAAGGAATTATGATTCGGACGTTCCATCAGCACGAAGTGGAAGAATTGGCGAGGCACGCCACGGTTCCGGTGATCAACGGCTTGACGGACCTGCTGCATCCCTGTCAAATCATGTCCGATTTGCTGACGATTTTGGAGAAGCTGGGGCAGATAAACGGAATCACAGTCGCCTATTTCGGCGACGGAAACAATGTGGCGAATTCCTGGATCAACGCCGCCGCACGGTTTCCATTCTTGCTGAGGATTGCGACCTCGCCGGACACACTGCCCGATCAAAAGATTCTGGAACGAGCACAAAAAGAAGGGGCGAATATCGCCATTACTCATGACGCAGCGGAAGCAGCTCAGGGCGCCGATGTAATATATACCGACGTCTGGGCATCCATGCAAGAAAAGGCTAAAGGCGCGGAACGGGCAAGCTTGCTAAAGGAATTCCAGGTGAATGCCAGGTTGGTGGGTCAAGCTAAGAGAAGCGCGATTGTCATGCACTGCCTGCCGGCGGAACGAGGCAGCGAAATCACCGACGATGTGATGGATAGCCCGCAGTCGGTGGTGTTCGATCAGGCGGAAAATCGGCTGCACCTGCAAAAGGCAATCATGATGAAGCTGATTCGGTAAGGAACTTCAAAGGCAGGTTCGGTGGTTAAAGAGATGTCCAGGGTTCGATCAAGGCCCAATTCGTAGCTCAGCCCCTTGTGGGCGTTATTTAGTTCGTCGATGTAGCATAGCCCTTTATGGGCGTAATTCAGTTTCGTTGATGTAGTATAGCCCCTTGTGGGCGTTGCGAACGAGCATAAAGCCCTATGCTACGGACTTGAGTCCATGGCTCAAGGTAAGGAGGTGGCATCCGATGTCTAAATCACGATTTCCTGTGGCGGTCCTTGTAGTCGCGTTGACCGTGATTACTCTGCTCTTGGCAGGGTGTTACACTATGCTCCGGCGTCCAACCGTGATGGAGCAGCCCCCGGGTTATACGGACAGCACGTTTGCCCGGAGCGACACTGTCTATCAGCAGTACGACTACGGGCGCCGCTACATTCCCTATTCGTATTACTACTACGATCCGTGGGGATGGTATCCGCCATACTACTACGGGTACTTCGGGTGGAACCGGTACTACTGGCGTCCTTGGTGGTACGACTACTACTGGCATGATCCATACTACGGGTACTATCCGCCGGGAGGTGGTGGCGGTGGAACGTCGGGACCTCCGCCATCCAGGAGGCAATTCGGACGGCGGGAATTCTCCAATCCTCCCGGAGGCACAGGAGGCATGCCAGTGTACACGCCTCCGCCGGGGCAGCAACAACAACAATCTCCTCCTCCTCAGGCGCAGCCGCCCGACCAGCCCGAGAAGCGTCCGTTCTCCAGGGATCAGCAACAACGGGACAACCAGGACGACGAGCACAAGAGAAAGGAGGAGTGACGCATGGGTGGAATTCGCACGTTCGTCATTGCTGCATCGGTGCAGGCGTTCGTGACAATGGCGCCTGGCGCTGAGCTATTTAACGAGGTGATCTTGATGGGGGGCACTGCTTCAGATCCAGGGTCGCGGGCGATCGGGCTGGGCGGCGCCTATACTGCCATCGCCGATGATTACACCGCGTCATTCTGGAATCCGGCTGGTCTGGCGCAGGTTCGGCGCATCGAGCTAAACGGCTCCCTTTCCCAGAGGAACTATCGGAACCAATCTATGTTTTTCGGCAATCCCACCGACGCATCCAGCAATTTTACCAAATTATCCAATTTGGGGGTCGTGTTTCCGGTTCCGGCGTATCGCGGGTCATTAGTATTCGCCTTGGGGTACAACCTGGCGAGAAATTGGGACCGCATCAGCTCCTTCAGCGATCCTCAGAATCGGGGCAGCGCCACTGCCGTCTGGAAAAGTGCCGAGGAGTTGGAAAACGGGCGGTTGGGCTTCTGGTCGTTCGCCACGGCGATGGATCTGTCGCCCAACGTGTCCTTAGGAGCCGCTCTGCAATATTGGATCGGAAGGGATGAGTACACTATTTCCGGTCTGATGTGGGATTCCACCTGGTCAGCATATGCCTCGGCACAACAAGAAATAGCGACTGACCTAAGGGGCTGGCGGGGGAACATGGGAGTGCTGTTCCGGGCGGGGTCAGTTGCCAGGTTGGGATTAGTAATTCTATCGCCGGTCGTTTTTGATGCAAGGGAAGATTGGACTGCTGGTGATAGCTCAGGATACTGGGAATACCGGATTGGGGAACCGTTTACGATTCGGGGTGGGGCATCGGTGTCGTTCGGGCGAGTCCTGGCAGCGGTGGATCTGGATTGGATGGACTGGGCTCAGATAGAATATAAGTCGGAGCCCCCCATGCCTGACTACAACGAAGCCACTGCGAATATCGCGCTCAGACGTGATTTCCGATCGACCTTGGGGATCCATGGCGGTGCGGAAGTCATGCTGCCGTTCTATGGACTGAAAGCCCGTGCCGGCGGCGGTTATGATCCCAGTCCGGAAAAGGGGTTGGGATCTGATGCAGCTCAGAAGACTCTGGCGGGAGGCTTAGGCGTTCTGTTAGACGAGACCGTAATGGTGGATTTGGGCTATTCGTTCCGGTGGTGGAAACAGAGTTCGACCTTTTTGTCCGAGGACGTCCATTCCCAGACTCTGCAGTTATCCATCGCCTATCGGTTTTAGTTGTTGGTTAATTAGTGGGATTATGCCGTTGCAGTAAATCTGTGACGGCTTTTTTTGTAGTTGTTGGTTAGGAAGCACCCGAATTCATTCAGGTGATTTAGTGTGGGCACATAACCTCTTCCCTATTCTATCCATAAATTCAGACCAATTGGGACAAATAGAATAGGAAAAATATAGGGAAAATAACATGCTGGGCGCCCCATCCGTCAGCAAAACTCCTTCCATAGAGAGGATAGCAGCAGAACAATCACATAGATCACCGCAAAAACCCATGGCACATAAACTTCAATGTGCGTAAAAGGCATGTATTTCTTAGAATCGCTGCCTCGTCCGACAGCCTCCCATTCGGCATCGTAAGGTGCCAAAGGTAGGTTGTGTTCAATCAAATGAATAACCTTAAATTTGCCGCTATTTAGACCCTTGTAAGATTTGATGAGGCGATACCAGATAAAGCAAAGAAGAATGCCAGCAAGAGTCCCCAACAGTATGAGTCGACCGATCGATTGCCCGAATGAAGGTTTAGCGTAGCCCAAGAAAGCAAGAAGCGCCGTATTTAAGGTAAGAAAAAACGAGTTGGCTGTCTGACGCCTCGAACTTATGTTATCGGCCGAAGCTACATAGATCTTGTAAATCTCAATATAATCAGATTGATATCGAGACCCATATTCGTCTGGGGATTTGCTAAAAAGTACCTCGCTTATCCTGTCATTTGTCAAGTAGTCCTCCTTTTTTTTCATCAGCGTGCAAGTTCGCGGATTGCAGACACGATAGAGTTGGTATTCCAACCAACGATCTTGTCAGCATTATCTTTGACTTTTAGAGAGGTCTTTTCCGCACCCCATGGCTCAATAGCAATTATTGGCTTTGGAGATTGGAACTCAGTCTTAGCAATTTGTATCTCTCTATCAATCCACTTGCTATAAGTCGCATATACGCCAGCAAGGATAAGAATCACTTGAGTTGGTGCTATTTTATTCTTGATCGCCTGGTACAGCGCTGCCTGATTTGGAGCGTTGTGGATTGGATCATCTTTTGGCACTGAGAAGTCCTTATATGAGAAGTTTGGGGCAGCGTCTAGCAACTGGATGAGCTTCTCGTAACTGTCGCTATATGACCAAGAGTGACTAATGAAAAGGTGATATGACATTACCATTCTCCCTTCTATGGTGATGATTAAGGATCCAGGTTAAGAATCAAATGAATACAGCTTTAAATGCAAAGAGGTTTTTATTTCAATTCTTGGGAAAGGCGGTGCTGATAGCTTTAATCACAAGTGAGTTAGCGCTATAGTTCCATAGTGACGGATTATCATCTAACCATTTACCAACAATTTCACATAGCTGACCAAGTGTCACGTTTTTTGGAATGGAGAAGAAAATCTCGTCGCAAGCATCGGCAACCCCAGCCACATATCCTATATAGCATGCGTTTTTGAACAGACTATACTCCAGTCCAGCTTCGGACTTTTTGTACTCTCGCCACATGTTCACAAGATCTGCTCCGCTGTAGTATGTAGCATTAGCTAAAGTGGAGAAAATTATAATCGCACACAGCACCCCGATGTATCTCTTCATGTGCCTACCTCCTTAATTGAATAAAACATTTTTTATATAGTTCCATTCACGGCAACAATATACAATTATAGGATTGAAAAAGCAAGAAGATTCTTTGATAGGGTAGAAAATTAATTGTCAATGGTTAGGATAGGAGCCGAATTTATTCGGGTGATTTCGGATGAAAACACAACCCCCCTTCTTTTCCCCCCTTCTGCATAAGGGGGGAAAGCAGGAAAGGTAGGCGGTGTCACATCTTGACACCACAATGAATTGTGGTGCTGTCCCGATGATTGCTTGAAGTTTTCCTTGCCTATCCGCCTATTTTTCAGTCAAATCGTGCACCATGTAGTCAACTTCGTGGGCGTTGAACAACGCGAGCAATTCTCTGAAGTCTTGGGGTACTTCCATAATATTGCCTTCTCAAGAATTCAACCGCAGCAATTCGTTCTTCGGGTGTTTTAGACAGCCAATATCTGAGGTCGTCCTTCGTTTCCGAGAAGTCCCGCAAGCTGCGTTTCTTGACTATCTTTTGGATCATGTTTTGCTCCAGTCATCGGTGTCGGGTTTCTGCGCTTCGCTTCGTGACGCAGTCATGGCTTACGCCAGAACCCGACGACCGAAGCGCTTAAGTCGCCTGACAGCACCCTTTGTGTCGATTGGAATATAAGGGGAAAAGGGACGAAAGTCAAGATAATTCTCTGGAAGATGTCAGGATCACGAGTATCCCGACCTACCCTCTGCCGGGTGAGGACACCCTGCAGCACGGAGAAAGAGATTGCTTCGCTACCCCTCCTGAGGCGCGCAAGGCTCGCAATGACGCCACTCTGGTTGGCATGGTCCACACCATGCCAATGCACATGGAAGATGAGTGCTGTCAAGCGGGGACGCATGACTGCACGCGGAATGCCTCTTGAGAACGCTCCACACCTGGGGCGATGCCCCAGGCTAACACGTTTGACCCCTTCAGGGTCAATCGAGAGTAGACATAATCGCTTCAGAAAACAATAGTTGCGTCGTGCCTGCAACCGCTATGGCATGCTGACAGCCCCAAAGGGGCGGAAGGTGCCAGCCCAGGGCAACGCCCTGTGTTCGGAAGAACCAGACACAACTATCAAAGATTTTTCTTGATTTCTATCCTTGAAAGACGTATTTTAACATGATATATGAAGCAGGAATTTGCAGGTGACTTGGTGCGCAGGTGACGCACAGGGTGATGACGCCCGACAAGTGTGAGATAGCAAAGAATGGCGCAGGTAATTGAACAACCGGATCTGGTCAATGTCGCTCCCGGAATGGCGATTCAGGGGTTCTACATCCTTCGGAAATGCGAGCTGCGCACCAGCAAGAAAGGCTCTGCCTTTTTGGCGTGCGAGTTAGGCGATCGCTCCGCCCGGATTTCCGGCAAGATCTGGGAAGATGCGGAGAATTACTATCGGGAACTGAAGGTCGGCGAGGTCGTCAAAGTTCGCGGAACCGTTCAGGAATATCAAGGGCTTCTCGATCTGTCCGTCGAGATTGTCAGAATGGCGACGGACGAGGATCCGATCGATCCGGACAAGCTGATCAAAATGGCATCGGAAGACCTGGATGCCCTCTACAATCAGATCCTGGAACGGATTGAGGCGCTTCAAAACGACCATTTGAAGCAGCTGCTTCAATCCATATTCGGCGATGAGGAATTCCGGAAACGTTTTTCCCGGGCGCCCGGCGGGAAACTATGGCATCATGCCGAATTCGGGGGGCTTCTGGTGCACACCGTATCCTTGATGGAATTATGCCAGCTACTATCGGGACATTACCCCGATATTGACGGCGAATTGCTGTTGGCGGGCGCACTCCTGCACGACGTGGGGAAAATCGAGGAATTGGGCGGGCGGTGGGCGATCGACTACACCGATTCCGGTCGGCTGGTCGGTCACGTGACACAGGGAGCCATTTTCGTTGACCAGTGCATCCAGCAGCAGGAGGAATTCCCCGAGGAACTTCGAATGAAGCTCTTGCACATCATCATCAGCCATCACGGCGAAAAAGAGAACGGGGCACCGGTGGTCCCGAAAACGCTGGAAGCCCTGATCCTCTCACATATAGATGAATTGGACGCTCAAATCAATGCCTGGCGGCACATCATCGAACGAGACAAGGACGGACATAGCTCATGGAGTTCTTACGTCAATCTGATCGAACGCCACCTGTACCTGGGTCCTCGGGAAGAGGACGCTGCGGAGGATTCGTGATGCCTGGATTAGTCTTGATTCCTGCATTGATGCTATGTTGGGGATTGTTATCGGCGGTCTTCGCGACGCCCGTACAAGTTCCCAACCACGACATCACCCTGCGATTGGATCTTACCACTCACATCATCACTGCCTCGGATCGGATGACGGTGTCTGTGCCCGATACTTCTGGCGTTACATTCATCCTCAACAAAGACTTCCGGGTGGATCGGGTGGAAGCGGGCGGATCGGATGTCCCGTTTCGGATCATTCCCAAGATATCTGCCAGAGAATTAGGGTTGGAGGCTGCGGAGGAAGATAGCGGATATTATTCCGGGGCGCAGGGAATCCGCCTTGACCTGCAGAAAGTGGCACGACGTCACGGCGATTTGGCTGTCAACATCTCCTATCACGGTGTGATGTACGATACGGTCAGCGCCTCGCAATTTTCGAGGACTACTATCAAGGACCAAACCGTTGGAATCGTAGGACTGGAAGGCGTGTTCTTGACTCCGGCGGGAATATATTATCCAACTGCCGGTGAGGACATGTCTGCGTTTAGGATGACGGTGGCATTGCCCACGCCGTACGAATGCGTGACTCAGGGACACCGTTCCCAGCGTTACGAAACGGCGGACACCATTTGGACGGTGTGGGAAGAGAATAATCCATCCGACGGGGCATACCTGGTGGCGGGCAAGTACAAGATCGGCGAATCCCGACATGGCAGCGTGGCGATCTACACGTTCCTTTTTCCCCAGGACAGCAGTCTTGCCGGAACCTACGTGCCCATGATCGAGCAGTATCTCGAGCTGTACGATGATCTGTTAGGTCCGTATCCGTACACCAAATTCGCCCTGGTGGAGAATTTCTTCGAGACCGGTTATGGCATGCCCAGCTTCACTTTGTTGGGACCCAGCGTGATGAAGATGTCATTCGTGATGCAGGTGTCGCTGCCTCACGAAATCCTGCATGACTGGTGGGGGAACGGGGTCTTCGTTGACGTCGAAAAAGGCAACTGGTGCGAAGGTTTGACTACCTACCTCTCCAATTATCTTATCAAAGAGCGGGAAAGTGCTGACCAGGCGAAAGAGTACCGGCGTGATGTACTCAGGGACTATGCCAGTTACGTCGATCAAGCCAACGACTATCCGTTGTCGAAATTTGTGGAACGCCACGAGGCGGGGGATCGGGCGATAGGCTACGGGAAGTCGATGATGGTGTTCCATGATCTCCGGATGATGGTGGGAGACGAATCCTTCTACGAAGCCTTGCGATCCGTATATCAACAGAAGATTTTCCAGAAGGCAAGCTGGGCTGATTTTCAACAAGCGTTTGAATGGGTGTCCGGCGAGAATCTCGACTGGTATTTCCGTCAATGGATTGATCAAAAGGGGGCTCCTGCTCTCTCCTTGGGCGAGGTTACCTGTGAACGCGACGGACCCATGTACGAGGTGACAGCAGAAATTAGACAGACGTCTCCGGGGTTCCGTCTGCAAATTCCGGTGGTCGTGACCACACCCACCGATCGGTTCCGATCCAGTTACGGGATCACTCAGCAGAAGCAAGATATTACCATCCGCGTGGATAACACTCCCCTGTCCCTGGAAGTCGATCCCGATTTCGACGTGTTCCGGCGGCTGCATCCCCAAGAACTGCCTCCCACCGTCGCCAGACTGTACGGAGACAAGGAGCTTTTGGTGGTGCTGCCTTCGAATGCACCGAAGCCCCTGGAGACCGCATATAAAGACGTTGCTCAGTTATTGACGAAAAGTGGCGACGCGACCGAAGTCAAGGACAAGGATCTTACGGATACTCAAATCAACGCACAATCCCTGTTCTTGCTCGGAAGCCCTTCGGAGAACATTGCATTTGACCGAATGAGCCTGCCATCGGGAAGATACGTAATTGGGAAGGACGACATACGAATCGGAGACGCCGATTACTCCTCGGCTGATCTGGCAGTTGCAGTGGTGACTGACCATCCTGACCGAGTGGACAAGATTGTGGCGTTTTTGTATGGGAATACGCCGGAGTCGATTGAGAATGCAGGCGACAAGCTGGTTCATTACGGCAAATACAGCTGGGTCACGTTCCGTGGTGTAGAACGGTGGGACAGGGGAACGTGGGATGTTACCAAGAGCCCTTTAAAATATACGTTTAAGTAGCATAGCCCCTTGTGGGCGAATCTTCCTCCCCACGACGTAGAGTGGGACCGAAAGGTGGTCATAGAATCCTTCCCCCCGGTATCCGGGGGGGAAATCGAACGGGGGGTGACTTTCTAACTTTCCAACCTTCTGACTTCTTAAAAGGAGGGTAGTATCATGAAATGGTGTGCGATTGCGATTCTAATGGTGCTTTCAAGCATCGTCACTTCTTTTGCTCAAGACAGCCTGAATGTTACCATGACTGGAAGTCTATACAACTATTGGAGTGGGGCCCATTCCGTGGCGGTATCGGGCGACTTCGCCTATGTGGCGGGTGCTGATGCCGGTCTTCAAATATTGGACGTGTCGGACCCCGCTCATATTGAATCGGTGGGTTACTGTAATACGCCCGGTTCGGCTCATGGTGTGGCGGTATCCGGCGATTACGCCTATGTGGCCGATTATTATGATGGTCTTCGGGTGATAAACATAGCTAATCCTACTAACCCAATCGAAGTGGGGCATTGTAATACGCCCACTTTTGCTACAAGTGTGGCAGTATCAGGAAGCTATGCCTATGTGACGGATACGTATTCCAGTCTCCGGGTAATTAATGTGGCTGATCCTGGAAATCCGGTAGAGGTAGGATATTATAATTCCCCGTATAATGCCCGCGACGTGGCGGTGTCCGGAAACTATGCCTATATAGTAGATTATCATAGTTTTCGGGTGGTGAATGTAACTAATCCTGCTAACCCGGTAGAGGCTGGTTATTGTGATATGCTCCATTTCGCTTATGCCGTGGCGGTATCCGGCAATTATGCTTATGTGGCTAATGGATATGAGGGCCTTCGGGTAGTGGATGTGGCAAATCCCGCCCATCCGGTTGAAGTGGGTTATTGTGATACCCCTGACCAAACCTATGACGTGGCAGTACTCGGTAACTACGCTTGTGTGGCAGATGGATATGGAGGACTTCGGGTGATAAGTGTAGCTAATCCCGCCACTCCGGTAGAGGTTGGCTTTTACAATCCTCTTCCTAATATAAGTTATTCTGAGCATTTGACAGTAACGGATGAGTATGTCTATTACTTCGATGCGGGATTTAGGGTGATTGACATAGCCAATCCTGTCACTCCGGTAGAGTTGGGTTGCTATAATAGTATGCCAGGTTTTGCTTATGATGTGGCGGTATCTGGCGCCTATGCCTATCTGGCGACTGGCTTTGGCGGTCTTCGCGTGGTGAACGTGGCTAACCCCTTCAACCCGCTGGAGGTGGCACATGCTGATATCCAAAACTCGGCTGAAGGCGTAGTAGTATCGGGCAACTACGCCTATGTGGCAGCTTACTATTGTATTCAGATTGTGTATATCGCTGATCCCGAGAACCCCACAACTGTAAGCTATTGCGGTACCGATGAATGCTGCTATTATGTGGCAGTGTCAGGCAACTATGCCTATGCTACGAGTAAATATGGTATTCATGTCATAAATGTTGCTAATCCTGCAATTCCTATTGCCACAGGGTTTTATCCTGTATCTTTTCCCTATGGCGTGGCAGCTTCGGGTAACTATGTCTATGTGGCGGATGATTATAGCCTTCGGATATTGAGTGTGGCGAATCCCGCCACTCCAATCGAGGTAGGGCATTATGATGATTATGCTGCAGATGTGAAGATAGCTGGCAACTATGTCTATGTGGCAGGCGGGGATCTCTATGTACTGGATGTCTCCAATCCCTCTAATCCCGTAGAAGTGGGGCGTTGTGCCACCGTAACAGCAGCAAAGGTCACCTTATCCGGTAACTACGCCTATGTGGTATGTGATTCGTTTGGTCTTCAGGTGGTGGATATATCAAATCCTCTCTCACCTGTCGAAGTTGGTTATTATATAACACCCGGGCATCCCTGGGGTGTAGCTGCCTCCGGAGACCATGCCTATGTGGCAGACTATTACTACTTTGAGGTTTTTGACTGCTCGGGTTGTGTTTCGGCGCCAGCTATCGAAGGGATTGAAGTTGCCAAAAGCTATTCCCTCCTGCCTGCGTATCCGAACCCTTTCAACTCCGCCACAACCATCTTTTACACTGTGCCGGTCGCCGGACAGGTCAAGCTTGCGATCTACAATCTCATGGGTCAGCGTGTTGCCAACATGATCGATCGTACTGTCGCGCGGGGAAGTTATTCTCAGGTTTGGGATGCCAGAGATATGGCGTCTGGAGTATATTTTTGCCGGATGGAGGCTGGAGGATTCCAGCAAGTGAAGAAATTGATATTATTGAAGTAGTTTAGCCCTTTATGGGCGTTCTTGGTTGCAACACGGGCATAAAGCCCTATGCTACGAAAGCTGAGGTTAAGAATGGGATTCTGTCCGTCGTGTCGAATGGAATACATGCCAGAAATCACCGAATGTCCCGATTGCGGCTCCAAGATAGTGGATGCCTTGCCTGAGTTCGCGGACATCAAGTGGGTTTCTCTTCCTTCGGTGCCGGGTGTGGTATATGCCCAGATGATCATGGAAGTGTTGGAACGGGAGAAGATCCCGTGCTATGTGCAATCCTTGTGGTCGTCCGGCGGATTGGGAGTGATTTCGTCAACGTCCATGCCCGGGGTCACCGCGAAGATCATGGTCCCAGAAACCGAATACGACCGGGCGAGGCAGATTCAGGAAGGCATGGTCGATCATATATAAATGCGAGTTCGTAGCATAGCCCCTTGTGGGCGTGCTTATTATGAAGAACGGGCATGAAGCCCTATACTACGATTCGTCTGGCAGAAAGGATTGGTTTTTATGACCAATATCGTTGATGTCTTCGGAAGAGAGGTGCTGGATTCCCGTGGGAATCCTACTGTCGAGGTGGAAGTCGTTCTTGATTCCGGTGTGATGGGACGCGCCATTGTGCCATCCGGCGCCAGCACCGGAGAACATGAAGCGCTGGAACTCCGCGATGGCGACCATGACCGCTACAACGGGAAAGGTGTCCACCAAGCGGTGGAAAACGTCAATCTGGAGATCGGTCCCCGGTTGATCGGGAAGGATGCCTCATACCAGATGGAGATCGATAGATTCCTCATTGACCTGGACGGGACTGCCGGCAAGACCAAATTGGGTGCCAATGCAGTATTAGGAGTATCGATGGCAGTGTGCCGCGCGGCTGCCAATTCTCTGGAGCTCTCGCTGTATCAATACATCGGTGGCATCGGCGCTCGAACGCTTCCGGTGCCTATGATGAACGTGGTCAATGGCGGAGCGCATGCCGATAACACCCTGGACATCCAGGAATTCATGATTGTGCCGCGAGGGGCTCCAAATTTCAGCGAAGCCCTTCGGATGGGCGCGGAAACCTTCCATGCTCTTCGTAAGGTATTGAAAGACCAAGGCTTATCGACCGGTGTGGGCGACGAAGGCGGCTTTGCGCCGAATCTTGCCACCAATGCCGAAGCCATCGACTTGATCCTGAAAGCTATCGAGAAAGCCGGATATGCGCCGGCTGACGACATCTTCATCGCCATCGACGCGGCTGCCAGCGAATTCTTTGATAAAAGTAGCGGAAAATATCGCCTGGCAGGCGAAAAACGGGAACTTACTGCGCAGGAATTGGTCGGGTACTATGGTGATCTTTTGAGCCGATATCCCATTATATCCATTGAAGATGGGATGGCTGAAAACGACTGGGACGGCTGGAAATTGCTGACCGACAAGTTAGGATCGAAGTGCCAAATCGTGGGCGATGACGTCTTCGTCACCAACTCCGCACGGCTGGCGATGGGCATCGAAAAACGGATCGCCAACGCCATCCTCATCAAGTTGAACCAGATCGGCACTATCTCCGAAACGCTGGAAACGATGCTTCTGGCGACCCGAGCCGGATATCGTAACGTCATCTCCCATCGTAGCGGCGAAACGGAAGATTCTACCATAGCCGATCTGGCAGTGGCGACCAATTGCGGGCAGATCAAGACCGGATCGTTAAGCCGCACCGACCGAATCGCGAAATACAATCAGCTCCTTCGAATTGAGGAAGAATTGGGCGGCGAAGCCCGATACTACGGTGCGTTCTGGGATTGAGTGCGGAACGAAGTAATAGACTTTTGCAGATCATATGCGGCTACTCAGAGGGAAAAACGGGAAAGTACATCCCGTGAAATTGGTGCTCCTGATCGGTGTGATAGTGGCAATTGTGGTGCCGTTTTGCACCGGTCCCAAGGGGCTCCTGACCTTGCTCCGTCTGCGTGGTGATGTGGATCACTTGAGGCAAGAGATTGCTGTCACAACGACTGAGAATGCCGCAATTAACGATTCGATCAGAGCTCTGGAAACGGAAGATCCGGAAACGCTGGAACGAGAAGCCCGCAAATTGGGGATGATCAAGCCCGGCGAGACCGTGTACAAGGTGGTGCCGACAGAGAAAGAAAAGTAGCATATCATGCCCGACAAGGATTCCTGTCGGGTTTTCCATCACTTGACACAGCCGTCATTGCGAGCGTGGCGAGGCAATCTCCTCATTTGAATGCTGTCAGGTGTCCAGAATTGCTTTCCCCCCTTGTATCTTGAATTTGTGTTAGATTATGATTATCTTCCAGGGTACGGATTTTGAGAGTGCGTTTTGGTGGTGGAAGCAGAGTCGAGTGGAGATGGCAGATCGTTCCCCCCTGGGTCTTCAAGGCCGGTTGTAGTATGGTCGTCATCTCCAGGATCCTAACACATCCCGAACAGTTACCTGGGCTAACCAAGCCCGTATCATGCAAGGCCGGGAACACTTTACCGAAGGGATTCTCATGCACAGCACCAACGTCTTTGTGGG